>Ga0210377_10000099_pt1 | contig 75487 bp, 46 predicted proteins | sample PLM4_65_b1redo_FD_155480 | JGI IMG/M metagenome (GOLD analysis project Ga0210377, IMG submission 155480) | Groundwater sediment microbial communities from an aquifer in East River, Colorado, USA - PLM4_65_b1 redo | ecosystem: Environmental > Terrestrial > Soil > Riparian zone | place: USA: East...
AGCCGAGCCGATCAAAAAAGCCGCCCCGCAGCGCCCGCCAGACACCTTCGGAACAATGGCTAGTGAGCGCAAGTGGACGGCTACGGACTCGGATTCGCTGGGCAAGAAATCGGGGCGCAAAGCCGCGCCAGAGCCTCCACCAGACACGAAGAAAACCATGACGGGGCGACGCACCCCCGCGCCCGGCAAGACTGACGCGGGCAAGAAAAAGGATGAGTAGAATCAACAGGGGCAGGCTTGCAAGCCTGCCCCTGATATTTGGATGTCACTCCGTCGCTGTCTTCTTCTTCGCCTTTTTGCGCGTCGGCGGTGGGGCCTGAATAGGCCATTGTGTGATCAAGAAAGCGACCGCTGCGCAACCGATCCCGATTCCAATCAAATAGAAAAGGTTAGGCGCGACAACCCCACCCCATGCGTGGAAAATTTGCCCGATGATCAGGATAATAACTCCGGCTCCAACGCCAATTCCGCGCATCAGGAACGAAGGATCCTTGCGATTGATCGTGCTGACAAACGAGGCAATCGCCCACGCGGCCGCTACAATAATCAGGACGCCCTTTGAATCGATAAAGAAGTTGCCCAGAGCTTCCACATTGAAGCGAATGTTCTCCAGAATGTCGGGCAGGCTGCTAAACCATGTTCCCCACACCTTGGCGTCCAGCAAGCCAATATAACTGGTGTCAAAGTCGCTGATAGCGATCTTGCTAAAGACCGCCGAAGCGTTTTCTGGCGCGGGCAGCAGTCCCTCAGCCGTTGGCCAGCCTTTGAGCGTGACCGCGAATAGCCCGGCAAAGATAACGCCCAGAGCCGCGCCAAAAGCGACCCGGTGATTCTTGAGCCACCACGGGGCTGCCAGGGGGATCAGCCAACCCAGCGGCGTCCCCGACAAGATCAATGTGACCGAAAACACCATCATCTCACGCGAGGTCATTTGCATTCCGGCAATGGCGACAGCCATCAGCCAGATCAGGCCCAGGGTGGGAGAATGCGCGAGCAGCGGAAAGAAGATCAAGCCCAACGCCACCAGCGCGCCGGGGATGGGCGCGTTGAGCAGCCCATACAGGAACAAGCCCGGAATGATCGCTAGAAAAACGTTCTGCGCCATGTCGGCGGGAGTAAGACGGGCCAGCGCGAGAAAGGTCGCCACGCTGAGAGCGGCTGCTTGCAGCCATCGCCCGATCCACTCGCGCTCGACCAGCCATTCCGATGCGGCGCTAATGGTGTAATACGGCGGCTCCTCAACAACGCCAACGGCCCCAGTCGGCATCGGAACGGCGGTCGCGCCCTGATATGCCATCTGGGGCGTCGCGCCCGGCATGGGCGTTTCCAATTGGGCTTGCCCGGCGATAGGTGTTGGCACGGTCGCCGAGCCGGGCTGGGCGGGAGCTGCGGCCATCGGCATTGTCCCGATCGGCGCAGGGCCACCAGATATGGCGGTGGCAAACGTTCCGGTCGCGCTGGCTGCTTGCAAAGCTTCCGCCATTTCAGTGGCAGTCTCAAATCGGTTTTGAGGCTTCTTGTCCATCGCCTTCAACACCACTGATTCGACGGCCTTGCTAATATTCGGGTTCAGCGCGTTAGGCGACGGCGGAATGTCATTGATATGCTTGAGCATAACCTGCATAGGATTATCGGCAGTGAAGGGAACTTGCCCGGTGAGCATCTCGAACAAAATCACGCCGAGAGCATAAATGTCGCTGCGCGCGTCCACTGTCCCGCCAAGCCCTTGTTCCGGCGACATATAGGTTGGCGTTCCGACAACGCCGCCTGTCCCGGTCAGGTTTTGCCCCCCGCCTTCTAGCGACTTGGCAATGCCAAAATCGGACAGGAAGGTATTGCCCTGCTTGTCAACCAGCACATTGCTGGGCTTAAGGTCGCGGTGAACAACCCCTTTGCTGTGAGCGTAATCGAGCGCGCTTGCCAGTTGGCTGAATAGGCTGACCGCCTCTTTGACGAGCATTCCCTTCTCGCCGATGCGATCCTCTAGAGTTCCGGCGTCTAAGTAGCGCATGACAATATACAGCGTGCCATCCTGCTCGCCAAAGTCATAGACGGGCAGGATATGGGCATGTTCCAAATGAGCGATAAGCTGGGCTTCGTTCTTGAAACGTTGAATAAACGATTCGTCAACGCTTAAAGCCTGAGCCATTACTTTGATAGCCACAGTGCGATTCATGGACGGCTGCAATGCTTCGTAGACGCCAGCCATGCCGCCTTTGCCAATCAGCTTGATAACCTCATAATTGCCCAGCTTGCCGCCGATAAGCGGGTCTACTGCTGTCATGCGGATGGCCTCCCTCGAACTGATTTGAGCAGTGGATATAACAACGCAGTCGGCGCTCGCGCTTTGCGGAAAACGCTCGCGAACGCCATTCGTAATCCTGACAGTGTACATCACCCTCAGCCCGAAGCGCAATTTCCCGGATTGTCTTGGGCGCATTGCAATTAAGGGGACTAACCTCGTTTTGGATGTCAGCCGTGAACGGGTCTGCCACGCGCTTCCCCTTAATTGCAATACGCCCGATTGTCCCCTTTTTGCTTTGCGTTCCCCTGCCAACCATGCTACTCTACAATAACCTCGCGGCTGATTTTGCGACGAGGACTGGGCGTGAAAGTATCGTGTTTGCGGAACTATCGATAACGCCCGGCGCCGGCGCTGATATGGAAGTCGCCGCCAATAAAGTTGCTTCTGGCCGGGTTTGCGTTACCTACAGCGGCCCCATTCAACCGCTTGCCGTATCTGTCTTGCGCTACCGTCTAGCCAATCAACAAGGAGAAATCGCATGTTAAGCTCATTGATGGTCACTGGCGGCGCTGTCTTAGCCCCGCTTGCAGGCTATTTTGCCCGGCTTCATGCTCAGGCGAATGGCTGGCTTTCGCGCGCCCAAACCATGCCGGAATCCATGCCAGAACAACAGAAAAGTGGTGGATTTCCGACATGGGCTATTGTTCTGATCGTCGGGGCTGTGTTGGTCCTGTGTGTGCTGCCATTCTGCGTCATTGCCATTCTAACACTGCTTGGCCCGGCGATTGGCAACGTTTTCTCAAACATCATTGAAAACATGCAGAATAATCCGTAAATCGGCGTGGCATTTCAAATAGAAGAAGCTCTTACGACTGCCGAATCTATTGCGCGCGCGGCAGGCGAATTGTTGCGCGACGCATATCAAAAGCCGTGCTCGGTTGAGTTCAAAGGCGAGGTTGATCTGGTCACGTCTGCCGATCATGCTTCCGAGCGATTGATTGTCGCCGCTCTGCGCTCAACCTTCCCCGATCACGCCATCATCGCTGAAGAAGGCGGCAGCGTTGGCGTTGAAAGCGAGTTCGTATGGCTGGTTGATCCGCTGGATGGGACGACCAATTTCGCCCACACTTTTCCGGTGTTCGCTGTGTCGATAGCCCTGCGTGGCCCGGACGGGTTGCTGGTCGGCGTTGTGTACGACCCGCTACGCGATGAATGTTTCGCTGCCGCTAAAAACCGGGGGGCAGCGCTGAATGGGTTGCCCATTCATGTCTCTCCCTGCTCCACCCTTGATCAGGCATTGCTAGCCACTGGCTTCCCGTATGATCGTCGCACAGCGGAAGACAACAACGTCAGGGCGTTTGGCGTGTTTCTGCGTCGTTGTCAGGGCATTCGCCGCGCCGGGGCTGCCGCGCTTGATCTGGCCTACGTGGCCTGTGGCCGATTAGACGGTTATTGGGAGATGCGCCTGAAACCCTGGGATGTTTCGGCAGGCGCGTTGATCGTTCGTGAGGCGGGGGGCAGTGTCACAGATTATGCGGGGATAGAGCACAAGGAATTTGACGGTCACGATATTATCGCCAGCAATGGTTTGATCCATCACGAGATGCTGGCCAGCCTGACAGAACTTTATCATGACAGGTAGCTAATCGTTTGCGCGAAAAGGAAGCGTATGTCCTACGAATTCGTCATAACCGAAACTCATGATCGGGTTGGGCTTGCTCGGCTGAACCGCCCGCAGGCTCTTAACGCTCTTAGCTATCAATTGATAGCCGAGTTGGGCGACGCGCTGGCGGTTTTTGACGCTGACCCTAACATCGGCGCGATGGTCATTGCTGGCAATGACAAGGCTTTCGCCGCCGGGGCGGACATCAAAGAGATGGCGGACGCGACGGCGGTCAAAATGCTGACGACTGATCACATTGGCGGGTGGGATCGCATTGGTCGCATGAAGAAACCCGTGATCGCAGCGGTGTCCGGCTTTGCGCTGGGCGGCGGCTGCGAATTGGCGATGTTGTGCGACATGATTGTCGCCAGCGATTCGGCAGTGTTCGGGCAGCCGGAAATCAACCTCGGCGTGATGCCCGGCGCTGGCGGAACACAGCGCTTGCTGCGCGCGGTTGGCAAAACTATAGCGATGGAGATGATCTTGAATGATCGCCGCCTGAGCGTCGAGGAGGCTTATCAACTGGGGCTGATCAATCGGGTGTATCCAATCGATGAGTATCTTGGCAAAGCGCTTGAACTCGCCAACCAGATCGCCGCCCGCGCGCCGATAGCTGTTCAGTTAGCCAAAGAATCAATCAACAAAGCCTATGAAATGACCCTGTCGGAAGGCTTGATGTTCGAGCGCCGCAATTTCTATTTCTTGTTCAGCACAGAGGATCAAAAAGAAGGCATGGACGCCTTCACCAACAAACGCCCTGCCCAATGGCAGGGCCGCTAACCACGAAAACTGCCGTCAATGCGGATCACATTTGTCATCAACTCGCTCAGGCTCGGCGGCGCGCAACGCGCTCTAATCAATGTTCTAGAAGCCTTTCACGGGCGCGGGCATACGGTCTCGCTGGTGACGCTTTATCGTAAGGAAACCGATTTCTTTCGTTTGTCGGAGGACATTGCGCATATCGCGCTCGGCGTTGAAAAGGAAACCAGCGGCATTGCGCAAAAAATTATCCAAAATGCGCGCCGCGTGACAGCTATCCGTCAGGCAATAGTTAGCGCTCGTCCGAACATCGTTATATCGTTTCTGCCTGAGACCAATATTCTTGTCTTGCTCGCGTTAGCAGGAACTCGCTGCCCGGTTCTCGTTGTCGAGCAAAATGATCCGCTGCGCTCAAACCTGGACGCGCCATGGCGGATTCTCCGCCGGCTAACCTATCCCGCTGCCGCAATTCTGGTTTGTTCCAGTAAGGGCGTTAGCGATGGCTTTGGGTGGCTGCCCCCTTCAAAACGTCGTGTCATTTTCAACACGATAACCCATGCCGACATCGACACGCCCGCCGAGTCGCAAGCATACGCTAATCCGCGCCGCCGCCATGTGATTGCGATGGGGCGGCTGCATCGCCAGAAAGGATTCGATCTTCTAATCGACGCGTTTTCCCAGATCGCCGCCCATTATCGTGACTGGGACTTGACCATCTGGGGCGAAGGCGGCGAGCGTCATGCGCTTGAGTCTCAGATCAAGCAGGCGAATCTTGGCGACCGCGTTTATCTTCCGGGCGCGACGCCTAATCCGCAGGGCGTGATGAAAGCCGCGCAACTATTTGTTTTGTCTTCGCGTTACGAAGGTTTTGGAAATGTCCTGATTGAGGCGATGGCTTGCAACCTGCCCATCATTAGCTTTGATTGCCCCAGCGGGCCGGGAGAAATTATTCAGGATGGCGTCAATGGGGTTTTAGTGTCGCCGGAAGATGTCACAGCGTTAGCGGAGGCTATGGAACAATTACTCCGCGATGACCGAAAGCGTGAATCGCTGGCAAGCGCCGCGCGAAGGGCATTGGAGCGATTTGTTATTAACAATGTGTTTCCGCAATGGGAGGAGTTGCTTCAACGCATTCTGTCCCAATGAGCCTCACAATCTTCGTTGAGCGACAAGCTCTTCCAGATGGGACATTATCTTGCCAACATACGAATGAATATCATGCCGCCCCACGATCAGATTGCGCAGCGCAGCCCGATCATAACTGTCACGTTTGTGATATATTTCCAAAACTTGTCTGGCTATAGCATCCGGGTTGAGGTCTTTGACAATGAACTCCGGGTAATCCTTGAGCAAGTCAAAAAATGGTTCGCTGCTCGTTAGCACAGGACATCCACAAGCGAGCGCCTCCAACAAAGTCTTGTCCATTGCGCACTGTTCGCAAAAATTTATATGCAGGAACGCGCTCCGATAAAAGTGCGGGATATATTTCTGCGGCACGTAACCTTTCATGTGGATAATGTTTTCCAGCCCCTGATTCCAAATTCTTTCTCTGATGACATGGTCGTACGGTTGATCACCCTCGTTCCCGATTGTCCCAATCATCTGTAAATCAATAGATGGCGCGCCGGGGATAGCGCGGAGCGCTTGAATCACATCGACCAAGAGATCAATCCTTTTGCGCGGCGTGATACGGCTGACCGAAATTACAGAGTTTCGCTGAGGCTGCATAGGCGGCAGATTGAATATGTCGGTGTCGATTCCATGACCGATGACATGGATGTGCTTTGCCTCAACACGACAGCTTTCGGGCGAAGGCGTGATTACCCGGTTAGCGACCATGACGGATCGGCGTGTTTGCGGCGTGATAACCCCATGCGCGAACCAAACGAGAAGAGGAGTTCCTGTTAACCGAAAAGCTGGTTGGAGTTCGTATGACCAGTGCGCAGCCATATGAATAAAACAGGCATCGATACGATGCTGCTTGATCAGGCGATACGCCTGGAGATTAACAAGGTAGGTTCCCCCCAAGCGTTGAGGCAGTCCCCATGGCCGAGCAGGGATAAGTTCGAGATGGACATTGTCGGGCTTGTCATAGCTTCCAACGCGGCTAGTCATGACAACTACTTGCTCGCAGCGCTGCGCCAGCAAATTCACCACCTGCTGCGCATAAGGAATCGCGCGCGACAGACGATCCATCTCAAAGTTGATAATAAGGATTCGCAAAGGCATATCCTGTTAGTTCCTGCTTAAACAATGAGCAATTAGCGAAATTATTCTGCGCCGACTGGCCCTATTCGTTGTCTTCTTTGTCGGCTCTTTAGCGTCCACCGACAAAGTTTGCCTGGGCCTGCTCAATCAATGCCTTAATACGAAGCGCGCGCGCGTCCCAGCTATAATACACTGCCTTATGCTTGTTATTGCGCCCCATTGTTTCGCGCAGCTTGCGATCTCTCGTCAGGCGAAGGAATGCTTGCGCCATCGCCTCTGGATCGGATGGGGGGACAAATAAAGCGTTATCGGGTTCGCTTAAAATTTCCTTGATCGATGGCAGAGTGGTGGCTACAATGGCTTTGCCAGCCGCCATATATTCAAACATCTTGATCGGGGAAGTATGATAGGCAAAAAACTCGGTCCATGGTTGCGGCAGCAGACATACATCACAAGAAGCGAGATACTCCGGAATCGCGGAAGGAGACACCTGACCTACCGCTATCAAAGCCTCAGCAGGTAGGCCGAGCGAAAGCCACTGCTGACGAAGCTCATCAACGCGAGTGTCCGGCCCGCCGACCAGCAGCAAGCGTCCTTGCCATGCCGGGTTCTCTCGGAAGCAGCAAGCGAAAGCGTCAACTACGACGCCCACGCCTTTGTCCATGCCCATCGTATCCATGCGGCCCACATAACATGCCACCAGCGCGTCAGTCGGAATATTGAACCGCTTTCGAGCTTGCTGTTGAGAGCTTGTCGCCGCAAAACGCGTCAGGCGAAAACCGTTGCGTTCGACAACTATCTGACGATCAAAGAGCGCTTGCAGTTGCTCGGCCATTAAGTTCGTGACAACAACCACAAGGTTCGTCGTCCGAAGAACCCGTCTCGTCTTGGCTTGATACCATCGTGAGGAGGATATTTTGCTATGCACTTCGTAAACCATAAAGCGTCGCGGGGCCAACCAGCTTAACAACCACAAAAAATCCAGATCACGGCTATAAACGACTTCTTCGACGGGCTGGCGGAGCAACCAGAAACACGCAGACATGTAAAAAGTGATCGATTGCAGCCAAAACGCTAGCTGTATCCAGCGTTTTGAGGCGCGATTCATCAAGTCAAAACACCACAGTTGTGTCACGGGAAACAGCGGCTTAACGCCATAATGCTCCCAGATGCTTTTGTCTTGCAGTTCTGGCGTATTGTGGCGACGAGGAACTACTAAACTGACCTCATAGCCTCCATTGCTGAAGGCTTCGCACATTTCGACAATTTGTAGGCCGTGGGCTTTTTCAGTGGGAAGGCGAGCGTTAACAATGTAATTAAGTCTGACCATCTAATATCTCTATCTACACTCTATAAGACCTTTGAGATCATGGGCAGTGTTTCAATTAACTGCCATGAAAGCGAAGTGTCGAACTCGAACCGCGACCCAACGCGTTTACCCATTATCCCGGTATCCATAAAAGTCGGATAACTCGGTGTTAATCCGATCATTCAGGTATTGAATGTCATCTTGCGTAAGGTAATCTGTGTAGCCGCCTACTACGCCACGCCTTGTTTTGAAAGATTCAGGCTCGTCAGGATTGGCGGCTCGTAAACGCGAAGACTTAAACACATCCTCGCTTTCCATTTTGCGCATATTGTCAAAGCTTGCAAACTCGACAGACTCTGCAATCGCCTCATCAGGAATTTGAGCTAGCCCCACAAAGTCCAACACCCGTCGCAAGACCTCGCGGGGAGCGCGGTTCATATCTTCGTAGCGAATCACCAGCAAATCGGCGAGGATGCCTCTATTTTCCGCCCACATATTATAGAAAGCGATCATGGTGGATACGCTTCCTCGCTCGCTTCTCAGAAATGACGCCATATCGCCTTCATACCTGGCGTTGGGTCTGTCCTGCAATACTGGTATTCGGAGTGTAAGCTCAAAATAATAAGAGACTACCAGATCTTTAATGTCACGCACTAAAAGGATAACTTTTTTGTTGCGAAATATGTTCGCATCTATGAAAAGCTCATCCGGTGTCTTGTCATCCGGTTTTCCACCATGATTGACTAGAATCCATGGGATTTGCGCGTTGCGCTTCCTCATGTTTTGTATCTCTAGGAGGTCGACATCTTGAAGCTTGAAGTGCAGGGCGAATGCCTTACCAATCATTAATCTCAACCATGTGCGTCCGCTCTTGGGATACGAGACTAATAGTATGTCGGCTGATTCCGCCGCTGTTTTATGCGGAAACAATCTAAAAAACCTGTATATCAATTTGCGAAACATCTTCCTTAAACGTTTCATTCTTGCCTTATCTCAATCTCAAGATGATTCGATTACAACTCACATTTTGACTGCTTGTATGACTGACACGGTTAGAGCGCGATGTCCGTTAATCGCGCGAGTTTTGCTCATTTTTCTGCCTTGTAACACTCACGCAATGAGCGAATTGAATCCTTTGCCGTGCGCAAGTCGTGTGTCAGACAATTTCCGTCGTCCAATCTAGCATTGGACGGACAACGCCGCGCAAGTTTCCAACATAGTTTATGCGCGCCCCGCCAGCCTCCATTGAATCTACCACATAGAACGAGACAACGTCTCTTTCTCGAAAATGCATGCCTTTCGAATCGGGGCGGCGAATCGTGACACGCAGGTAGACTAAGCCTTCGGCCAAATAGTTGCCTGGCACCCAGCACACAGATCGATAATGTCCTGCGGGTCGGGTCTTTCCAACCCATTTTGGATCATTTTCAAGGCTAACAAACAGATTAACGCCTTCGCTATTCTGAAACAATACACCGGGAATAAGGTTGTATCCGCTCTGCAATATGTCATATTCCAGTTCAACCCCGACCGGTTGCCTGATGTCAATGTTGGCGCTGGCGCGGCCCTGCTGATCAATAATCCTGACCGAGCGCAGCCGGGCCACATTATCACCGGGCGCGTTGGCGGGGTCTTCCCAGACACGAACAGCGTTTCCGCCAATATCAGCGCCGAGATACTTGCTAGCAACCTCTGGTGCGGCCCCGTCCATGATCAACTTTCCCTCGTGCAACAGAAGCGCGCGACTGCACAGCCGTGTGATCGATGGCATGTTATGAGAGACAAATAACACGGTTCGCCCCTGGCCGCCTACGTCCTCCATCTTTCCAAGACATTTTTGTTGAAATCGCGAATCCCCGACTGCCAGCACCTCATCGACCAGCAGAATCTCTGTCTCCAAGAACGCGGCGACCGAGAAGGCAAGCCTCATATGCATGCCGCTTGAATAGCGCTTGACTGGTGTCTCAATGAATTCTTCTATCTCAGAAAAGTCCACTATCTCATCAAATTTTCGAGCGATTTCCGTGCGTCTCATGCCCAAAATCGCGCCATACAGGTAAATGTTTTCCCGACCTGTGAGTTCCGGGTGAAACCCCGTTCCGATCTCCAGCAACGTCCCCACCCGCCCCCTGAGACGAATTTCGCCACGCGTTGGTTCTGTGATTTGTGATATCAGTTTGAGCAAGGTGCTTTTGCCTGCGCCATTGCGACCAATAATGCCTACGGTCTCGCCAGCCTGGATGTCAAAAGACACATCCTGCAGGGCCCAGAAATCGGGATTGCTCTCATTAGTAGTGGGGGTTTTGCCAGTAACTAAACGGCGCATAGATGAAGAAACGGTGTTAGCCACAATCTCTCGAAATGTTAAATAGGACTCTTTGGCGCGAGTGATGCTATATCGTTTGCTAACATTCTGCCCGCTGATTGCCACGAAACTCATAGAGACGACTTCCTTGAAGACGCGCGCCAAGCGACGCGCGGTAATCCCTTACGGATGGAATCGGTTAAAATTTACATAATCTGCAGGGGCAGGTATGCGCGCCCCTGCAGATTATGGCACGTCTAAGCAAGCCTTCACTTAAATTATGTCAGCGAAATAACGTTCGGTTCTGCGAAAATAGTAAATCCCTGTGGCAAACAGCAGAGCCGCAATTAACCCTGACACGGCGAACATCGCCGGGGTTGGCATGGGGCGACCCAGCAATGCTGCGCGAAAGCCCTCCACGACGCTGACCATCGGATTCAAAGCATACACGGTCCGCCATGTCTCATCCAACAAACTGCTGGGGTAGGCAACGGGTGTTGCGAACAACCAGAGTTGGGTAATAAAGGGGATGGCGTATCGCATGTCACGATACTTGACATTGAGAGCCGAAGCCCATAGCCCAACCCCCAGGGCAATCAACAGAGTCAATGCGACCAGAAGGGGCAAGGCCAGGATACTCCATGTAGGCGCAATCCCATAAAAGATGATCATTCCCAACAAGATCACAAAGGCGATGCCAAAATCGATCAAGCCGGGCAGCACACTGGCGACAGGAATGATCAGGCGCGGAAAATAAACTTTGCTCAGTAATGAAGAACTGCTTACCAGACTGTTTGCGGAAGAACCCATTGCGCTAGAAAAGAATGACCATGGAACCAGGGCTGCGAACGCAAAAACTGGATAAGGAATCCCATCCGACGGAATTCTCGCCAGCCTGCCGAAGACCACGCTAAACACAATCATGGTCATAAACGGTTGAATAATCGCCCAGCTAATACCCAGCAATGTCTGTTTGTAGCGAACTTTGACATCCCGCCATGCTAGAAAATAGAGCAGTTCGCGGTATTTCCACAACTGGTCAAAGCCTAGCCCGCCCCAGCCTATGCGTGGCTTAAGGACAACGAGAGGCGGAATAGGCTCATTAGCTAAATTGGGTGCAATTACCTGCTCGACCATGTGTTGATCCTGTTGTAATAAGCGCGCATTGATCCGGTGACCATTTCCTCTCCGAATTCCCGATAGTCGCAAAACGATTTTAACGCTAACATTCTGGTATAGATCTCCCGGTCAGTCATTAGGCGCTGAAGCGCTGCCGCAAAGCCGCCCAGATCGCCAACGGGCAAAATGTACCCTGTTATGCCGTCTTGAACAACATCGCGGGCATAGCCCACTTCAGTAATCACGGTTGGCAGCCGCGACACTTGCGCTTGGACAGCCACGCGGGGACCCCCCTCCGCGTCGGATGACAGGGTGAATAGATTGGCTGCCTGAAAATGCAAGGGCACATCCTCATACTCAACCTGACCCAGCCATCTGACCCGCTCGCCAATTCCTAAGTCCTCGGCTTGCTGTTTAAGGGGTTTCTCTAATATGCCAGCCCCTAAGATCACTAGCCGTCCTTTTTGAATAGAGTGATAAACCTGGGCAAATGCCTGCAACAACAGTGGGAAGTTTTTTTCCGCTACCAGCCTTGCGGCACAGATCATCACGGGATCGATCTCCCATTGTTTCAAGCGCGCCTCTTGAATGCCGTCAGAGACCACAAATTGTTCCAGATCGGGTATATATACCGGAATGCGCTCCACCCATTTCACGCCCAGTTGGCGCACAAATTCAACCTGGCGAGCGTTCATGCAACGCACCTGATCGCTGCGCGCCAGCACAAACAGGCCGATCTGGTTGTAGATTCGATGCGACCAGCGCATCTTGAGCCAGATCGCATCGTTTAGCTGCTCATTATGTAGCTGACCAAACAAAGGGAGATGAAATCGGCGGGCAACACCATAGGCTGCCAACCCGCCAATTTTAGGGTCTTGATATTCTATCGCGTCCGGCTTGAACGCTTTGGCGAGACGCAAGCCCTGCTGGTAAGCCTGCCATATTCGCGTCCATGCCCGGCGCGTAGCGACACGCACAACCCGGAGTTTGCCCTCAAATAGATATTGTTCGGCGGCCCCTGTCGGTTCCATTGACATGATCACAAAAGCTTTTTGTTGCCCTAATAGATCGCAGTAGCGTGCCTGGCGAGCCTGAGATTCGTTGCGAGGGTCTTCCGGCAACAATAAATTAGTGTCATATCCAAAGCTCAAGATTCGCATGGATAGTCTTGCGTTCCTCACTCCTCGTGATGCTGGTGTGCGTTAGGCAACAGAACCCGAATAGTATCTCGCACGGTTTTCTCGAAGTCAAAATGCTGGCTGCGACGTCGGGCGTCCTGCGCAAGCCGAAACCGCTCGGTTTCGTTATCTCGAAGGTATAGAATGGCGGCTCGTAGGGCAGCCACATCGCCATAGGGAACAATCAGGCCATTCTTGTCGTGTTCGATCACTTCGGGATTGCCTCCCCGGTCTGAAGTGATACAGGGCAGGCCGATGGCGCACGTTTCGAGAAGGGTGTGCGATAATCCTTCGTAGCTGGAGACGAGCACTAATACATGCGATTTAGCCATCAATCGCAACGCCTCATCACGAGACACCTTCTTCGTGAAGACTATGGAAGAGCCTGTTGCTAGAGCCTGTCGCTCAAGAGATGCGTATTCCGGCCCCTCGCCTACGATGGTCAAATGGACATTGTCTAACCCGATAAGCGCGTCGATCAAGCTATCGACGCCTTTCCAGTTGACTAGCCGCCCCACAAAGATGATTTTCAGCGGGCCATCTTCGCGGCGTTGCGGATGGCGATCTTCAAACTCATCCAGCCGGATACCATTCAAGACGGTAGTCACTTGGTGTGGCGCAATACCCCAGCCAATTACGAGTTGTCGCAGATATTCGCTCGGGACGATCACCCGGCTGGCGCGTCGGGCTATTCGCGCGCGCCGCTCGGCGAGGCGCGCTATCACCCCGTCGAGGCGGACGCTCTGAAAGTCATCGATGCTAAGGTTGGTCAATCCCCGATTGCGAGCGGCCTCCCAGGCGCGATCCCCGACTATTTTGAGGATGTATGATCGTCGCAAGAGCCAGCACACCGGGGCAAGGCTTTCATCGAGGGTGTTGCAGAAGATAACATCGTGACGCGGAACCAACCAGAGCAGATTTAGCGCGACCCATAGGCGATTGAGTCGATACTTCATTCGCTGAATTCGATGGACACGGTAGGGCCTAATCTCATCGTCGGGATGGGTCGGAGTGTCTGATTGACAAACAACGGTGACCGGATACCCCTGTTGGAAAAGTCTATCCGCCAGATCAGGGATAAAGCTGGCCGGGCCGCCAATGTCAGGAGGAAACAGATTTGTCACCAACAAAATGCGATTGCGTATCATTTTAAGAACGATCCATTAAATCGGCCAGAATCCTGGCGGTATTCTGTGCCAGAATAGTCGTATTGAATTGATCAACAATCCGCTGCCGGGCCGCAACGCCCAGGGCGGGATTGGCGTCGATTCTATCGAATAACGCGCTCCACCCATGCGCTAATGCGTCTGGATTGCGCGGTGGAACAAGCGCCCCTGTGTTGCCGATCAACAACGCCGAATCGCCTACATCAGTCGCGACGCATGGAACGCCGCAAGCCATCGCTTCAGCCAGTGTGTTTGAAAAGCCCTCGCTGATCGAAGACGAAGTAGCGATATCCAGCGCATTGTGCGTCGCAGGCATGTCCGGGCGAATGCCGGCCCACACCAGTTTGTCATTCAATCCCAGTCGATCCGCCAGAGCGCGCAGGTTATCTCTGGTTTGGCCGGGACTATCGCCAACACAAACAAATCGCGCATCAGGGTGGGAGACAGCTAACAATGCCGCTGCTTGCAGGAATGCGCCATGATCTTTTGCCGGATCAAGCCGGGCGACCAGCCCGATTAGTTTTTCGCGTTCGCCGATTCCCCATTCAGCGCGAACTCGTCGGCGCGCTTCAGGATCGGGCCGAAAGCGCTCAACGTCAATGCCATTCGGCGCCACAACGCATGCAGCCGCCGGAAACCCCTGCGCTAGATAATCTCTCTTCCCGGCTTCCGAGTTGAAAATGATGCGGTTGGCAAAACGCGCCAGCCGCCGTTGAATTTCAATACTGGCGCGAAGCGTCCAGCGATAATCAGAGTAATCGCGGGCTGAAGAGCGAATGCCCCACACTACTTTTGCCCCCATCAAACGACCGAGCGCCAGAGCCAGCACATTGGCCAAGTCAAGGTAGCCGTGAACAATATCCGGTTTGATGGCTTGCGTAATCCGCCACAGGCGAAGCGCAAACCTGACTACGTCCCACCGGCCTTGTTTGCCAACCGTGATGACTCTGACGCCGGGAATCGTGTCGGCTTCTGAACGGAGCAAGCCGCCGGAGTAAAACGTGGCGACAGTGATGTCAAACACAGATTTGTCCAGCCCGCGCACAAGCTCAATAAGCTGGCGCTCGGCTCCGCCAGCGTCAAAGTGCCGATTAAAGAACAGGAGTTTGATCATGGAGGTAGACACTGACGGGGCTAATTATAAGCGATGCCAATCAGTTCGACAGCGTCAATTTCATTCCATCCTGTGATGCTGCCTGCCTGATCCACATACACTATCATTGTGTTGGTCGCGTAATCAGCGTCCTTGATGGGGATGACCAGCACAAACGGGCATTGTGGATTGGGCTGCGGGACTGCTTGATAAATGGGGTGAGCTTCGCCGTAAAGATCGATCAGATCAACGCGGGTGACGTACCCTGGATTAAAATTCTGATGAATTCGAGCCTCAGTCGGGCGCACCAACTGCGCAAAATACAGGGTAAGCGACCCTTGGCTGGTCTGCTCTACGGTAGACCATGCCGTGCGAGCGTCCGCGCATTGCTCGCTATTCACCGGGCCGGTTGCCTGAGCAGCGCTCCAGTAAACATGGTCACGCTCGCTGTCAGCGCGCGCTGACGCGGCAAACTGTCGAACCTCAACCGCGCCCTGTAGAGCCAGCGTTGGCGCAATAAACGTGGCAATGGCGTCCACCGGGGTTTGAGAAAGCTGCGCTGCCAGCGTAGGGTAGGGAATGTTGGCTTGTGTGCTGGCTGCGTCCAACGTGACTTGAAGAACCGGCAGGCTGACAGTCCCCCCCTGTCCGGGAACGCTAAAAAAGATTACCAATAGAAGGACAACCAGCACAATGACCAGCCACGTGCGGCGCTCAACTTCGCGGAATTTGCGGCGTAGCCAGTTGATAACCATAGGCGTTCCTTTGCGTTATGGTGATTGTAGCACATTAGTATTGCCCAGCCATTAAGCGCGATCAGCGCGGGGGGATAATGCCTTGAAAGGGGCATCAGTGAACATAGCGTACCCTTGGAAAATGAGGATTATGACAAATCCTTGCGCGAGAAAAAGTGAGCAATTGGGTCTCGCGCTTATCCTGTTCACTGGAATCGGGCAAGCCGCGCGTAATCAGAAAAACAAGAGTATTGAAAGCCAAACTATTGTATAATGACATCCAAAGGATGCGCATAGGGCTGTGTTAGAAAGAAGTCTTTCATGCTGCAAAAGAAATGTTGCATATTTGGCTGGCGATTTGTCGGGGCTATTTGAAACCGCCGCGCGTGGTGTTGTTTGCCGGATTGGCGGGACTAAAGATTGCCTTTATGGCAAGCGGCCAGTCAGCCGAATCAAGCAGCGCCAATTACACTAACGCTTGCCGGCTTGTCAGAAGCTAATGTAGCATTCATATTAAACTTGCCGCTTGCCGCGCTGGTCAACCGGCAAACATAATTCGGTTTTAAAACAATTTATTGCATTGGTGTATAGCGACACTCGGCGCAAGGAAAGTTTTCATGTCACAGCGTAGCCCGATTGATCTGGGCCTTGTTTCTAATCTCGCAATGATCAAGAAACCCGGGTCAGAAGACCTACTCATGCTAGTTGGACAGTCTCAACAGTCAGGGCGTTGGGTCAGGATAATTACTCGTGGCGCAGCCCAGACCATGTGGTTTTACCTAACGAATTTTTTATATCCGCGCGCCGCTGCTCAACTAACGCCGCGCGCCGCGACCGCGGTGCTAAAACCTTCTGATTCTCCGGTAGTCACGCCTTTTCTTGAAGTTCTAAACCTTGAAGAGAAAAAGATTATCCGTTTGCATGGTGTGGGCAGCGCCGAAGAATGGGTGGCCTATTTCACCCACGACGAGGGTTTTGAGCTTTGGGCTGCGTTGGAGAAGATTCTAAACGTGGTCTGAAATTGATTTGCTGCGCTGCTCCGATAACAACTATCAGGCGCTTGGGGGGATGGGGATCAAATAGTTATGGCTACAACAACAACCGATTCTGCGGCTGACGCCCAATCTCGTGGGGCAAATCTGCCACGCACTCTGGCTCAGGTGTTGAACGACACCAGCGAGGCGTTGTTGCGCGGCGATCTTTCAAGCTACGTTCCGATGCCAACCGGCTTCGATCCACTGGATGCCGCGATTGGCGGCGGCCTTCAGCGGGGGGAGCTAGTGTTGTTGGGCGGAGCGCAGGGGATTGGCAAGACTATCACAGCCCTGCAAATGGCTCGCAACATCGCCCGCTCGACAAACATGTACTCTTTTTATCTTTCATATGAGCACACCGAAGCGCACCTGATGAATCGCTTGATGTGTCTTGAAAGCGTCAACCCGCCAGAGATGAACACATCACGCGGCGTTCGGTTGAAGGACTTGCAAGATATTATCGTGACACGGCGGGCCAAGCAGGCGATGGCCAAAAGCGCGGACGGCTCTTTGCGAACGATCCTGCGCGAAGCCGAGCAAACTTCTCCGGCATTGGCCCGCATCGCTGAATACGCTGACCGCCTGATCATGCTTAAAGCCAGCCCCGCAGTCACGACCCTTGCGTCTATCCGTGATATGGTTGCAAAGCTGGTTAGCGCCACTAACGGCAATGTGGTTCTCTTTGTTGATTACCTGCAAAAGGTGGCAATTTACCCGGAGCGCGCTCAGGACGAGAACGACAAGGTGACAATCATTGTTGAAGGCTTGAAAGATTTGGCTCTGTCGCTAAATATCCCGGTGTTCGCAGTTGTTGCTGCCGACCGCGATGGCTTAAAAGCCAAGCGTTTGCACCTGTTTCACCTGCGCGGCAGTTCGGCATTGGACTATGAATGCGACATTGCTCTCATCATGAATAATAAGTTCAACATTCTTTCTAAAGATCACATGGCCTTCAATCCTTATCAGGCTCGCCAGTACCGCGAATGGGTGATCTTCACTATCGAAAAGAATCGCGCCGGGCGTGCCATGATCGATGTGGAGTTCAAACTGGAAGCGCCATTTTTCTGCTTCAATCCGGTCGGCCAGACGGTTCAACAGCAGCTTATTGACGAGAAAATCATCGAGTCGTAGCGATCAGCGCGGCTGCCCATGCTTCCGCATAATGGCGACTGTCTGCGTTGCAGAGATGGTTCTCGTTTAGCGTTTACTGACCTCCCGCTGATACCAATTCCATGTTTGGGCCAGCCCTTCCCGAATAGAAGTGCGCGGGTTATACCCCAACAGCCGATGGGCTTTTTCAATGCTGGCGTAGGTTAACGGCGGCTCGCTGGCGGGGGTTGGAACGACGTCGAGCTGCGCGGCAGTTCCGACGAGTTCTTGAATAATGTCGATAAAGTCGCGCAGTCGCACAGGCTCTCCCCGCCCGATATTCATCACCTCATAGCCCAGCGGCTTGTTCAGCGCAGCGATTACCCCGGCGCAGATGTCATCCACATAGGTCCAATCGCGCCGCATCTCAGCGTTGTCAAAGACGGTGATCGTTTGCCCGCGCACGATCTTGTCCATCACCATAAAGGCCATCATGTCAGGCCGGACGCGTGGGCCATATACCGTGAAAAATCGAAGCGTTATGATGTTCAAGCCAAACATATTGTGATAGGCGTGGGCCATCACTTCCGCCGCTTTTTTAGAAGCCGGATAAGGCGCTAACGGATAGTCGGTGGACTGGTCTTCTGTGAATGGAACGCTTTCTGTTGCCCCATAGATCGACGATGTGGAGGCTAACAAAAAATTTTCGACGCCGGTCGCCCGCGCCGCATCCATGACGCTGATCGTCCCATTCACATTGATATCAACATACTCAGCGGCATTTTCGATTGACGCGCGCACGCCCGCCACCGCCGCCAGATGAGCGACGCGCTGCGGTCGGCTCTGTTCGAAAACAGCGCGGATAGCGTCACGATCTCTGACATCCGCTTCAACAAGCCTGAAGTGTGGATGATTCATCAGCCCGGCGATATTCGCTCGCTTGAATAATGGATCATAGTAGGCATCAAAGTTGTCGACGCAGATTACTTCATGCCCCTGCGCGATGAGCTTGTCGCATAGGTGGCTGCCAATAAACCCGGAGCCTCCGGTTACAATAGTTGTTAGCATAGGCGCCTGTTCAACATAACGTAGAGCATATCTGGATAGAGTTGCGACGCCGGATATAATAACATCACTTGCCTGATCATATAGATTTGCCAGGAAAATTCATGCTATACACGGTTTCATTCAAAGAGCGACTCGTCCAATCGCCGCTATTGACTGACGGCGCGATGGGGACGCTGATTAACAACAAAGGCATTGCCCTCGATTCGTGTTTCGATGAGCTTAACCTCAACCAGCCCGCCCTGATCGCCGACATTCACCGCGCTTATCTGGAAGCTGGCGCTGAGATCATCGAGACTAACACCTTCGGGGCAAATCATTATCGCCTGCTGGCGCACGGGCTGGATGGTCGAGCGCGCGAAATCAACCGCACTGGCGTCGAACTGGCTCTTAAGGCCCGCGACGCCCTGAGCAAGCCGGGCCGCTACATCGCGGGATCGGTTGGCCCGCTGGGTGTTCAACTCGCCCCCTTTGGCCGGGTGACGCTTGAACAGGCCCATGCAGCCTTCAAAGAGCAGATCGGCGCGCTGATTGACGCCGGTGTTGATCTGCTGATGATCGAGACGTTCTCTGACCTGTATGAGCTTCAGGAGGCGATCCGGGCCGCTCGCGATCTTTCGGCGGATCTGCCGATCATTGCCGAGGCCACCTTCACCCGCGATGACCGCACCCTGCTGGGCGACACCCCCGCTCAGGTCGCCGAGTTTCTGGCTGCGCTCCATGTGGACGTGATCGGCGTCAACTGTTCCAATGGTCCGGCGCAGAGCTTGCGTGTCCTGAGAGGGATGAAATCGGCTGCTCCTGATCTTCGCTTCTCGGCGATTCCCAACGCAGGGTGGCCGGAGTACGTGGGCGGGCGGGTGATGTACCCGGCCACCCCGGAGTATTTCGCTGAGTTCGCCGTCACGCTGCGCGAGCGGGGCGTTTCGGTGATTGGCGGCTGCTGTGGAACTACCCCGGAACATATCGCCGCGATGCGCGCCGCGTTAGACGATCCACGGCGAGTTAGCGTGTTGTTGGACTCCATGCCCGCCGTCGATGTGATCGAAGAAGAAACCGCCCCATCGCCGCCAAGCGAATTGGCTCGCAAATTTGCCGAAGGCCGCTTTATCATCGCCGTCGAGATGTCGCCGCCCAAAGGCATTGCCACCGAGAAAGTGGCGCGCGCCGCCCGTATGCTTCAAGAGGCGGGGGCCGACGTCATCAATGTCTCAGATAGCCCGATGGCCCGGATGCGGATGAGTCCCTGGGCGGTGTGCCATCTGCTGCAAGATCGCGGCCACATTGAAACCACGCTGCACTTCCCGACGCGAGGACGCAATTTACTGCGTGTTCAGGGCGATCTGTTGGCGGCCCACGCCATGGGCGTCCGCAACCTGTTTGTGGTGATGGGCGACCCCACCCATATCGGCGATTACCCGGACGCCGCTGACAATTATGATGTTGTTCCTTCGGGTCTGGTTCAATTGATCAAGCAGAGTCTCAATCACGGCAAAGACTGGGCTGACAATGCCATCGGGCCGCCGACCAATTTTCTGGTTGGCTGCGCCCTTAATTTGTGCGCGCCGGATCTGGATCGGGAAATCAGGATGCTTCAAAAAAAGCTCGGCGCGGGCGCAGATTTTTTGATTACCCAGCCGATTTTCGAGATCGAGAACTATGACCGCTTTATGGCTCGCCACGCCGAATTGTTTGGTCCGCTGAACATCCCGGTTCTGGTAGGTTTGATGCCGCTGTATTCGCCGCGCCACGCTTCGTTTTTGCACAACGAAGTGCCGGGCATTTCGATCCCCGAGCCGATTATGCGGCGGATGGTTTCCGCCGGAGATCGGGCCGCCGCCGAAGGCGTGAAGATTGCGCAAGAGCTTGGCCTGCGACTCCGCGAGCGCGCTGGAGGAACATACCTGATGCCTCAATTTGGGCGTTACGATCTGATCGCCGAGATTATCGACGCGACGCGGGTGTAAAAGATTGACGCGCAACGGTAATGGCCGCGAAATAAAATGGTCGCTCAGGCGTGTTTATGTGACCCGCTTCCCGATATAATAGAGTTATATAGTTTGACATCATTCTGCGTTACGCTAGAATGCTTGTAAGTCATATAGACGGCAAAGATGACAATGTGGAGAGACTGCCCGCGCAGTCGGCATGCAACCATGCAAAAAACAAGACAAAGAATCCTCGAATACCTCAAGACAAATGGCGAGGCCACAGTAGAAGATTTGAGCGCCACGCTCGATAACCTGACCCCGGTGACGGTGCGCCATCATCTGGATGTGATGCGCAGCGAAGGCTTGCTCGACGCGCCAGAGATTCGGCGCCGCGCTTCGCCGGGGCGGCCATGCTATATCTATCGCTTGTCAGCTAACGCCAGGGCGCATTTCCCGCACAACCTTCAAACGCTAACCAGCCTGCTTGTCACCGAGATCAAGAGCCGGCTTGACGAAAAACAGGTGAATGTGATTTTCGAAGGCGTCGCGGATAGAATGTCCGATCTGCTGGAACCGCCACAGCCCGGCGAAACAATGGAGCAACGCTTGACTCGCGTGGCGGAGCATCTGACCGAGCATGGCTATATGGCAAGCTGGGAAACGCGCCCTGAAGGGTTAGTGTTGCACACGCGCAACTGCCCCTACGGGGTCGCAGACACTCACCCCGAAGTTTGCATGCTGGACCTGCGCTATGTCACCACATTGTTGGGGGTTGTCCCTCGCCGGATTGGGTATATGGTTGATGGGGATAGTTCCTGTTCATATCTGATCCCCTACAGTGGGCATATCGTTGCGTCCATAAGCGCCAATAAATCAAATAACGATATTGTTAATTGACATTATCGCCAAATCAGCGTTACAATGATTTCAGCAGAATATCCTGATCAGGAGAATGATGGAATGAGTGTTTACGCGCCTGATAAAGTTCTGGTTGAAAGCGCCGCGCTGACCGTGACTCCGCTTGCCGCCGCTAAGATAAAAAGTTTGCTTACCGAAAAAGGCCTCACCGAGCATGGCCTGAGAGTGTTTATTGCGGGCGGCGGATGTTCTGGTTTTCAGTATGGGATGGCTTTTGACAACAACCCGCAGGAAACCGATCACATTGTTGAAGCCAATGGCGTTCGCCTGATCGTGGATGCCGCGAGCTTGCCGCACATCGACGGCGCTTCGATTGATTTTATCGACAATCCGATGGGCGGCGGTTTTCGCATCGAAAACCCCAACGCGGTCTCGACCTGTGGCTGTGGCAATTCGTTCCGCTCGGCCAGCGGCGCGCCAGACTCGGACGAAGGCATGTGTGGCTGCCACTAACTGATCTGTATAATGCGCAAGGGCGAGCCATTGGCTCGCCCTTTTTGTTTATCAGCTTGGATTTGTCCTGCCTTATGGATAGCAGGCTCGCGCTTGACAGCGCCGCCCGGAGATCAGGGTTGGTGCGTGCCACGCCAGGTGATGATGTAATTGGTCGGGTCAACGTTCGGCGCGATCAACACCAGGCGGGATTTGCCGCCCTGCATGGGCTCGCCCACCACGCCAATCTTGTACAAAGCGTCAATCAGACGCCCCGCGCGCGGGTAGCTGACATTCAGCTTGCGCTGTAGGAGAGAGGCAGATGCTTCACCCTCCTTCTGGATCACCTTGATCGCTTCCTCGAGCATCGAGTCGGTTTCGTCCAACATTTGCGCGCGAGTCAGGGAACGCTCCCAGGGGGCTGCCTCCGATTCATCCCACTGCCAGTTCTCGCGCCAGAATTCGACGACGCGTTCCATCTCTCCGTCGCTGGCAAAGCAGCCCTGCAATCGAATTGGCCCGGCGGCGTCTGAAGCATAAAACAACATATCGCCACGCCCAATAAGCTCTTCTGCGCCCACCGAGTCGATGATCACGCGCGAGTCGACGCCCGAAGCCACCGCAAAGGCGATGCGCGCCGGGAAGTTAGCTTTGATCAGCCCGGTCACAACTTCGGTGCTGGGTCGCTGGGTCGCCACCACCAGATGGATGCCGGTGGCGCGGGCCATCTGCGCCAGCCGCGTGAGCAAATGCTCGGTCTCGTCCGGGTATTCGGTCATCAACTCAGCCAGCTCGTCGATGAGCACCACGATATACGGGAAACGATCTTTCTTTTTCTTCTTCTCGTTGTAGACAATAATGTTGCGGGCCTGAGCCTCTTCCATCAGTTTGTAACGCCGATCCATCTCCCGCGTTACCCAGCGCAAGACGCCGATAATACGCTCCAGATCGACTTCGACTTTGCCGTACAGATGCGGCAATCCATTGAATCGGATCAGCTCGACCATCTTGGGGTCGATCATAATAAGGCGCATCTCATCGGGGCGATTGTTCGCCACCAGACAGGTGGTGATAGCTGCAAGACACACCGACTTGCCGGAACCTGTCGTGCCGCCGATCAGCATGTGCGGCATGGTGGCGAGATCGGCGGCGAAAGCCTTGCCGTCCACTTCGCGCCCCAGCGCGACAGTCAGCGGCGACTTGATCTTGAAGAAACGCTCCGACTCAATCACGGGTCGTAGCGATACTATCCCCGGACGCGAATTGGGAACTTCAACACCAATATAGCTTGTGCCCGGCACAGGGGCTTGAATACGAACGCGCGGAGCGGCAAGGGCCAGCGACAGGTCTTGCGAGAGCGCAGCGACGCGGGTCACCCGGACGCGCTGGACGACAACTTGCTGCCCGCCTTGCTCGACCTGCGAAAAAGGCTGCACCGCATACTGGGTGACAGTCGGGCCGGATTTGACGCCGATCACCTGCACGGTCATGCCAAACTCCTGCACCGTTTCCTCGATGATTTCGGCGTTGAGGTTGATCTCGTCTTCCGTCGGGCGCATATAATCGGTCACGTCCAACAATTCGAGCGGCGGAAGATCGGCGCTGCGCTTTCTGAGCTTCTTTTTGTCGGGCGTTTCGTGCAGGGTGAAACGATAATTAATCTCGCGCTTGGGTTTGTCTTCGTCATGCCGCAGCGACAGCCGCACCGGGGAAGTGCGGGTCAGGGCAGGGACTGGCCGCATCACCGTTGCCGGGCCGGAAGTCGTTTCACCCGTGACCACTGATGGCCGCCCGCCAACCGTGATCTCCGCCATGCCGGGCTCGACCTCGCGCGTCCCGGCCAACGCCTGCAACGACGATCCACTGATTGCGGGCGAAGCTGTTTCTTCTGCCGCTGTGAGTCGTATCAACCGGCGGCCTTCCATCCGCCACGCGAATGATATCAATCGCCTTTTCGCTTTTTCCAGCCATTCAACCATCTGATAACGCGAGACGCCAAAAGCGATCCCGCCTGCGATTAACGAGAGCGTAATCAGGGCCAAACCAGTAATCACATCGCCAAAAACCGCGTTAAACGCCTCCTGAACAGCCCAGCCAACGTAGCCGCCTCCTCGCCCTTCCAGCGCGGCGGCAATAGCCTCCTCGCGCGCCAGATCAGCCGTGAAGCCAACACGCGTCCAGAGGTGGACAAATCCAAGCAAGAATAGAAATAGAAATTCTCCCGCGATGAATCGCCACCAATTCAAGCGAACCTCGACGCCCAGCTTGGGAACAAGAATCAGCGCGCCTGCCGTCAAAATGACCCCGGATACGACAAACGAGCCAATGCCAAAGGTTTGCCGCAGTGTCCCTGACCAGGCCATGCCAAGCGTTCCGCTGGATGGGCTCAGAAGCGTGAAAAATGAAAGCAGCCCGATGCCGATCAGCGCCAGCGCGGCGACTTCATCGCTGAACGATGGAAGCACGCCCTGAATGCGGGCAATCAAGTCGGGCTGCGCAGAGCCATCGCCTGCTGTGGCAACGCGCTGGCGGATAGTGTGCTCAACGCTGGGCAATACCCGCCCCGCTGTTGTCGCAGCCGCCGCGCCGCTCTTGCGCGGCGCATGGGATCCGCCGCCCGGGCGGGTGGGCGATTTAGGCTGGCCCGGAGCCGAACGAGGCGCGACAGGCAAGGGTTGGGCAACCGTGCCTGCGTTCGCGGCAGGCGGCGGCCCCTGTGGTTTGGCGACAGGCTGCTGGCCTGGCGAGGTGGCCGGTTGAGGGCGAGCGCCTCCAGATTGTCCCGGCAGGGGCGCCGGTTGAGGTTTGGCGGACGGCGTTCCGCCCGCAGGCTGGACAGGCGCAGGTCTAGGCGGTTGGCCCGGAAGCGCGCCTCCGAGCGTCTGGTATTGCTGCCCCGGCGCGGTTGGACGGGGCGCGCCCGGCGACCCTGACGCACTGCCTAGCGGCGGTGATTGGGCAGGCATCCCGGCAGGTTGTCTCGGCGCGCTGCCGGGCATCGGCGGACGTTGGCCCGCTAATCCACCAGATGGTTGTCCGGGTGTTTGTCCCGGCAGTGAAGGTTTAGGGGTTGATGGCAAACCGCCAGATACCCCGCTGGCAGGGTTAGGCGCGGCAGGTCTGGGCGGAAGCGCGCCGGGCAAGGCGCTGCTGGCGGCTGGCCCGCTCTGGCCGGGCGACGGCGGGCGCGCTCCCGGAGAGGGACTTGCGCCCGGTTGCGATCCCGGTAGCGGAGGGCGAGGGGTTGCCCCGGCCTGCGCTGGCGGGTTGGCCCCGGGCAGGCCGGGCGCCGGGGGGCGCAGTTGAGACATAGCAGGAGGCGGCCCGGTAGGGCGAGGCAGCGATCCGCCTCCCCCGGGTGAATCTAAGCCAAGACGATCTTCGAGGCTCTCCGCGCGCGCAGGCAGATCGTCCCGATAGTCGTCAACAATTTCCTGTTCAGAAGCGTCTTCCTCAAATGCGTCATCCTGAGGAAGCGTATTGTCATAGTCGCCCATCAGTTCAGCCTTTGTATACCGATACTTGTCACAACAGTAATCAGTTATTGTGATCTAGTTGGCGATCCCCAAGATAAGCAGGCGTTAAGAGTGCCACAATTTGGCTGCATCTTGGATCAAGCATCCATATCGCTAATCGTTGATCCTCTGCTGTTAGTCTCTTGGCTATCTCTTGCTCAACAGTCTTCACTGAAGATGATAGATCGATTGCTAATGTAATTACCGTAGGCAGTTTAGCTATGAAACGGTAATTGAAAATTTGATGAAGTTTTTCCTTTACCCAAGGTGTAGCTGATGCAATAACCAAATCGTCTAGAATTAATAAAGGTGATGTCTTAATATCATTGAATAGCTTGTCATAACGGATTGCGCTATTTGGGCCAAATGTTGCACGGAGATGATCAAGCAAGTCTGTCACCGTAACAAATAAAACGGGTTTCCCTTTGCTTCTTTGCCAATTCGCAATTGCGGCTGCTAAATGAGTCTTGCCGCTTCCATAAGCCCCCAATAGAATCAACCACCCATCAGGCTTCTCAGCAAATTGTTTCGCAATATTAGCTACAGTTCGCGCGTTTTCTCTTTGCTCTCTATTCAAGTCTCGGCGCGGCTTGAACGCATCAAAGGTCATCATTTTGTAGAGGCCCAGATTTCCGATTTCCCCTTTTTGCAAGCCCGTCCCTGCTCTTCTATAGTCAGCAGCAGCAATAGGCAAAACTTGGCACAAATCTGGATCAAATAACCGCGAACGTATACGAACCTCTAGCTCTTCAATATCTCTATTGGTAGTAATCACAGTTGGCAAGTGAGCATTGTAGCGATAGTTTAGTATTTGATATAGCTTTTCAACTGCCCAAGGGGTTGGGCTTTCTGTGCCTAAATCATCAAGCACAAGCAAAGATATAGTTCGCACTTGTTCAAATCGATTTGATGAATCTTCCCCGATCTCATCAGGCGCGCGATATTCGGCTCGCAAATAGTCAAGCAAATCAGGGACAGTAATGAAGAGCGCCTGATTGCCTTCTGAAATCTGACGATTCGCAATTGCAGCAGCTAGATGGGTCTTTCCACAACCGTAGGCGCCTGTAAGAATTAGCCATCCTTGGGGATTGGCAGCATACGAAATACAAATATCATAAGCACGCTGCAAACTGGCCCTGCTTTCTTGTTCGAGACCCACCCCCTCTTGATTAAAGGATTCAAAGGTTTTGTCTCCTAATATATCTAGCCCGCCTAAACGCTGGAGATAACTATGACGTTCTGATTCGACTTTTGCTTGACGGCATTGGCAATCGAGCGCTTTCCCAAAGTCTGGATGATCCTCTGGCACAGTATAGCTAACATATCCTAGACCTTTGCAATAAGGACAGTTCGGATCACCAGCACCGTAGTGTTTTGTTGAATAAGACATAGTTAATATTTGACCTTGCCTCGAAGTTTCTCGCTAATAAACCGAGAGGCATCAGATTGGTTTATGTCATCACCCTTGCCGTCTTGTTTCCACCGTTTAAGAATAGCTTCAATATACGCTATGCTACGCTTGTTCTGCTCGACGGAAATGCCTACCGCCTCTTCTATCCAGAGGGCGGGATAATCCTTCTCCATGTCCTTCAGTTTCTCGCGGATCAGTGGCGTTAGCGGCCCAATATTCCGCTCATACAGCGTGAAGATATTAGGCCGTACTAGGCTGAGACTCAGCAGCGCCTTCAGCCCGTCTTTCGGGTTCCACTGACCGCTGGCCGCGCCTTCAGCCATCGCTTGCCCGCGCATGCCGTTGATAAAGAACAGGCGCTTGCTTTTCTGAACAACCGCTTCCAACAACGCCCCGCGCGTGACAGCCCGCTTTAATCCGTCTTGGAGGGCTGACTCCTGTTGGTCTCGCGTCTCGCCCAGCCCCGCAATAAACGCCTCGTCGGCGGCGATTTCACCCTCCCAGAGATACTGACGGTCGCGATCTATGTAGTCCAACCGCCAGAAGCAATACAGGATGACGCGCAGTTCATTCAAATTGTCAATCTGCGGCAATAGCTCGCTAAAGAACAGGGCCGGGATTTTGATCAGCCGCCCTTTTTGCGGGAAACCGGCAAATTGGTTCATCACAATTTCCCCTAACGCTGGACAGTATCCAGATCAATATTCTGCCGCGTCGCGTTCATGAACTGAGTCAACTCAGGAATAAAAATCAGATCAACCGCGCCAACCGGCCCATTGCGATGTTTGGCGATGTGTATTTCGGCGCGGTTGCCATCAGGGCTTTCGGGGTTGTAATAGCTATCCCGATAGATGAACAATACGACGTCACTATCTTGTTCAATCGAACCACTTTCCCTCAAATCTGAAAGCTGGGGGCGCTTGTCCGTGCGCTGTTCGACGGCGCGGGAAAGTTGCGCCGCCGAGACCATCGGCACGTTCAACTCGCGGGCAATCTGCTTGAGCGACCGTGAGATGTATGAAATCTCCTGAACGCGGTTTTCGGAGCGAAAAGGCGTGGTCATCAATTGCAGATAGTCAACCACAATTAAATCCAACCCCATCTCCAAATGCAATCGGCGGGCCTTGCTGCGTAGCTCCTGAGTGCTGAGGGCGGGCGTGTCGTCCAGATGAATCGGCAGCCGACTCATTTCCTCTGTGCTGCGCACAAATTCGGCCCAGTCCTTTTCATCCAGCGCGCCTTCGCGTAACTTTTGAGACGGAATGTGCGTCATCGCGCTGACGAAGCGCTGGACGATCTGCTCGTTGCTCATCTCAAGGCTGAACAGCGCCACCCGCTGATTGAGCCTCGCCGCGTTCATCACCACGCTGTTTAGCCAGCTTGACTTTCCCATGCCGGGCCGGGCGGCGATGATCAGCAAATCCGAGCGCTGCATTCCGCCCAACATCCGATCCAGATCGACAAACCCGGTCGGAACGCCCATCACCCCCTGATGGCGCGCCATGAGAGTCACATGATCGAAATACTCGCTAACAGCGTCTTTGATGGGAACCAGATCGTGGACAAGCCGCCGTTCAGTCACTTCAAAGATGGCCTGCTCTGCGCGGCTGATCACCTCGTCGATGTCGGTCTCGTCCGAATGGGCGACGCGAGCCACCTGCTGGGCGGCTTCGATCAGGCGGCGACGCACCGCCATGCGTTCCACAATGCGCCCGTAGCCCTCGATATTGAGGGCCGAGGGGGTTTTGTTGATCAGGCTGAGGATATACGCCGCCCCGCCGATCTCGGTGAGCCGGGCGGTTTGTTCCAGATCGCTGACGACGGTCAGATAGTCGATAGGGTCACGGCGTTCGTGCAGCGCGACCAGGGCTTCCCATATCCACTGGTGGCGCACGATAAAGAAATCCTCAGATTGGAGGAAAGGCAGCACCTCAAACAGCGCCTCCGGGTTGATCAGAATCGAACCCAGAACCGCTTCTTCGGCTTCAATACTGTGGGGCGCAAGCTGGTCGCCGCGCATATCGGTGGACATTTGGGACATACCGCGAGTCTATCAGAAATTCGCCGGGCGCGCCCAGCGTTGGGCTAAAACACAAACGGGGCTAATGCCCCGTCAAAACGCTCAATTGGCAAGCGCGGCAGCTAGGCTAGTTGTCTTCGAGATCGTCCAGATCAAGCGATTCCAGAAAATCCTTGAACGCGCCCAGATTTTCAGGCTTGGTCTCAGCAGCTTCGGCCTCCGGGCGCGGGCCTTCCCCGGCGCCGCTATCGGGCGTAATCTCTTCTTCAGGCGTGATCGCTGCGCGCTCCATAACCGACTCATCGACTAAAATCGGCGCTTTAAGCCGGACAGCCAGCGCAATCGCGTCACTGGGCCGCGAGTCGATGTCTATTTTACGGCCATCCACCGTCACTTCAAGCTGGGCAAAGAAGGTGTCATTTCTGAGGTCGTTAATAACAACCCGCTGTAACTCGCCGCCCAGCCGCGCGATGACAGATTTGAGCAGGTCATGGGTCAACGGGCGGGTGACTTCGACGCCTTGCAATTCGACCCGGATAGCTTCCGCTTCAAAGGGGCCAATCCAGATCGGCAAATAACGATCCGAGTTAGCGTCTTTCAGAACTACCACGCGATCCTGTGACATCAGGCTAACGCGAATGCTGTCGATTTCTACCTTGATCATGCTGCGCCTCTGCCTATCCTGCTGGACGGCCCTTGCTTTTCATGTAGGTGCTATCTCTGGATTATAGCATAACCTCGCCACGAAACCGCAATCATGCTAGGACGCGCCAAGTCGCACTATCAGCGTTTTGCTCCATGGGCTGGCGTCCCCGTCGGAACGCGCTTGAACGCGATAATACAATCGTCCAGATCGGCCCCACGTTGGATTCCAATGGGTTTCATCCGCCGCAATCCGATGTTCTTTGACAGACTCAAAGTTAGAAGTCTTCGCCTCTTGAAGCAAGTAATAATCCGCGCCAACGCTTTCTGACCATACCAGAAAAGGGCGATTACGTTTGTCCACATGGCTGAGATCAAGCAGCGGCTTGAGCAGCGCAGGGCTTGATGGGGATCGCGCGCTTTCGGGCGCAGGCTGAGGCATTGTGACAGGTTGGCTAGCAGGCATAGACCCAGCGACCACCAGCGGGCGCCATTCCACCACCGGGCCAGTGGACGGCATCGGCGCGATCTTTCCTGCCAGAATCGGCGCGGGTGTCGATCTGGGGTTGACTATCGCCTGCGGCGCGGAAGGCTGTGGCGGCGCAGGGGCGGCTGCAGGGGCAGGCGAAATAGGCTGCTTGGAAGGTGGCGGGGCGGCTTCTGTTTTGACGTCAGACCCGGTTATCGGCTGCCAATCGGACACCACTTTGGATAATTGTTCGCGATGGAAAACGTCGCCAATGATAGCATTCCAATCCTTCATGGGCGGGCAGTCTTCCAGTTGGTCGGACTGCCATGCCTGTCGCAAAAGCTCGCTGAGGCGTTGATCCATCGCCGCCATAGTTTTAAGCATCAACTGGAAGCGCGGGCTATCAACTTGCGTCTCGCTGGCCGCAAAATAATGTTCTTCATCGGAAGCCTTGCGTATCTCCGGGGTGTGCCATCCCATCATTTCAGCCAGCATCACCGCCCCGGCGAAACGGTCGGCGGCGGGCCGCCACAACCCGTTGGACGCAGTTTTGTGAGCATAGCCTTCCGTTCCAGCGGGCAGCGCCGCCGGAGAGTTGAACCCCGGCGCGTACAGGTCTTCGACATCGATCAAGTGCGTGTGGCCGCTCGTTAGATTGATAATCACGTTGGGCGCGGAAATGTCGCAGTGCGCCAGCCCCGCCTCTTCTAACGCAGCCAATGCCTGCGCGGTGGCGCTGGCGACGGTCAGCGCGTCGAGACGGGTTAGCGGCTTGCTGCCGATCACCACATCGTGCCAGGTCGATCCAGTGATCCATGGCATCAGCACGGCATATTCCAGATCGGGGAACTTTTCCAGCGCGTCGTCGTGTTGGCCGTAATGCAAACACTCGCGGGCGCAGACTTCCATGCCGGGCCACTGGGCAAAACGCGCCAGCGAATCGCACACTTCGGCCAGTTCCGGGACGCGATACGCGGGCTTGAATTTCTTCAGGGCGTACAGGCTGCCATCGCCGCCATTAGAAAGCTGGTAGACAAACGCCTTGCGCCCCTCCTGCCCAAAAGCGAAAGCCGGGACGGATGGGTGTGGCATTACTTGAAAGACCCGCCCGCCGATCACTAATCGGTCGTGGGGGGATGGATTGAATTCGCTCATGGCAATACTCTGCTCTAAACTATTTCAACAGTTAACGCGCTGCTCCACAAACTGGCCTGGCCGCTCTCGTCAATGGCCCGAACGCGATAAAAGAACACGCCCGATGAGCGCCCCGGCACAGTGAATTTCTGGCTGGGATGATTCACCCGAACCGAGGACGTTTTAGCCGGATCAAACCCGCTGTCCGATGATCCTTGCAGCTCGTAATACATGCAGCCGGGGACGCCTGTCCACGCCACGTCGAACAGCGCATTTGCGTTGACCGGATCGATAGGCCAGATGTTGGGCATAGTCGGTTGCTGCGCTTGAACTGAGGCGATATTGCTGGGCGGCCCGGCCTGATCCTCCCGCGCCGCGCGAACGCGCAGCCAGTAGCGCCCGCTGGCGGGGGGGTGAAATATCCCGGTGGTCTTTGCCGTTTCCTGCCGGTGGTTCTGAGAGAACTGTTCATCGCGCGCCGCTTCGATCACGTAGTGGCTGGCTCCCGCTACCACGTTCCAGCGCAGATGAATTCCGTCGGCTTCACCCTCAGTGATTTCTAACACCGGCGCTGTCAGGTTGATCTCGCCGGAAACCGCCCGGCTGGTTTGCCAGTCGCTGGCAATGGCTCCAACCTCAGCGCGCACCCGTAGAACGCCAACTTCAACGGGCTGGGGCGAATTGAACTCGTGCTGAGTGTCTCCGCCCCGATAGATTTCCGTGAATGACGCTTCATCCCCGTCCGGGCTGAATTCCAGGCTGTAGGTCACATGGTTGCCCACATTAGCCCAGCTAACAGAGAGCTTCTTGTTCGCGGCGTTTTTCGCCTCAATCCAACCGGGCGTCGGTGGGCTAATCGCCAACCGGGCGACGGCGCTCCACATTCCCGCGCCGCCAGTGTTGACCCCCCGCGCCCGGAAGTGCGCTTCCCCGGGATCGCGTCGGGTGATTTCGATGCCCGGTGTCTCGCTGGCGAGGACTCTGGCGTTGCGGAACGTCTCATCCTGCGAGACTTCGATCTCGTAGCCAGTCGCGTGTTCCAGTTCTGCCCAAGACAGCCGAACCAGCCCCGTCTCGTCCGGCCCGTCAATGGCAATATCAGGAACCATGTCAGGCGGCTGGGCCGTGATGATCACGGTTTGTTCGTTGCTCCACTCGCTGCAACCGGTGTCGTGGCAGGCCCGAACTCGATACGCATAATGCCCCTCGTCCGGTTCATCACGCCGATACATTGCGTCGGTTGTCGTCAAAATTTCAACAAGATCGGCGCGTTGTTCACGCTCTTCCAGTTCATAGCGCGTCGCGCCGGGGACAGGCTGCCAGCGCAGTTCGTAGCTCCTCCCCCCTGCCATAGCTGGAAAACTGGCAGCGGCCAGATGCGGTCGGGGCGGCGGCGGCACCGTGATTTCTGCTTCCTCGACATTGCTCCACGCGCTGGCCCCGCCATCCGAGACAGCCTGAACACGGAAATAGAGCGTGCCCGGCTTGACGCTGGCAGTGGGCATTGCCCATGACGTGCTCCGGCCTGAGTAAACTACTTCTGGTTCTTTGAAATCGGGATCATGCGATTGCTCCAGCATGAAATCGAGCGACTCGCCTTCGACATCCCATGCCAGCATGGGCGCGCCCACGGCCTCGACTAAGCGAAGCTCAGGCGCGGGCGGCGGCGGGTAGGCCACGCGGGTTTGCCGCAGCTCGCTCCACGGGGTTGCCACCCCGCGCCGGGTGACCGCCCTGACCCGGTAATAATACAATCCCGGCGCTTGCGGCTTGTCTGGCTTCCACGACAACTCTTTGGCTATCGCGTTCATCACCTTCGCGTCGATAAGCGCGGGATTGGTAGCCTCTTGAATGATGAAACTGGTGTTGGCCTGACCCGGCCAGTTCCAGCGGAGCTCGTAGATTCCCGCGCCGGACGGGTTCCAAATCGGTTCTAATAAGGGACGTTCCATGTTCAAATCTGGCACATCCGGGTCGGGATAGCCCTCATACTGCGGCGTTCGCAGCGCCACATCGATCAACGCGACATCGTCGCTGGTAGGCAGCTTCGCTCCCGCCCTGATCTGCCGATCCAGATAATCGTCCGAGTATTCCATGATTTTAGACGCGTGCGCGGCCAGCCCGTCCGTGAAGGCCATCACCCGCCCGACGCCCGCCAATGATTGCATCCATGTAGACATGCTGCCTCGAACACCCTGGGTGGTAGACCACCGATTGGCGTTGTCCCAGCTTCCGCCGATAGCGATCTCGTCCGCGTTTTCGTTGTAGACATGCATCTGGCTGTCGCCCATCCAACACAGCGAGATCAGGCCGTCGGGGATCATCGGGCTGGGGTGATCAACGCGCATCGCCACAAACACCGCTTCGCTGCCATAAGCGCGCTGGGCTTCCAGAGCTTGTCTGACCAGCGGCGAAATCTGGTCGGGAATTTTGTAGTCGTCCACTTCGTGACGGGCGTGTTTTTGCAAGCGATTCAAAGCGCTGGTGGCGGCTTCGGCCAGCGCCGCTGCTCCGCCCAGATACGTGATATCCACCGACCACAGCCAGTCCAGCAGGCCATCGCCCAGAATGCGCGCCGCCAGATTGCCGCAAAACGACGATCCCACGCCATCGGCGGTCACGAACACAAAACGCTGATCGTTGTGCTGAAAGCACAGGTAATCCTGCCCTTCAATGTGATTCGCCATGCTGTCGCCAGAGCGCGAATAGGCGTAGCGCACATGCGCGCCGGGCGCGGAGACAAACGTCACCGGCGTCTCAATGCTCTGCGGGACGCGCTGGATGCGGATCGGAACAATTTCAGACGATTCGTGCGGTGACATAATTGTTAATTGCCTGTGCCAAACAAACCTGTCGCCATTGACCAAACAACCGCCAATCCTCCCAGACAACATACGAGTAAGATCGCAACCCCCACAACATACGCGACAATCCGGCAGCCTCCCCGGCTGGCAGGCTGCGACGCGGACGCTTGGGCAGGCTGGCCGGGCGCGTCGGGCGCGGCTTTTGGCTCGGATTTGCGCCGTTGAGGCCGTGTCCCTTCCTTGAGGTAATCAATCTCCTCGCGGAAGTCATTGGAGCCAATCGGCGCCCAGCTTGCCACCGGATCGCGCGGCAGCCCGTCCAGTAGATCATACCATGTTTTCAGAGGCGGGCAGTCGTCCAGCCTTTCGGATCGCCAGGCTTGCTCGAAGGCTTCGGTGAAACCCGGGTGGTAGATACGCAGAGCCTTCGCCAGCGTCTCGAAACGCTCGCCTTTTTGCTGGATTTCGTCAGGCGCAAAGTAGCTTTCGCCCCATGCTTTGGCCCGCACGTCGGGGTGCGCCCAGCCCAGCATCTCGGCGATCAAGACCACCCCGGCGAAGCGATCCCCCATCGGCCCCCACTGGCCTTTTTCCGCCGATTCTTTGTGCTGATACCCCGGCGTGCCAGCCGGAACCAGCGGCGGCTGTTCCAGCCACGGGCTGTACAGATCTTCCACATCCACCAGATGGCTTTGATCCATACGCGGATCAAGAATCACGTTGCCGCTGGAAAGATCACAGTGCGCTAGTTGATTGAGTTCTAGCGCGTACAACGTCCACGCCATGTTATCGGCAATTGCCCGGCTCTGATCAAGCGTCAGCTTGCTGCGCTTGTGGATCACGTCGAACCATGTGTCTCCCTCGATCCACGGCATCACCATCGCATAATCGAGGTCTTCATATTGCCTCACCAGTTCGGGGAAGCCCTCGCGGGTAATCACGGCCTGCTTGCACACCAGCATTCCGGGCAGTTCATGATACGTCCACAAAGACTCGGCGGTGGCTATCAGCCCCGGATGCCTGAACACCGGGCGGAACACTTTTAGCCCATAGGCTTCGTTGCCGCGTTGCAGCCGAAAGACAATCGCATGGCGGCCCTCCTGTCCCCATACCAGCGTAGGGATAGCCGGATGCGGCGTGAAGGTGTATTCGACGCCGTCAATATTCAGGCGCGTGCTCAGGGTTGGATTAAACATTATCGGATGACGTTGCCATTCCAATAGACATCAGTGGTCAGCAAATAGCCATTAGCCTTTTGCTGTTCTTTGCGGAACCCCTGTTAAGGGGCCATTGCTCTATGCGCCATGCTCCTTGCCCTTGCGGGCTTCCTCATCGGCGATCAGGCGTTCCAGCATCAGCATCGCCAGCGCGGCGCTCGTCAGCCCCAGTAGAGCCGCTTGCTGCCACACTCGAATTTGTTGCTGGGTGGAGAGATCGCCCAGCGCGGCGATAGCTTCCAGATCAAGCCCCGGGTTGTCTTTCTTCGCTATCAGCGGTCGCCAGCCTTCGACCGTCGATTTGCCGGGCGGGATGCCATCCAATGGCTGCATCGCGCTGACAGGCGTTCGCTGCCCATCGACTGCCAGAGGCAGCGCTTTATCATCCTCTGCGCTGGGCAGCGCCGGCGTCGCGCCGATGGTTTGCAGGCTGGGTGCCAGCCGAACGTCAAACAGCGAGGCGTCATCCGACGGCGGGTTCGTGCGCCATTCTTCCACCAATCGCGCCAGTTCGGCGTCGGTAGGGACACGCCCCACTCCCAGCCCATCCGTGTAGCCCGCTACCCGCGCCACATGCTTGCCGCTGCCTACCCAGACATGAACTTCGCCCTTGACCCCGCTGGCGGCGTTCCAACGCTCGGAAGTGTGACCCTTCGGGCCGAGATCAACCAGCTTGCCGTCGATGTCAATCGCCGCCACAGGCGAATCGCCAAGCCAGCACAGCGCCACCCACGGATCGCTGCCGCCCAGCGCCAGCCGCCCGGCCACAAACATCGATTCGCTGCCGTAACGACGTTGATTTTCGAGCGCCTGAATGAGAATAGGCGGCAAATGAGCGGGCAGTTCAAAGGCGGCGACCTTCGGCCCGCTGACCGCCGTGTGCCCGCCAAGCGCCTCGCCGACCGCCTGCGCGAATTCCCTATCAGCTTTGGGTTGGCGGATGTTCCACAGCCAGTCGATCAGAAAGTCGCCCAGCAGCCGCGCCGCCAGATCGCCCATAAACGACTGGCCCACCCCATCGCACACAGCGAACGTTAAATTAGACGCGCCATAGCGATAGACCAGATAATCCTGACCTATCGTGCTGGCCTGAATGCTGTCAATGGAACGATTATAGAAGTACAGAGCCGTTCCGACGGGGGTCTCGAAAGCCGTCAGCGGCGTTTCAGTTTCCTGAGGGAGATTGACCCGGCCCTCGGCAGGCTTGCGGTTGTTCATAAGAGCGCGCGCAAGGGGCGACCCATGCGGGTCGCCCCTTCATAGGAGCACAGTACAGGCTCGATTACGGCGTGACAGGCGTGACGGGTGTCGCGCCGCTCATGGCGAAACCCAGTTCGACAATCTCCGGCGTGTTGCCGGGGAACAGCATCCGCGCGCCCGGCGACAGTTTGTAGCCCATTTCGGCCATGACACTGGCGTAGGTCGGCGGCGTCTGGGATGACATGCGCATCAGCGTTTCGGCGTAAGGCGACGCCAGCGGCGATTCATCGGTGATGCCTTGCCAGCCCTTCGGGTCGGTGATCGGCTGCGAGAGCGCCTTTTCGGTGACAAAGATGTTCTCGACCAGCACATTCCCGTCCGGCACGGCCATCTGCATGATCCGCTTGGCGATAGGCTCAGGGTCGCCGCCGCTGTTGTACTCGCCATCGGTCATATGGCATACCAGCGGCGCGGGGCAGTCTTGCAAGTTGCCCAGTTGCGCTTGCAGCAGCCGTTCCGCCTCGCGGAACGCGGCGGAGGTGTCGGTGGCGTCCATCGGCTGAAGGCGCGGAACGCCCATCTGCGCCAGTTCAGCGACCGTCTTGATCCCGCCCAATAGGTCGGTCACTTGCGAACTGTAAGCGTACATCGCCACCTTGTAACGCGGCGCCACAGTCGTTCCCTTCGTGCTGCGCTGCACCATTCGCACCGCCACCTGATGGAGCGCGTCGGATACCACTTCGATCTTGGGCTTGCCGCCCAAATCTTCGCCCATCGATCCGCTAACATCCAGCAAGTAGATGATAAGCGCGGGTGTCTTGCTTGTCGCAGAAACAGTGTATGGCATAATTTTTTGCCTCTCTATGCGCAATTAGGATCGTAAGACTAAGGGTTGTCCTATGATCGTTGATTCCATCTTTATTACGCAAATCGGCGGCTAAGGTTTCACCGCCGGAATTATTCGGCGCGCAGGCCCGGTTCGTAAGCCGTGATCTGGCGTCTCCATGCTTCCGGCACAGCCACCGACACATTTGCCATATAGTCGTAAGCTACCTGAACGCTCGTCCCTTCGGCTGCAATTGCTCCGTCCCTGTCGCGGACGACTGCGTATTCAAAGTCAAAACTCTTGCCGCCGAGCCGCGCCACACGCATAGAGACAGTGATGCTGTCTTCAAGCATAAGCGGCTGCTTAAAATCGCAGGCTGCCCGCGCCAGAATCACCCCTAGCTTAGAACGATTGCCCGACCAGCCTAATACCTGCTGAAAGTATACCAACCGGGCGGTTTCCATATAGGTGAAGTATTTTGCGTTGTTGACATGCCCCAGCGCGTCCAGATCGGCGAAGCGAATCTGAACCGGCTGCGAAAATCGAAATAGTTTCAGATCGATCATAAGCGCTCTTTATGGCAAGGCGTGCCTGATATCATATCAAATGAAACGTGACTGCTCGCGCCATTGTCAGCGCGAACAAGCTTGCTGCGTAAGGGTTAGCGTGTCGTATTGATGATTTTTATGCTCGCCAAAACGATCTGATCAACGACCTGATCGGCGTTTTGAGAGATAGCAAAACGCTGCTCGGTTGACAGTGAATACAAACCGATAGCAAGGTCATAATCTCCCGGTGTGACCTCCGAGGTGATCGCAAAGAAATGCTGTTGGATCAAAGTCATGCCCGGTTGCCAATCTTCCGCCCGAACGCCGAGGGTGTCGCCTACAATTGGTGAATTCTGGGGCTCGCCGCCCACCAGCGTCAAATGCGCGAAGATAGACACTGGCGGCGGGGGCGGCTGTCGGATTCGCCACCACACAGTCACGGTCAATGTGTCGCCCGCCGTTGCTTCAGTCGCGCTCAATTGATACCCTAGCAGTTCCAGATGATCAGCGACCGGCAACGGCAAGGGCAATGCCGGGGAAACGATAGTCGAAGCTGGCGCATCGGGCGGGCTGGTCAGATACCATGCTTGATAACGCAGCGAGCCATCATCATAGCGAGCCGTGTAGTTAGGCTGGCCGAGATCAATGATGGGATTCGCGTTCGGAGGGAATATGACCCACCCCGAACCCTCTGGAATAGGCAGGCTCTGGCGACAGTCAAAATAGAACTGCCGGATGCCCGTTACCCCCGTCTGCTTTTCAATCGTGTCATTTTGCTCGACGGGATCAGGCGCAGCGCATTGAGCCACCCACGCTAGGGGAGACATCTCGGCGGGAACTTCATAAACAAATATGCTGGCTCCAATCCTTGCCACCGGCTCGCGGGCGCGAAAATAGCCAAACGCATCGGCTTGAAACGGCCAGGGCGGAACCCCGACAAGATTTGACGCGCTGATGGTATACAGGCCGGGCGCAGGATTGAGTGGATAGTATTCCGGTTTTGGAAAGGGCGGCGGCCACGCCGGGAGCGGCATAAAGTCGATGCCATAATAATGGGGATCGGCATGCCCAAAGTAGCTCAGATAAATTTTGCCTGCGCCGCGCTGCTTGAGATAGTCCGCCAGCCCCGGCAAATCCTGTCCCCAGTCCAGATTTGAATCGACCAGCAGGCGATACCCATTGTCACGCCCGCCTGCCGCCTGATTAAAATAGGCCAAATAATGCGGATAAGCCTGAAGGGTCATGGCAAACTGCGCCCCAATCAACGCCAGTGTGATTGCGAGTCGTCGCCAATTTGAAAACCAGGGGCCAACCGCCAGTCGAGAAGAGAATACGAAAAGCAAAGGGATAGCTGGCAGCAGATACCGAATGCCGACATTCAGCGTGCTGGTCATTGAAAAGCCAATATAGACCGCCGCCGGGAACAAAATCTCCCATTCGCGGGCGCGAAGCCTTTGAAAAATAGCGAACAACCCGGCCACAAGCAGCGCTGCCAGTTCTGGCAAAGTCAACTTAACCAGCAGCGTGTAGGGATGGTAATACCACCAGCCCATGTCTGAGAATTGCCCGATGAGATACGCCCGATGCCCCTGCCCGGCCAATTCGCGGAAATGTTGAAGCTCGGCCAGATAACCGCCTGCCGCCATGGGCTGAAGCGAGAAGAAGTAGATTGCCCACACTACGCCTAAACCAATCACGCCCATAGACAGCAAAGACGCCAGCGCGCTTGCTACCTGACCCCATCGCCCTCGGCTCATCCATGCTGGAAGGGGCATTAAGGGAAACTTGAACAGTCCGCCCCGCAGCGCTGCCCACAAAGTTATCGCGCCTAGGGTTGGGATAAGGAGCAGCGCAGAAAATTTTGACGCTTGAGCCAGCCCGAACAGGACGCCGCTGATGATCAGCCAGCGCCCTGTTGGCCGGCGTAGATAACGTGACCATGCGTACAGCGTGGCGATGTAAAAAGCGGCTGTGCCCAAATCGGTGGTCGCCAGCTGCGTGTTGGCAAGCACGGTTGGCGAAAGCGCGAAGAGCGTCAAAGCCACAGTCGCGGCGCGCCGCCCATACAGGCTCCACGTCCATCGCCAGATCAGGGATGCCAGTGTCATGCCCAGCAAGATCATCGGCAGGCGGGCCAGCCACACAATTCGGGTGGTGTTCAGGCCGCGTTGCCAGAGAAAATCCTGGCTGACGCGTTCATGTTCAGCATTCTTGTCGCCCTGTCTCCACCCATCGAGCGTTGTCGGATCGGGCAGATTCGGCTCAAGCAGAACCCCTAACCCTGAAATGATGCTGGTCAGCGGCGGATGGCCCAGCGGCAACAAATGCCCTGTGTGCAAGTAGGCCCATCCCCGCACGATATAGAATCCTTCGTCAACCGTCGGAGACTTTCCGCTCATGCTGTCCAACGCTAATCCGAACATGGTTGTTAGCAAGAGCGCGGCTATCAGAAATGTCAGAGTCAGGGATCGGCGCGATGATACGGTCATGAAGTGTTCCCAAACCCGGTGGTGATGATCTTAAATTTCGCGCAAGATAGCGCGCAAGGGGCTGCCACAAGCTCCGGCAATTTTTAAGGGAAGCGCGATAAGCTCATAGACGCCGTCAGGCACGCCGGAAAATTTGAGCGATTCCAGGTTGACAATGCCATGCTCATACAGCCGATGATGGCATTCGAGGTCTTTGCTGTCAAAGCGATCCACCGATGGCAGGTCTACCCCGAACAACCTCACGCCGTGCGCCGCCAGCCAGTCAATGAGTTCGATGGTTGGGTAAGGAAAGTCTTCCGGCCAGCGATCATCGGGCCACAGGCTGACCCATGTATGGATTAACAGGCGTTCCATTCCCGCGAGATCGTGTTTGGCGAAGTCTTCAGGAATGATGCCGCCATGCTGCCGGGTGATGGTCACGGCATGAGCCGAGCCAAGATAGCTCTGAAGCGGCAGTTCGGCAGGATGCTCGCCAACGACGGTGTAATGATAAGGGGCATCGGCATGAGTTCCGGTGCGCGCGCTGAGGGCAATCGTGGTGAGATTCACCGCCGCGCCTTCGCTGAGGCGCGCAACGTGTTGAATCGAGAAAGGCATGTCACCGGGCCATACCGCCAGTGTCGTCGAAATCGTGCGCGAAATATCGTAGATGCGTGGCATAGGCGCGTCTCAGGGTGACAAAAGCTTTCTGGCTGGCATAGCTTTGCCATGCGCCGCTGGCGATATAAGCGCGCAGGCTGTCATAGACCCCGCGTGGTATCGGGCCGAGCGCGTCCGCGTAGCTCATGAGAATCGCCAGAGGTCGGCAAGACTTGAATTGTCGTGGCGCTTATCCTATCATGCTTGCGATTTCCTGTCGATGTTTGGGGCTTCTCCCTGATCGGTTTTTTTGACGAAGGGGCGGGTATGTGGTAAATTCTGCTGACCACGGGGGACGTGGTGTAGCGGTTAACATGCGGCCCTGTCAAGGCCGAGATCGCGGGTTCGAACCCCGTCGTCCCCGCACTGGGTACAATTCTGAAGAGTTGTACCCTTTTTCTTTTCCCTTCACGGCTTCGAGGATTTGGTCAGGGGCAGCATCGGGCATATCGAGCACAATGCCGAAATCGGGGTGCAGCGCGATAGCAATCACGCTGTCATTATAGAGGAAGACACGGTCAATAATCTTGGACATCAATTGTCGTCTGGCTTCTCTTGGATCATCTACTTTAGCGCATTGATCCCAGTACGTTTGAAAATGGGTAATGAGATCGACCGCTTCTTCCAGCCTATCATAATCCAAAGGTCGCATTGAGGCAATCTCGCGTTCCAATTGGTTGGTTCTCTGAAGATATTCTTCGGGCAGCAAATGCCCATGTTCCCAACTGAATTGGACTCGTTGTTTTTCCTGTTCTAATTCGGCCAACTGCGCCAATGCTGGCGCGCTGCCCTGGCGGGTTTTCACCGCTGAGTCGATCCGGCCCAACGCATTGTCTGGGACACGGAACCCTGAGATCATTTTGACGATTTGTTCAATCACGACTTCTTCGCGCACATACTTCTGACAGCACTCGCCATAACCCCGGTCACGCGTCACACAACGATAGTGTCCCGTCTTGTCTCGATTGTGCCAGGTCATGCGCATTTTGCCATAGTGTCGGTCACCGATGTTCTGGTGATCACGCGCGATACAGTGGGCGCAGTAAACTCGATCAGGGAGAAAATAGGTGCGCGTTTTTGGCGTTTTCGTGCGAACGCCAGAAAGTTGACTTCGGATCGCCTGGCAACGCTCAAAAACAGACTCCTCCACAATGGGCTTGTGCTTGCCCGGATGCCATTCCACCCGATTGCGGCGCGCCTTCTTTTTTTGACCCAATGAACTTCCATCGTAAAGCGTTTCCGCATACGAGACCTGCCCAAGATATATCCTGTTCTGGAGCACATCGCGAATCATTTCCTTGCCGATAGGCTTTGCGCCTGATCGCAGACGTTGAATCGCTGGCTGCTTATTCATCCACTCCGCAATGAGTATGTCGCTATAAGTCCCACTTGCATATCTATTGAACGCTTCAGCCACAACGGGGGCTACATCACAGTCAATATGCAAGCCTGCTGGACGGTTGTCATTTGCCCGCGCTTTTGTGATCAAGTTGTAGCCAATCGGCGCGTAACTGCCGTTGAATTCTCCGCGAAGGGCGCGTCCCCGTTTCGCGCGCTTGGTGTCGCTGCTCAAGTTCATCGAGTAAAACGATGAGAACACAGCTAACATCTGTTCAACCAAGGTGCTATAAGGCGAATCATCATCGTCCGAGCTAACCCCTTCGACACAATACAGCTTCAGGCCGAACTGGTGTCGCAATAGCGCTTTGATCATCACACGCTGGTTCCCCGTGACAGTGAGCGCGATTTTCTGTCTGGCTACCCGGCGGCCCTGCTGCCGATTTATCCGGAGCAAACGCGCCAGTTGAAGTTGTTAGGCATCCACACGCTAGGCGATCTGGCGCGGCTGCCAGCCAGCGCGCTCGGCGATTTGTTTGGCAAGCAGGGAGCCGCCTTCAAGCGGCTGGCCGAGGGTCGTGACACAACACCGATCCAGCCTTATGCCCCGCGCCACGACGAGCGCGCCGCCCAACAACTCGACGACCCGGTGGAAGATAAGGGCGTCTTGCAGAACGTGATCAAGGGGCTGGCAGGCGAACTGGCCCGCCGTTTGGAAACGCGCGGCCAGATGGCGGGGGCGCTGACGCTGGCTGTGATGCTGGCGGGCGGCGCCAGCCAACTCGCCGAATTGGCTTTGCGCCAGCCCAGCGCGGCTCCAGAGCATCTGGCGAACACCTTAGCGCAGATGCTTGACGCCCTTCGGTTAGACGAGGCGATCACCGAGGTCGAGGTCACACTGGGCGGGATTGTCATGGCGGACGCGCGCCAACTGAGCATGTTCCCGCCGGAGATTGTGCCGCAGGATCGGTTGCGTGAGACGCTGCGCCAACTGATCGCCCGGCATGGGGCAGAGACGTTCTTCTGGGCCGACCTGACCAACCCGGGCGCGCGTCTGCCGGAACGCCGCTTCGCTCTGCGGCAGGCGGAGGCGGCATGACCCGCCTGTGGCCGGAAGGCGCGCCGATCCGTGTCCGCGTTGACGCGCTGGGCGCGCCTGAATCCTTTACCTGGGAGAAGCGGCGGCATGTCGTGACGCAGATCGCACGACGCTGGCGGGTGGACGAGGAGTGGTGGCGCGGGCGCGTCTGGCGGGAGTATTTCAAGGTGGCGACACGGGCTGGGCTGCTGGCGGTGGTGTATCATGATCTGGCAAGCAAGCAGTGGTATTTGCAGCGCGTCTATGACTGAGTTCATCGAGCTTCACTGCCACTCCAACCTTAGCCTGCTCGATGGCGCGTCCCACCCCGAAGACCTCGTCCGCCGCGCCGCCGAGATGGGGATGCCCGCCCTCGCCCTGACCGATCACGACGCGGTGTATGGGGTGGCCCGATTCGCGCGGGCAGCGCAAGCGCAGGGAGTTCGTCCTATTTTGGGGGCGGAGCTAACCCTCGCGGGCGGCTATCACCTGACGCTGCTGGCGAGGGATTCAGCTGGCTGGGGTGACCTGTGCGCGCTAATCAGCCTCGCCCGCGCCAACGCCCCCAAAGGCCAGGCCGAGCTTCCGACCAACGGGCTTGAAGGCCGCACCGCCGGGTTGATCGCGCTGTCAGGTTGTCGCAAAGGCGAGGTCGCATCAATGTTGGCGCGGCGCGGCAGGCGCGGGGCTTTGGCCGCGGCGCGACGCACTCAGGCGTTGTTTGGCAAGGGCCAGTTCTGGATTGAGCTTCAGAATCATTTGCTGCCCGATGACGATTTCCTCGTCGGCGAGTTGGCAGGGTTGGCGCGGGAGATCGGCGCCGGAATTGTCGCCACCAATAATGTCCACTATGCCGCCCGCGACGCTCACCGGTTGCAGGATGTCTTGGTGTGCATCAAGCACGGCGTGACGCTGGACACCTCGGAGAGTCTTCGCAGACCCAACTCGGAATACTATCTCAAGTCTGCCCAGCAGATGACCCCGTTGTTCGCCGCCTATCCTGAGGCTCTGAGTAACACCTTGCGCATCGCCGAGCAGTGCGACTTCGCGCTGGAATATGGCTTGCAAGACTTGCCGGAATTCCCTCGGCCTGACGGACAGACCGCCGCAGAAACCTTGCGCGGCTTGTGCGCTAAGTCCCTTCCAGCCATATACGGTGACGCGCCTTCTACCGTAATCACGCGCCTCGACTATGAACTGGATGTGATTGGACGCGGCGGGTTGGCGAACTACTTTCTGATCGTCTGGGACATCGTGCGCTACGCGCGCGAGAACGGCATCCGCTGTCAGGGGCGCGGCGGCGAATTCGCTTGTCGCGTATCTATTGAATATCTCGCCGATTGACCCGCTGGCGCACGATCTGGTCTTTGAGCGTTTTCTGTCCGACGAGCGCCGCCTCACACCCGATATCGACATTGATTTTGACGCCGCCCGCCGCGAAGAGGTCATCCAGTACGTCTATGATCGCTACGGCTTGGATCGCGCCGCGATGGCCTGCACGCTAGTCACCTTTCAGGCCCGCAGCGCCCTGCGCGATGTGGGCAAGGCGCTGGGCATGCCACTGGCTCTGATCGATAAAACCGCCAGATCACTCGACGTTCGGCAGGCGAGCAAGGTGGGCGAAGCAGCGACAGTGGATCGCCCCGAAGCGTGGGAGCAGGTGTTTGACCTGTGCCAGCAGATTGATGGTTTCCCGCGCCATCTCGGCATCCACAACGGCGGGATGGTCATCACCGGGACGCCGCTGGCTGACCGCTTGCCCACCGAGCCGGCCACCATGCCGGATCGGGTTGTCGTCCAGTGGGACAAGGACTCGCTGGAAGAAGCGGGGCTGATCAAGATCGACTTGCTGGGGTTGCGGATGCTGTCCGTGCTATCTGACACCTGCGATATCGTCGAGGAGATGACCGGCCAGCGCCCCGATCTGGACGCGCTCGCGTTCGATGATCCCGAAGTCTACAAGCTGATCGCCGACGCGGACACCATCGGCGTGTTTCAGGTCGAATCGCGGGCGCAGGCGCAGATGCTCCCGCGCATGAGGCCGCGCGTGTTCGCCGACATCATCATCGCCATTTCGCTGATCCGCCCCGGCCCGATCATCGGCCAGATGGTGCATCCGTACCTGCGGCGTCGGCTGGGCGAGGAGCCGGTCAGCTATTTGCACCCGACGCTCAAACCCGCGCTGGAAGAGACCAACGGGGTGATCCTGTTTCAGGAGCAGGTTCTCAAAGTCGCCAGAGATTTCGCCGGGTTCACAGCCGGGCAGGGTGAGATTTTGCGCCGGGCGCTGGGCAGCAAGCACGCGGGTGAATTGCTGGCCGGGCTGCGCGAGGCGTTCATCAAGGGGGCGGTCAAGCAGGGCATCTCGGAAGATGTGGCTGAAGACGTCTTCAAGCGGTTGCAGGGTTTCGGCAGCTACTCTTTTCCCAAAAGCCATGCCGCCGCCTTCGCGGTGGTGGTCTACCAATCGGCATGGCTCAGGCGTTATCACCCGGCGGCTTTTCTGGCGGCGATCCTCAACAACCAGCCGATGGGCTTCTGGAGTCCGGCGGTGATTGTCAACGATGCCAAACGGCACGGCATCCCGGTTCTGCCGGTGGATATTCATTGCAGCCGGGGCAAGTGCACGGTGGAAGGAAGCGCGATCCAAATGGGGCTGAGTTACGTGAGCGGCTTGGGCGAGGCCAGCATCGCGCGGATTGAGGAGACGCGAGCCAACAAACCGTTCGCCGATCTGCGCGACTTCTGCCACCGGACTCGATTGCCGCGCCGCCTCGTCGAGAACTTAATCCTCGCCGGGGCGATGGATCAGTGGAGTGCCGACCGCCGCAAGCTGTTGTGGCAGCTCGTCCGGCTGCGCTACGAAGCCGAAGAGCTTGATCTAGACCTACCGGATGACGGCCTCGACCTGGCACCGATGTCCCACATCGAGTCAGTGTCTTACGAACAGGCGATGGTGGGCCTGACCGTCGGCGAGCATCCGCTGGAGCGCTACCGCGCATGGTTGGACGCGCACGACATTCTGGACAGCACCGTGCTGGCGGCCTGCGAACACGGCCAGATTGTCCGAGTAGGAGGAATGAACGTGATGCATCAAGCTCCGCCAACCGCCAAGGGGCATCACTTTATCACGCTGGAAGATGAAGCCGGGATGATAAATGTCATCGTGCGCCCGAAAATATATGAGCAGTATCGGGGCGTTCTGCGCGGGAGCAGGCTGATTGTCGTTGAGGGCGAGGCGCAGCGGAAAGGTGGCGTGATTAACATTCTGTTACGGCGAGCAGCGCCAGCGCCTTGAAAGTTAGTCGCTATATGCGCTAACTGCATGAGTGAGGAGCTTTGGTCGGAACTGAACGCTGTGAAAGGCGGTGGTCAGTTTGCATTGCTGCCATAACGCGCCACCCAATCAGCGCCTTGGCAAATTCTATCTTTCGACCCCGATCTCCAAGGCTCTGAGACAACCTACGCTCGTCGGCCCCATCGGTTCTCGGCATCCCTGTGGTCGATCAGCCATGTCGCGCCCGATTTGCGCGCGCTCACCAGACCGCGCTCGGCGGCGCTGCGCACAGCTCGCGGGGTCAGGCCAAACCGGGTTGCGGCTTCGGCTACGGTTATCTCCAATGTCATTTCGCGCAGCGGCGAGGCCGGCTCATCGGTTCCAAATTGATCGGCTAGCCGCGCATTCTCATCCAATATGGCGTCGATCTCTTCGGGATGATCAAAGTAATACGCTAACGCCGCGTGAACCTGGGCAGGCGTGACCCGAAACATGGAGACAACTTCATCCAGCATTGCCCCCAGCCGAAGATGGGTGTTGACAATATCGTGCACTCCTACCCTGCGCCCTACGATGTGCGGCGCGCCACCCAGGATGTCGGCTTCTTTCACGATATAGGCTGCATCGACAAAGACCGCTTCAGACATTTCTGCCTCCTTCAGATAAACACTTCAAGGTTGCGCAGCTCGCGGTAGGCCAGCTCGACCAGCTTTCTCGCGATGTGGGCCGCATTCTTTTGATGCTCAGGCTTGATGTAGATGATGCCTTCAAATTCATGGCCTGCTTGCAACCACTTTGCCACCAGCGGACGGTAATCCTTGATATTCCCGGTCACAATCACCTGGCGATGTTGAACCGCATACGCAAAGATGACCGGATCAGGCGTGTGGGCCAGACCTGCTTCACCTGCCCTGACAATCCTTACATGCCGATCAAGACTGCTTACGATGGTCAAGGCGTCGACGGTCACATTCTCATCGGCTAATAGCGTATGGGTCGGGTTTGCGCTCATAGCCACCTTTTCCGAACTTGTCAGCCCTTATTATATACCTAATTCGGAAATCACTGCGCGTTGAATACCTATAACGGAACATTGAGCTTCATTTCAATTTAGTGGAGCACAAGTTAACTCAAAGGATCGCTGGTCGTAGGCGGCGGGGCTGAGATAGACGAGCGAAGAGTGGCGAACTACTCTAAGGGAATCCTATTCGCATCCTAGATATTTGAGAGGCGCTATGATATTTCGCCCGTGATGAGAAGCTCCGAGAGTTGCGCGCCCAGAGGCGAACGATCCAAAGATTGCGGAAAGGATGGGCATTGCGGTTGGCTCCGTGTGGAATGCAGTCAATCGCTGACGATCACCTTTTCGGCTGCGAGCCTGCTTGAGCATATAAATGACTTTTGCTACTCTCAGTTATTGGCCCATTCCAGCCGAACTTTTAGCTTGTTGAAGTGGGTGATGGGAACCAGCTTTTCGTGCTGGAGTCTTCCGACGAGAATGCCTGGGGCTATTCCAATCTCGTTTCCCCATCGTTCGATCTCACTCACACTTGGATATCTTGCCATCCCCTTTATTTCCTTGACTAATCTTGTCCACTCATGAGCAGGGACAAGCGTTTTTGCTGCGAAGTCATTGGCCTCGCGCTCCTTTTGATTATCAAGACTGTTTCCCTCCAGGAAGGTGTCCCGTTTGCCGTGCAAGAGAATGTGCCCTGCTTCATGGAAGAAGGTAAACCACAATTGATCATTGGTTTTGTAGCGCAAGCTCAGTTGAATGACTGCTTTGTTTGAAGTGAGCCAGTATGTCGCGCCACTCACCCTTGCTTGCGGTAGCTCTGGGACAAACGCCATTGCAACGCCTGTCTCAGCGCACATATCGATGAGCTTGGGCTGGAACACCTGGGGGGCCTCCGTGGTAAGGGATCTCATTCGCGCAAGTGTCCGCTTAAAGTTGTCTTCATCGTATTGCGCGCAAACGATGTTTTGTGCCATCAAATTGCCCTTGCGCAACCATGCTGCCATGGCCACTGGATTTGACTCGAACGCAGTAGATTGCCTAAAGACGGCAGGTTGATAAACACTATCTAGACGCTCCGGCGATGCAATTCCAAAAAACGCCAGAACTCCACGGAGTTGCTCAATCTTGTCCTCTGCGTGCTTGATCCACCCGTAAGACACTAAAGTTTTGACGGGAACTTTGCTCAACCAATCGATTTGCTCGGCCAGCTTTTCATTTTCCGCTTGGCGCGCCAATGATTCACGATAATGCTGCTCACGTCGTATCCAAAACCCTGCGGGAACACCCAAAACACGCTCCAGCTGCAAAGCAGTTTCAGGCGTAATTGCCGCCTTGCCCTGAATAATCTCATTGATTGTTTTTGATGGACGACCTGTGCGCTCCGCCAGCTCTCTTTGGGTCATCCCGATTGCTTCAAGCGCCTCTTTCAGAGTGTCGCCAGGTGGAGAAACATAATCAGGTAGGTATTCGTTGTGACCTGCTGAGTTACCCATGATGGTAATCTTCCACTCCTAATATCCGAACGATTGTGACTCTCTTCCAATCAAGGCCGCCATCGTCTTTTTGCGGTATCGGCTCATTAGCTGGCTCAAATATCAGCCGATAACGGCCCTCTATATCCAATGCCAGTTGCCCTGATCGGTCTCCTTTTAGCTCGTGACAATGCCCCGGTAAGTTGCGCATAACCTCAAGGGTCGAGGCGGCCCGTAAGTCGTCAAGCCTTTGCCTGAGACGTTTGGCCCCTCTTTCCCCGTATTGCTTTTGAAACAATCTGCTATCGTTTAGCCGGACTCGAACTTTGTCAGAAGCAAAGATGATTTCCAAGAGAGTTGCCTGCAATGGCATTAACCTATTAGGTTAAGGTAATTATATACAATAAACTAAAATATACAATGCCTACAGATCGGAGAGTAGGATTTTGTGTCAAGTTCCATTCCTTGCTTGGCTATTCCACGTCTGCCAAGTTCGCGGCGCAGGCTCAGTTACTCCGCCAAACCCAATTGTTGCTGGCTTGCTTCTATCTATTATTCGGACCGCAGTACGCAATAGATCAAGGTCATGGAGTGGGAACGTCAAAGAAGTCTGACCAAAACCATAGCCCTTTAGCTGCAAACAAGGCTATAGTCAAGCAGTTGGATGGCGCGATTCGGTGGACAGTATGCTAAGAAACACCGAACGGATCCAGTTCACTGGGAGTCTGTTCCATAACATTGGGACAAATTGGTAGCTTCAATAAGTCGCCATATGCGCGAATCGCAGGAGTAAGGGGCTTTGCCCCGAACGTGCCTACCGCTAGGTAGGCATATGTAACGACCTAAGAGCCAAAAAGGGTTTTGGGGCCCGTTCGAGGGCGAAGCCCGAAGATAAGTTCCGATATGTGGCGATCTCCTGACCTACCACTTACGGTATTCTCATGATGCCTTGCATAGCTTGACCCTGCCAAGCTTCCGTTTGGTAGCAATCTTTGCTCTTCATTTTTGGCTGGCACTAATTTGGGGGTGGTTACCCAATGTGTGTTGTAGGAGTACACTCGCCTGTCGATTCGCAGACGTGATAAGGCACATGCCCGGTGGGGTCGCTATAATTAAGGGGGTTGTTGTAGGAGTATAAACAATACCGGGGTGGTCAGCAAGGGAGCCGGCTAATTGTCGCTGAGGGCGAGACGCAACGAAAAGGTGATGTGATTAAATCGTGTTGCAACGAGCAGCGCCAGTGCCTTAAAAGCTAAACCCCTACCCAGTGAAGCATAGCACTGGTGATGCGAGGGGAGTGAACGACTGGAAAGCGTGTCTTTCTAGGCTTTGACCTAGGAGCTAGTAGAAGAAGCCTTCTGGATAACCTTCCGAACACATCCTAGCTACTTCGGGTATCCGTTCTGTATTCAAGCTGGTTAACCAATGACAGCAGCCCGTTGTTGGGGCTGCTGTCATTGGTTATCTCCGACTAACTTCACCTCTATATATCACGAGTAGCAATGACCGGTTGGGGACGCGGTCTACGGTGTAGTTAGGCTGACATCGTCGAACCAGATGTTGCCTTTGGTCTGGTTGTAGGTCAGCGTCACCTGCACACTCTTGACCTTCTTAGTCGCCGAGAAGCTGGTTGTGAAAAATGTCCAGTCGGCGGTCCCCAGCGGGATCAGGAACTTGACCACTTTGGTCGTGCCGTCGGTGTAGGTCAGCTTGGCCTGCGCGTAGTTCCCGGCTTTGGGCACGAGATTAGTCTTGACCCATAGGCTAAAGGTGAACGGCGTTCCGCTGGACAACGTGATCGTCTTGGTCTGGGACAGCTTCTTAGTATTGCCGTTGCCCTTGATGGTAAACGAACAAGACCCCAGCCCAGGATGGAAGATGGCGCAGTCCTGCTTATCCGTTGTCGTGACGATGGTGGTCGACTTCTTCCAGTTGTCAGGAATCTTGTCGGCGTTGGCGTCTATCTCCATCCCGGCATTGATCAGCATGTTGGGCGGAATGCCCGTGCCGGAAAGGCCGACCGAGTGCGGGCTGCCCGGCGCGTCATTCGGGATAGTCACGCTGCCCGCCTTGGCCCCGACGGACGTTGGCGTGAAGGTCACATCGAACGCGCAGGTGGCGCTCGGCGCGACCGTCGCGCCTGTGCACAGGTCGTTGGCGAAAGCGAAGTTGCCCGTGATCCCCAGCGTGCCGACATTCAAGTCTGCCGTGCCGTTATTGGTGACGGTAACAGTAAAGCCGCTGCTGGTCGTGCTGACCAATTGATTGCCAAAGTCGTGCGAGGCGGCAGACAGGCTGACGGCAGGTTGAATGCCTGTCCCTGACAGACTGACCGAGTGCGGGCTGCCCGACGCGTCATTCGGAATGCTGACGCTGCCCGACTTGGCCCCGACCGACGATGGCGTGAAGGTCACGTCGAACGCGCAGGTGGCGCTCGGCGCAACGGTCTGGCCGCTACAATTGTCATTGGCAAGCGCGAAGTCGCCTGTGATCCCCAGCGTCCCGACATTCAAGTCGGCTGTGCCGTCATTGGTGACGGTCACCGTGAATGGACTGCTCGTCGTAGTTGTTGCCTGATTGCCAAAGTTATGTGAAGTGGCCGACAGACTGATGACGGGCGCTGCACAGGCAGCAGCTGTCGCGCTGGCTATGTTAGAGTATGGCGAATCACTTGATACGTTGCGCGCACGGACGCGGTAGAAGCGCGTTTGCCCGCAAGACAGTGACGTATCAGAGTAAACTAACACGTTAGCAGCGACAAAGGCGATCTCGTCCCAACTGGACAATCCGTCAACGGAGCGTTCGATACGGAAGCTAGTCTCGTTGGAGGAGTTGTCGGCCCAATTGAGGTCGATCTGTGTTGCAGATATCCCATTCGCCGCCAGATTACTTGGCGCCAATGGCACAGGACAAGCTTGCGTGTCGCCACTCACAACAGAGGAATAGACAGAATACTGACCATCCCCGGAACGATACGCGCGGATGCGATAGTAATAGGTTGTGCCGCAAACCAAGCCTGAACTATCGCCATACGAAACCACATCAGCAGGAACTGACCCAACCTCAACCCACCCATTCACGCCATCTGGCGACCGCTCAATCCGGAAGGAAGTCTCGTCAGTGTTTTCATTCCATGAGATGAAAATCTGCCCCGGACCGCCAGTCGCTGTGTTCAGGTTTGTCGGCGCCTGTGGCGGCGGACACAGCGCAGTGGTCGCGCTGGCCTGATCCGAGTAGCCGGACACTGCCTGATCGCTAGCGCGATATGCGCGCACTCGATATTGGTAGGTTATTCCGCACGACACAGACTGGTCGGAGAAGTTAGCGGTATTAGCTGGTGCAACGCCAGCCGCTGTCCAACTGGTTCCCGCATCCGATGAACGCTCAATCTGGAACTCAGTTTCATCACTGGACATGTCGTGCCAACTCAGGTCAATTTGGGCGCCGTTGAGCACAGCTACCAGATCTGTGGGAGCGCTGGCAGGCGTTCCCACTGGCGGGTCAATGTGTCGTCTGGTTACCTGTTCAAGGGCAACTACGCTCACAATAGCCTCTGGGCTGACCGGGGTTCCATTGGTTCTTTCAATGGTCACGACAACCTCGTTGTCGGACATGAAGGCAACCGTGGGGATATCGATGACACGCGTTTGTGGCGTGCTGCTCAATGTGACCGGGTCTGATGGTATGCCATCGATCAGGACGCGCTCTTGTCGCCCGACGGCATCGTCCTCAAAGAACGTCAGCCATGTCTGATATTTCTTGGCCGCATCCAGCCCGCTAAAGCGATACTGAACCTGGCCGGTGTCACCGAAGCGCGCTGTTTTCTCCGGCTGATCTCCCCAGCCATTGAAGGCGTCTGACAGCAAAGAATCATCGTAGCCGCAGCGATTTTCGGCGCTCCACGGTGTCTCATCCGGCCCGCTGTCCTGATAACAGTAGCGTATCTCAGTCAGGTCGATGATGTTAACCATCGGCCCGCCCAGCCCAGCCGCGCGTTGGATGGACAGGCTTATTGTGCGATCCGTGTAGTCTGCCGGATCGAGCAGCAGCGAAATCGTCTGGATTTGGGCGCTAATCATGATAGGCTGTATCGTTTGCCCGGTGAGCGCCAACGGGGCGCCCAAAGCCTCAGCCATCTGCCTGCCATCAACAAACACATTCACCTGACGCTGGCCGCTGCACAGCGCAAAGGTCAGATCGAGGTGATAACGCCGACCCGGAATCAGGTTGTCTATCCGGTAGTCCAGCGTGGACGTGCTGCTGGCCTGCCTGTATGTTTGTTCAATTTCAGTCCCGCACGCGCTGACCACCGAGCCTTCAGTTAGCCAGCCATAGCCTTCCGCAGCACTATACGCAGGATCGTCGGCCGGTGGGCCGCCTGCATCGATGACGAGCGAATCCCACCCGACATAAGCCATGCTGCTGTTTACATTGTTCGCCTCGTCAGCTTCAACAATGGCATCCAATGGATCAGCCTTGACATACAATATCGGGCTGCCAGCCGCAGACGGCGTCCACGGGATTTGCGCAATTGCAGAGCCACCCGCCAACACATCGGCGGTAGCGCTCGTAAGCAAGATGCCGCCACTGGCTGGATCGCCGTCATACAGCGCAATCACCGCGCCGGTCACGTCGGCCTCGCCGAGGTTGTTGACTTCGGCGCTGATCAAGACGCTTTCGCCAGCCCGCGTATCCGGGACGCTGACGCTGTTCACCGTCAGATCGGGTTTCTGTTTGAGCGTCACAGGCTCAGAGGACGAGTTGTTGGTTTCGATAGCCTCGTCGATAGAGTCCCCTGAATCGACACGAACGATGACTATTCTTGGCCCAAGCAATCCTGTGGTGTTCCATGTGACTGACTGGACAGCAGAGGTCACATTCGGCCCCAGATCTGGGACGAAGGTCGAGCCGATAAGCGTCTCGTTCTGCTGGTCATCGACTGCATAGAAGGAAACTGCAAAGCTCTCGGCCCCGAAGCTGCCGGTGTTCATCACCGTCGCGCTGAGGGTGACCTGCGTCCCTTCGGGGATGTTATCGTTTGCAAACCCGCCTGCGTCAACCGTAAGGGCTGACGGCTGGAGGTCAATGTCCTGACCCGTCGCTGCCACCAGATTGAACAGGAAAACGTCCGCCGGGGTGTCCATATGGACCCGGATCGGGATGATCAGATCGCCAGCGCCCGGATTCGCGGCGATGTAGGTGTTCAGCGCATCTTTCAGGCTGCTGGCTTGCGCGGGAATCGTGTCCAAGCGCGCCGGGCCGCTAAAGGAGTGGTTGGTGTCTGTCCAGTCGTAAGCGCCGTCGTTGCCCACATCTAACTGGAAGGTGAACGTCGCGCCACTGCCGCCGACGCGCTCGACCAGCGCGCTCAGGTTGAGGGCGCTGTAAACGCGGCGCGGCAGCCGGACGTTGTAGGTCTGATCCTCCGCCCCGCTGAACGTGCCTCGTTCTCCGAATTGAGCATAGTAGCGCATGCCGGGGGGAGTAACTGCATCAGGGACACTTAATTCTATGTCTGTGTCGGGCAAGCCAGGTAATTGGCGAACAATATAGAAGTTGGTCGGCGTTAGTGTGGCTGGTGGATTGGTGCCCCCGGTTAGAGTCTGGTAGTCAATGTGAATTCGCCCGAGACTTCCACCGCCCCCGTCGCCAGCCCCGCCCGATGGGTTTCCTTTTGCGCCCCCGCTACCGCCTGATGCATTGATCAGATTCGTGCCCAGCGCGGCTTGTAGCGCTTTGATCACGATACTTCCTCCAGCCCCGCCGCCGCCGCCGCCGCTTCCCTCTTCTACTCTGGTTGCGTTACCACCATTGAAGCCCTTGGCATAGATACTTCCATTGACTTGTAGATTTCTGACAAAGAGGATGACTACCCCACCACCATTACCTCCGGCTCCAGAAACAGAGCTTGAATTTGAATTTCCTTCACCGCCGCCGCTTCCTCCCGCTCCGCCAAAGGTAACGAGCGACAATGCCGCATTGCCAGATTGCGAGCCACCGCTGCCACCATCTCCGATATTGAAGCGTGTGTTGCCAGAAGTGCCAGCAGTTGCATTGCCGCCCCCGCCGCCACCATCACCACCTTCGTTCCCCTGCCCACCACCTCCGCCATTTCCATTAGGACTCTTTGTGGCTCCACCACCTGGCCCACTCGTCCCCTCGCCTTGTTTGCCAAATTGACCATTTCCTGGCGCAGAGCCAACTGAAGAAGTGCCTCCGACATATCCCAGCCCTGAAACATCAATCTTTCCACCTGAGGCAATGGTAACAATCCCATTTGCCTTGAAGGCCACAATTCCGCCTGTGCTGCCATTCCACGCATGAGCGGTTAATGTGCCACCATTTTGAACCGTGACATCATGATAATGTGGCACTTGAATGACTTGGGCTTTTGAGTTGCCACCAACATTATAGGTACTGCCAAGGTTGTTTTGAAGTGTGAGTGTATTACTCACTTTTGACTGTATGACACCAAAGTCATAGTTACCGACACCTGCCCCTTGAACCTGAATAACCAGAACTTCTTTCCCAACCCCAAAAGCAGAGGCATCAGCAACAGCAACTTGATTTTGTGATGCGTTTGCTGTGGTAGATAACGAAGTGCGAACATTATCTGTATAAACGACACCACTGACTACCAAATCTCCATCAATCCCGTCCCCAAACACCCCAAACGGCGCGGTCTGGCCCGTGAAGTCTGGGCCAAACTCGCCGACGCCCTTGAGGGTCTGCGCGTCCTGCGTATACAGGTACAGCGGATGGATGCGCGCCGCGTCGTCCACAATGGTGTGCGTGAAGGTCACCAGATCGTTCAGGTTGTGAGGACTTGGCACATAGACGTAGTTGTCCCACGGCTTTAGCGGGTCAACGGGGTAAGCCGCCGCGCTGCCGGACGGGATGGCAATCGTGCCCTGCACGTGAACCGTCACGCTGGCGTTGGCGGGGTCGCTCGTTCGCAACGCCAGCGTCTTGTCGAACTGCCCGGGGGGCAGCCCGGCTGTATTCAATGTCAAGGTCAGCGTGTCGCTGTCCGACGGGGCGAGCGCGCCCGACGCCACGCCGTTCACATCCAGCACGCTATCTTCGCCGGTGAGCGCATAGCGCAGCATGCCGACGCCGGAATTGGTCAGCTTGATGCGGGCTGTCATCAACGCGCCCGGCTGCATGCTGCCCGCGTCCCAGGGGTCGGTGAGCGACTGTGTGGCTGGCAAGCTGACCTGCCCGGAATTCCACGGGCTGACTGTCAGGTTGGCCTGCGGCAGCGGATCGGCGCCAAAGGAAGCCAGCGGTCGCGCCGTCGAGTCGATAATGTTGCCCTGCGAGTCGGTCAGGAAAGCCAGCAGGATAAATTCATCCGCCGGGTAAGTGTTCAGATTGATATTCTGCGTCAGCACCGTTGGGCCGGATTCCAGCGTGGTGTCGAGCAGATCATCCTCATTGATGACGTCGCCCTGACTGTTAATGTACTCGACAAACAGGTGCGCGCCGGTGATCGGCAGCGGGTGCGGCGAATTGACCACAAAGCCCGCCGTGTTGTTATCCGTCGAGGAGATTTCCACGCCCGGATCGGGGATCATCTGCCCGCTGAGAGCGTTGAGGTTGTCCGTGAGACTCGTTAATTCTGACGCAGGCGGCAGCACAAAGCGGTGGTTGCCCTGCGGGTCGTTGTAGCTGACAACGATCACCGGGTCGGCGGGGCTAGCGCCCGTGACGGTGTACTGGAAGGTGTCACGCGGGGTGAGCGCCTGCACATTGAATGACTCGCCCTGCTTGATCTCGCCGGTGCGGAAGGCGATCTGGATGCCCTCGGCGATGGCCAACGGCGTCGGCGATTGGTAGCCCGTGCCAAAGTTCACCGAGCCGGAGCCGCACGAGCCGCCGCCGCTGACGGCGCATGTCCAGTTGAGAGAAGCGCCCGCCTGCCCGATATTGGCATTGTTTGGCGCGGTGAAGGTGTAGGTGTGATCCGCGTTGCCAGTATAGTAACCCGTGCTGAACGGCTTTGCGCCGCCTGTCCACGCGCCAAGTTCCGGCGTGAGGATGCGCGCGCCCAGCACGATATGTTCGCCCGCCGGGACGCGCCCGCTGCCGCCGACAGTATTGTTGGTGATATCCGTCAGGCCGTCGGGGGTGTACATCACCGCCTCGACGCCGTAGGCGTCGTAATTGCCGTTGTTCTGGAAGGCTGTCAGCACGGCGCACTGGCTGCCGACGTTATCGCCATCGGTGCAGGAGACGGTGTAGCCCGCCAGCAGTTCCGGGTTGGGGTGCGAGGCCGGATCATCCGGATTCGTGCCCAGTTTGATCTCATTGCGGTCGTTGTAGCCATCCAGATCGCGGTCAGAGTTGAACCGGATCAAGACGGTGGCGTTGGGCTTGGCCAGCACGTCCTTGAACGCGCCATTGTAGGCCAGCCCGTCGGAGAGATAGGCGTTCCACCACGCGCTCAGGCTGAGGCTGTGCTGGTTGAAGACCGGGCCGGTCGGCTGGAATTCCGGCGTGGAGATCGACAGCAGGTTGCCCTGATTATCCTCGGTGGTCGGGAAGTAGCGCTGGACTACATCCTGCACAGTGTCGGTGGGCGCCCAGACCGGGATCAGATAGGTGTCTATCGTTTCGTTGCTGTCGTCGAAACCGTCCTCGATGGCGACCGTCACTGAACCGTTGCGGGCGTCCTGATAGAAGGCCTGATCCTGCCCAAAAGCGATATCTTCCATCACCACGCGGACGGGCGCGCCTTCGTCAATGGCGCGCATCTGGTCGAGGGTCAGTGCGATGGGATCGGACGTATAGGTATTGGATTCATCCGGGAACAGGTTGCTGATCTGCCCGTTCTGGCAACCCGCCGCCGTGCCGACGGCGCAGTAAGTCACTGCCGGATTCGGATCATCGCCGATGTAGACATTGAACACGAGGTCGCTGACCTCGCGGGCATACTCGGTGCCGTTGTTGACAATCTGATACGTGAAGCGCAGATCGGCGGCATGGGCGGTATCTACTGCGGTTGCGTTAGCCCATGATTCTGAGAATTGTTGGGTAGATGCCTCAGAAATAGTCTGCTCTTCGTATTGGCCTGTAGTGACGCTTTGAGAACCACCGTGTGCCTCGCCTCTAGTATTCGATTGTGTGCTCACGGGATGTTGTAGCTCAAAATACTGTTTAACCGTAACTCGTGATGAGTTATCTATATTGTCTACGAAGTATTGAGTACCATTTCCCCCCTGTGCATTATCTTGCCGTTCTGCAACTGGAATATTATCTGCAATAACTTGTTCGCCAGTTGAAGGTTTTACCCCCGGGCCAGGACAGTTGGGTTTGCATTTAGCCACTCTTTCTTGAAGCAATTCGATTTGGTCAAGTTGAATATTGGTGAATTCTGCGAGATCAAACAGAAAGCTTGGGTTCAGAGTGCCAAGATCAAAAAACATTTTGGCCATTGATGTGGTCGAGTGCCTTAAATAACTATCAGCCTCAGCCTGCGTAGTCGAGTTCGCATCATTAACTGACTGACCAGTAAATGGCTGCGTAATGGTTGTCTCCTGCCATTGATTCCATGTTTGTGTGTTTGTAAGGCTTGTGTTTGTGCCTTTTGTTGCTGCCGTTCCATAAGTGTGTTCCTCGCCATTTAAGATTGTTCTCTCAGTTGTGATTATTGCTGTTGCTGTCATCTTTATGGACGATGGCACAATACTCACTTCGGGCTCCGGGAAGGCCGCCACCCATGGGCTGCTGCCCGGCGCTTTGACCCACGCTGGCAGGTTGGCGCTGACGTAGGCCACGTCCTCGGCGCGCGGCAGGATGCCGTAACCGCACGGCCCATTCGTGCCGGGGCAGTACGTCACGCCAAAGAGTTCCTGCCCATCGTCGAACTTGTCCTTGTCAGAGGACTCGCGCAGGTTGCTGGTGCCGATGATCAATTCTTCGGCGTAGTCGGGCACGGCGTCAAAGTCGCCGTCCGGGCAGTTGCCGCCGGGGTTGGCAGGCGTGAACTGAGGCCACAAGGCAAACGGCGGCCCGTAGGCTGTCACGCCGCTGCGGATGAGGTCTGCTTCCCGTTTGTCCCATGGATTGGGGTTGTCCGTTGTGTCAGTCCCATCAACCGGCGTGTCGGAGTTGGGATCGTTCGGCAAAGTGCACCACCACGACTCCTCATCATTGGTCAAGCCATCCAGATCGTCATCCGGCGCAGCCAGCGCGACAACGGCTTCGTCTAGGCCCGCGCCGCTCGCGCCGTTCGCCAGCGCCAACTGATAGAGCGTGCCGGTGTCCACCGTCTGCTCCGGGTAGAACTGGCGGCGAGCCAGATCGGCAAGCTGGGCGCGGGTGGCGAAGATCAACAAGCGATTGCCATCCTGCTGGTAGACCGGGACGCCCCGCTCACGCAGCCGGACGACGTCATAGGGTTGGCGCAGGGTGATCCATGTGCGGTAGACGCGTGAATCATCGGGGGTGGGGGGTGTCTCAGCGGGCGGAACCTCGACAACCGGCGCGCTTCCCAGCGACAGCACGCCCCCTCCCAGCGTCAGGGTCTTGCCCTGCGCCAGTTCCAATGCCACCGCGCCAGCGACATAGGGCGCGGCAAAGGATGTGCCGCTGAACATCGCATATCCGCCATCCTGTTTTAGCGCGAGAATATCACGCCCGGGCGCGAGAACGTCCACCTGCGGCCCGGTCGTGCTGAAACTGCTGCGCCGCAAGTCCGAATCAATCGAGCCGACCGCGATGACCGAATCATAGGCGGCGGGATATAAAACCCCGTCAGTTCCGGTATTGCCCGCCGCCGCCACGATGATCACGTCTTTCGATGCGGCGTAGTTGACCGCCTGTTCGAGGATTGAGGCGGAGTTCTTGCCGCCCAGACTCAAGTTGATGATCGCCGCGTCGTGATCCGCCGCGTAGACGATGGCTGCTGCTACATTGGAATAAGTCCCGACGCCCTGCGCGTCGAGCACACGCAGCGGCATGATCCGGGTGTTGGGCGCCATTCCTGCCATCCCTAGCCCATCATTGGCGTTGGCGGCAATAATGCCGGTTATGGCGCATCCGTGCCCGGCAGCATCCTGAGGAACCGCGTCATTGTCAATGAAGTCCCATCCGTCCCCAATGCGTTTGGCGAGATCAGGATGGTCAACGCATATTCCGCTGTCAATAACAGCGACTATGTATTGCGGGGCATCACCCGGCAGCGCGGCCCATGCGTCTGGCGCGCCGATGACGGTCAAAGCCCACTGCTGATCATAAAGAGGATCGTCGGGAGCGTCCCCGGTAAGCATGGTTACGTAGTAATCTGGTTCGCTGCTCGCCACAACAGGCGACTCAGGCAGCGAAGAGGCGTCTGCGCCCTCAGGCAGCGTGACAACAACCGCATTGAGCGCTTGTATTTCCTGCGTAGTTGTTCCGCCGATTTGCTTCAAATAAGCGTCGCGCTCGGCGCTGGAAGTGTCAGGCGAGAAACGAATCACGACTTGATTAGGCGCTATTTCGCCTACGACTGCTGCTTGTTGAGGATCAGCAATCTGCGCGCTAATGGGCGGCGGCCCACTGGCAATCGTGACCTGTGGCGGCAATTCGCCTATAGATGCAGGCTGAATCTCCGCGATTTCCGGAGTTTCGGATGGCTCTGTAGGGCGGGTCTGAAGCGCATACGCGCTCACGCACATGATGGCAACCATAATCAAAGTTACCGCGACTAAGGCGATTCTGGCTCGTTTGGATTTGATGGCGCCAAACTGCGGGAAGTGAAAACCATGCTTAGACATAGAATCTCCTTTGATTTGCCTTCATGCTAAATACCTTGGCTGAAGCGATACCGACTACTTCATTATTCGTTTCACATCCAAGCTGATTGCCCTCAGCAGCAGGTTGCTGTTGTTGGCCCTCTATGAACTCTATGACTGTATGCCATAGAAGCAAGGATGGGCTACGGAGGTGTTAGCTTCTAGTGAGCCTTAATTGGCTGATAAGCCAATGGTTCTTGATTCCCAGTATTAGAGAAGCCGTTGGTAACAAAGCTAACCTCTGCAATGCGCTGTTGGATTTGCGCAGGCATGTCAACACGATCACCGCCGGATTGGTTTGTGCTTATCATGAGCAATCCGAGGATTGCCACGAAACTCAGACCAGCGCTGATTGCGAGCCGCTTGTGTTTACGGATCATTGGCATCTCTAGCCGCAATACAGGGACCTTGCGGATGTAGTGCGCTATCCCCGGGTTCAAGATCGGAGGGCAAAGGGGGTGCGATGTGGGGATTTGACTGAAGAAGTGTCTCGACACACCATCATAAGCGATCTTATTAATAGCGTCAATGAATTAATTCATGGGTATTTATATGACTTTTATCTTTTAAGCCCAGGTAGCGATCCTGAAATAACGCCAGTTCAGTGGAGAGTGTGCTAACACAGTGCATTGAGTCAGCGCGTCTCATTTGCCAGCATACCAACTTGCGCATAACTCAAAAAGAACAGACTATTGGTTACTTACATACTTAGCATAATCAATTTCAAACTGCCTTGCAGTAATGCTATCAACATATATTACATTTATCACGGTTGAGATATGGCAAAGCGCACTCACTTTTTGATTCAATTTAGTATATACATTTAATCAGGTTTGTCTTCATTCGTCACTGCTTTACCGCGCCCGCTGTTACCAGCGCCTACTTTTTGAGGTGGCCAGCCGTAGTAGCTTGTCTGCCTCCCAGATCGATCTGTTATCAGATAATCGTGTTGTCTGCCTTGATGATCGCCAGAAGTTCATCACCATCGTCAATGCCTAAACCATACTGGCGTCCACTCACTGATCTTTCATCGCACCCCTCCTGCCCATTGACGATTTGTTGACGCTCTGCTGTTTAGAGTACACGCCTGATCCACTGTTTCTTTCTGGGGAGCTTCTGATGCGTCAAGAAAAACTGCTCATAACGCGGCTGCGCCAATTCATTGCCCTGCTGGTCGTCACAACCCAATTCGCGCCCTTGTTCGATGTCGTGCGCGCCTATATTCCTGCCGCGCCGGTGGGGGTGGGCCGCGCGCTGGCGCAGGACTCGACGCCAATCGCGCCCCCCTCGGACACGCCAACGCCGACCCCACCGGGGCCTGCCGGGACAGAGACAGCCACGCCCGAACCGGGGCCAACTGCGACGGGCACCGAGACCAACACCCCTGCGCCGACCGACACCGACACGCCCACGCCCACGGCGACGGACATCCCAACTGACACGCCGACGCCGGTCGCCACCGAGACAGGGACAGCCACCGCGACCGCCACGGAGTCACAGACGCCCAGCCTGACACCGACTGAGACTTCCACCACAACCCCCACGCTGACCCCGACGCCAACCTCAACGGCAGTCGCTCCAAGCGGGTTGAGCCTGTCGGTGAGCGTCTCGTTGGACAGGCTAGAAACGGGACAGGAAACCATTGTCCGGGTTGATGTCCGCAATGATGGGGACACGGATGCGACCGGACTCAAGCTGCGCAATGCGCTACCGGGTGGGCTGGTTTATTCGCCTGCGAAAGCCGCCAATGGCGAAAAGTCGCAGGGAAAACAGGGCGGCCCCATGCTGAAACCCGAACCGGGCACGGGCGACCTGGTGGCAACCTATGATTTGCTCCGCGCGGGGCAGAGCGTCCAGTTCAGCTACCGGGTCAGGCCGACTGGCCCGCAGGCTGGCGAAGCCGAAGCCATCACGGACGTGCTGCAACTCGCGGCGGATGGCCTGGAGACGCCGCTCGCGGCGGAAATGAGCCTGATTGTGGTCAGCAAAAACGCGAATTGGAGTGTTCTGCGGCCCGGCGTTAAAGGCCAGTTGAAATCCACTCGGGCGCAGGTCAACATCCCGGACTCGGCTTATACAGGCATTGCGGGCCTGATTTTGGCGCGGCCTAAAGCCGAGAACCCGCTCGGCAAGGATGGCACTGGCATCGCCTCGCAGTTCGATCTGGCCATGCTGGTTGATCCGGGCCCCGGACGCGATCTCGAATCAGCCGTGGAGCAGCGGAAAAGCGACGTTGAGACCCCAGCCCCGGTCTCGCCTGACCAAAGCGTTATTCCATTCCTGCTACAACCGCGCGCTTTCTTCTCGCCCGCCAATCAAAGCGACCCAACACTTGAACCAAGCCCTACCCCACAGGAGTCTACTGAGACCCCAACAGCGGATAGCGGCAGCCCCACACCTGATTCGACCTCGACCCTACCGGGGCCTACCGAGACGCCATCGCCGGAGCCAAGCCCGACCCTTAGCTCTACCCCTGAATCCACCCCCACCGACGCGCCGCCGACAGGTGATGGGAACACCGAACGGCCCGATCTCGGGCTGTCGGCGACGCTGGACGTGACCTATTCGCTCGAAGAGGAGTCAGTCGCGTTCGCCGAGCCGGTGGAACTCGTGATTAGCTTCGACGGAATTGCCAACCTGTCCGTCCTGCCTCGGGATCTTGAACCCATAGTGTCAGTCTGGGATGAGGGCAGCCAGATCTGGGTGCGCCAGCCCATTGCGTCGGTGGATCTCGCCACCAACAGCGTGACCGTTCACCCCACGCACTTTAGCACCTGGGGGGCTGGCATCGGCGGCGCTTTCCCGCAAAATGGCGCTTCGCTGTTGCTCTACGACGAGGCGCGCGTCTCCATGTTCACCGGCAAGGCCAGTTACAATGTTCCCCTGTGGACGCCGCCGGGCCGGGGCGGGTTGACCCCATCGTTGGCGCTATCGTATGCCTCTGGCGCGATTGATGGCGTCCTGGGCGATGTGCAGTCTTCATGGGTAGGCATGGGCTGGAACATCGATGGCATCGAAATCACGCGCAAGATTCTCAACGGCGGCTGCAACAACAACTGCGGCAGCGGCAGCTATGGCTACACTGACGAATATATCCTGTCATTTAATGGGACATCGTATACGCTGGTGGAAGACGCCCGGCATCCGGGTCGTTACCGAACGGAGGACGAGTCTTTCCTGTATATTCAGCGCCACAACGCTCAATTGGGCAACCAGAACGATGGGGGCAGCGCGCCGCCCAATACCACCAAGGAGTGGTGGGAAGTTGTGACCGCCAATGGGACGCGCTACCGGCTGGGCTGGAATAATAATAGCGAGCAGCTCGCCCCGATGAAGGGTTACAACACCTCCGCCAGCCTCAATCCCGCCTTGAGCGACAGCCCGAACACGGCATGGGACGCGCACGGGGTGAATGGGCCGACCGTGCTGGCTAACACGGATGGCAGCTATTCGATGTGGTATTCCGGCGTGTATAACAGCGTGAAACGCGTTGGCATGGCTGGCGGCACAGTGGGCGTCGATGTCAACCGCTGGCTCCGTTTTGAGCCGAACAACCCAGCGTTGTTTCAGGCCGAGGACGGGGCGATGACCAGACCCATGACCATCGCCGATCATGCCGATGCGTCGGGCTGCCAGACCGCTCAAGTGCCCAGCGGAGTCCTTGACGCCAATAACGCCAAGGTGGATATAACCTTCTCCGTTCCCAGCGCGGGCGACTACTATTTCTGGGCGAATGCCAAAGGAAGCTCCACCACCGATTTCAACGTGTCGATTGATCTTGGCTCCGCGACGGCCTGGTCGATTGGAAACCAGACCGACTTGGAATGGGTCACGATATGGCACAATGGCTCCGCGCCGGCAGCCCAAACCCTGACTGCTGGAAATCACGACATACACTTTGACTCAGCCAATAATGGCCTTCAACTGGACGCTGTTTTCGTGTCGTCAAGTCCAAACGCAGTCTTGCCAGCGGTGGCCTGCAACTCCTCGGCGGTGGTTAACCTGGGCGCGAGCGGCGCATGGGATGGCACAGGGGTGGCGGAGCCGGAGGTTGTGTTGGTTGATGGTATATACCATATGTGGTTTCAAGGTCAGTCAGGAAACTCCACGGAGATCGGCCACGCCACCTCCATCGATGGCCAGCATTGGACAAAAGACCCCAACCCCGTGCTATCGAAAGACACCACCAGTTGGGATAGCAACCGTGTGGGCCAGCCCAGCGTTATCTATGATGGCGGCGAATTCAAGATGTGGTACGCTGGTTGGGCCAGCGATGGCATTCGAAAGATTGGCTACGCCACGTCCACCGATGGCGTCATTTGGACGAAATCTAGCAGCAACCCTGTCCTGATCCCCGGCGCGTCAGGCTTTGACCGAGATGGCGTCTCCGATCCAGAAGTCGTTAAGGTTGGACCGACGTATTATCTCTGGTACGCTGGCCTTGTCGACAGTAGCGTCGATGTCTACAAAATTGGGGTGGCGACCTCCGCCGACGGGACGAGTTGGACCCGCCCCAGTTCCCCGATTTTGGGCAGCCTCCCGTCATGGATGAACAGCGAGATGAAGGCCCCATCAGTCCTGTATGACGGGACGACGTATCGGTTGTGGTTTGCTACCAACACTGCTGGAACCGGGGGGGATATCGGCTACGGATATTACACCGGGAGCAGCCCGGCGACCGGAACCTGGACGTTCCCCGGAACCAACACTGACGCCTACAAGGACCTCAGCTACGCGGGGAGCGGGAACGCGGTCGTGGCGATGCGCTGGCGTGTTGACCGGATCGTGGACGCGCACGCCAACACGGTGACCTACACCTACGCCGAGACGCACCGCACGCCGGATGGCGTCACCTATGATAACGCCTCCTATCTGAGCACGATTCTGTACACCGGCAAGGACGGCGCGGCCTGCGTCGCCACCGCCGACGAAGGCTGTTATCAGGTCGAATTCGTGCGCGCGACGCGCCCGACGGCTTTCGACGAAGCCCCCGCATCGCCGGCCAATTGGGACAACTATGACACGGACTATCTAGACAAAATCAAAGTGTGGGCGCTGGGGCCGGGCGCGACCAACACGCTGCTGCGATCCTATAACTTGACGGTGGAAGATAACGATGTCACCGAAGTCACCCCCGGCTACGCCCATGACTTCTTGAAGCTGAAGACAATTGACACCATCGGCGACCAGGCGGGCGCGACCCCGCTGTATGGCCCGCGCCTGACCTTCAGCTATGCCACCACGCAAAACCGGGCCTCCAACAGCTATCAGTATGAATGGTTGTACCTGCGCCTGACCCAGATCAACAATGGCACGGGCGGCAAGGTGACGCTCACCTATGCCGATGATGGCCGCGCCTCCAGCGAGTTTTACGCCTATCAGGTGACCCGCCGCGTGGTGGACGATGGCGTGGCCGGCAACGCCCGCGTGACCGATTACGACTATGGCGCGCCCTGTTATTATGACAAAAGCGTGGGCTGGTGCAATGGCAGCAACGGCGGGCTGATTGGCTTCAAGACCGCCACCGAGAAAACCATCGACCTGAACGGATCGACCGTGCTGGCACAGACCAAGCATTATTTCCACACCGACCAGAAGCTGACCGGGCGCGAATACAAGACCGAGCAGATGGACGCATCGGGGACGGCGTACTTCCGTTCCGAGACCGATTTCGCCGCCTTCGACTGGGCGACCGACCCCCTGCTGTATCCCGCTGGCGTCCGCTTTGCCTACCCCGGCGAATCGCGCAGTTACGAGAAGCGCAGCGGGTCGTCGGAGCTGGTTCTCGTCAACCGTGCTACATACACCTATGGCCCGCAGTGGGGCGACCTTGTCACCAGCAGGACCTACACCGGCGATGGGACGTTCGTCTCGCGCACGGATAACGCCTACCTGACCCACGTTGATCTGCCGGGGACGTTCCTGCACTCCTTCCCGCGCTCGTCGATTAGCTGCAAGTCGGATTCCGCCTCGTGTTCGCTGGCCGACACGCTGGCCGCGTCCTTCTCGGCTTACGATGGCACGGCCACCGGGCTGGGGACGAAGGGCGAACTGACCCTGTCGCAGACCCGCACGCTGGCCGATAGCACGGAAACGCTCGACACGACCTACACTTACGATACCTACGGCAACCTGACTTCCACCCGCGCCCACGCGGTGCATGGCGTAGCCGAAAGCGCTACGCTGCCCACCAACAACAGCTATGACCGCGTCTCGACGCTGGCCTACGATTCGGTCTACCACCTCTACCCGGTCAGCGTCACCAACCCGTTGAGCCAGAGCGTGACCACCCAGTACGATTTCCAGCTTTCCGGCGAGCTTCCGCTCGGCCTGCCGCGCAAAGTCACCGACCCCAACGGCGCGGTCGCCGAAACCAAGTACGACAAACTGGGCCGGGCCATCGAGTCGTGGCAGCCGGGGGCGTCACAGGCCAACGTCAAGACGGTCTACCCGTCGTTCGCCAGTTCGCCGCACACCATCAACGCGCCGTACAAGATGGAACTGCAAATCTGGGATGACGGTGGCCCCGGCGGAGCGCAGTACCGTAGCGCGTGGGCCTATTACGACGGATTAGGCCGCATCCTGCGCACGCTCGGCCCGGCTGAGGACGCGACCAAGTACATCCAATCCGATTCGCATTTCAACGCCTACGGTCAGGTCGATAAAGCCGCCCGCCCCTACGAGGTGACCATCACCGGCAACCCGCCCGGCAACTACACCGCGCCGAATTGGGGATCGCTGCCCCACACCGCCTCGACGGTAGACGCTTTCGGGCGAGTGACGCAGGTCACCAGCCCCGGCAGTATCACCATGCAGACTCAGTACGATGGCCGCACCACAACGGTCATCGACCCCAACGGCCACAAGAAGACTTCGACGCTCGACGATTTGGGCAGGCTGATCACCGTCAAGGAATTCGAGGGGACAAGCACGTATACCCTGTACGCCACCACCAGCTATGCCTACGATTCTCGCAACCTATTGACCACCGTCACCGATAATGCTGGCAACGTGACTACGTTGACCTATGACGGCTTAGGTCGCAAGGTCTCGATGGATGACCCGGATATGGGCGTATGGTCATATTCGTATGACATCTGGGGGCAGCTTAACACTCAGACGGATGCGCGCGGCGCGCAAATCCAATCCACCTATGACAAGTTGGGGCGTGTCACCCTGCGCGAAGCGCGCCCGTCCAGCAGCAACTCGTGGGTCACTGTGGCGGCCTTTACCTATGACTCGACTGCTGGCGGAAACAACGGAGTGGGCAGGCTGACCGGATCAGCTTCCGGCTATGTTAGCGGCTCGCCAACCATCACGGACACCGCTTTTTACAACGCGCTCGGTCAGGTCACTTCCAGCGCTCGCACGATTGATGGCACGTCTTATGCCACCAACACAACCTTTGACAGCAATGGCCGGATTCTGTCCACGACCTACCCCTATGACCCGGATGGCGCAGGGTCGCTCACCTATGAGACGGTCAATACCACTTACAATGCGCGGGGTTTGTTCGAGGGGCTGGCTGGCACAAACACCTACGTCTCATCCACCACCTACGCCGCGCCGGGCGAGATCGACCAGCAGACGCTTGGCAATGCGGTAGTCACTGACTTCACCTACAACTCGACCACCAATCGCCTGACTCAACTGGTGGTTGCCAAGATTCCCCAGAATCCACTGGTCGATCTGAGCTACACCTACGATCTGGGTGGGAATATCACGCAAATTGTCGATGCAACGCGCAACGAAACCCGCACCTACGGATACGATTCGCTTAACCGTCTTCTGTGGGCGGATGTCAAGAACACCACTAATCAGAATGCCATCGAAGAACGAGATTACGCCTACAACCCGATTGGGAATCTCACGTCGTTCACCCCCAACAATGGGACTCCTGCCAGCTACAGCTACCCCACAGCTGGGAATCCAAGACCCCATGCGGCTACTGCGAAGGGCAGCGACAGCTATACCTATGACGCTAACGGTAACATGATCTCCCGTGTGGAAAATGGCGTGACCTACTGCCAGACCTTCGACACTGAGAATCATCTGGTCACGGTGGAAAATCTCAGCAGTGGCAGTTGCTCGAACAAGACCGTCGCTACCACGACAACTTACGTTTATGACACCGGTGGCAACCGTGTCAAGCGCATTGTCAATGATGGCACGACCATCACCACAACTACCTATGTCGCCGGGATGGAAATCGAAGTGGTGGGCAGCACGGAAAGTAAACGCACCATCTATTATGCGGCGGGCGGGGCTTTCCGGGTAATCGGCGGGGCGGATGCGGGTCTTTACTATCGTCACGCTGACCACCTGAACAGCAGCGCCGTGATCAGCGATTCGAGTGGCAATAAAGTCGCCAACAGTGACGTAGTGTATGCCCCGTTTGGCGAGATTCGATCTGGCACACTTCCCACACTAACGGACTTTGGCTTCACCGGGCAGCACCTTGATCGCTCGACGGGTGGCCTGATGTTCTATGGCGCACGCTACTATCTGCCCGGCCTGCGCCGCTTTGTCTCGCCGGATACAATTGTCCCTGGCGCAGAAAATCCTCAAGCATGGAACCGCTACAGTTACGGAGCCAATAATCCAGTCAGATATAATGATCCCAATGGTCACTGTGCGCCGCTTTGTACAATTGTAGGGGGTGCCCTCATTGGAGGGGCTATTTCCGCTGCGGTGTATATAGGAAGCACAATCATTAACAATAGAGAGATAAATGCACAAGAACTTGCAGCAGCCACATTAGTGGGTGTTGTTGGCGGAGGGCTGATCGGGTCTGGGGTTGGAATCGGCGCAGGGTCAGCACTACTTGCGGGTGCGCTTACCGGAGCAGGCACAGGTGTCTTAGCGTCACAAACTGCTTATACATTGACTGTTGGTCAACAATATGACAGCACCGAAATGGCGGCTGTTTCAGGAATTGGCGGGTTGACCGGGGCTGTAAGTGGGGGAATAGGTGGGGTGGGCACTGCCGGAAGTGCTGGAACTATCAATGCCATTCACGCAGCGGGTGGGATGGCTCAATATGCTACCATCAAATCATTACGGCATGAAGAAGTTGACACTTTAGGTCTGGGAGCTGCTGGTGTTGCGAGTTACGTTAGCGGCGCAGCGACGACGAAAGTATTAGGACCATCTTACCTAGAAACGTCGATGATAGGCGATGTAATAAAAACAGATGCGCCCCTTTGGGCAACAAAGATACTTGCAATGGAGGCATTCGAAAATGTTGCCACAACAGCATCGGTAACAATCATAGCTAATGTTACCTCAGACGCCCTATTACCTGAAGTAAATAGTCAAGATGGTCAGCAGGTTATATCGGCAGGGGTGGTTGGGCAACCCATAATCGACTAGTCAAGCGAGAGAATGGATGACATTAGCTTCTTGGATTGCATTCGCGTTATTATGGTGGTGCATGGGATATGCGACAACGCGTTGGCTAGGGGTGGGGAATTTGGCAAATGTGCCAATGATACTCTTTGCGCTTTGCGGTTGGCCTCGTAATAAGAGTCTTCCAAATAGGGTCGTGTCAGTCTTAGGGTTGAGTGCCCAACTAGCCGCATATATTCTTGTGCTTTTCCGGGTGGGCGTAGAGTCTATCACAAATTTCCGAGGATTGATTGATTCGCTTTCAATAATCACATGTTATTTGATTGGGTCAGGAATCGCATTCTTGCTTTTTAAGCAAAATCCTTATGAGCCAGGATAGCTTATTGTATGCGTTCTCGTAGAACAAGTTCAGACACCATGATATCCAAACACGAGGCATCGGCACAGGCGGCGATCCGTATGCCTTGTACGCGACCACCACCTATGCCTACGATTCTCGCAACCTACTAACCACCGTCACCGATAATGCAGGCAACGTCACCACGCTAACCTACGATGGCTTGGGTCGTAAAACGGGCATGTCCGACCCCGATATGGGAGTCTGGACGTATGCCTACGACATCTGGGGCCAACTCGACACCCAGACCGACGCCAGAGGCGCGCAGGTCAATTTCACCTATGATATTCTGGGCCGCGTCACCGAGCGCAAGGCCCGCATGTCCGCTAACAATTCGTGGAGCAGTATCGCCACCTACACCTACGATTCAACCACTGGCGGCAATAAAGGCATCGGGCGGCTCACCAGTTCGACCTCCCCCGCCGCGTCCGATACAATCACCTATGACCTTCTGGGTCGGGTAACCACCACCACGCGAACAATCGACTCGGTGAATTACACCACTTCGATGACCTACGACTCGCTGGGCAGAGTCTTAACGACCACGTTGCCAACCAGCGAAGTTGTGACTTCGACCTACAATGCGCGCGGCTTGTTCGAGTCGATGTCCGGCACAGATACCTACGTGACTTCGACTGCCTACACACCGACGGGCGGCATTGACCAACAACTGCTCGGCAACGCGGTGACCACCACCTTCGAGTACTATCCGACGACCAACCGTTTGAAGAGAATCACAGCGTCAAAGATACCGGCCAATCCGCTCATCGACCTGAGCTATACTTACGACACTGGCGGCAATATCACCCAGATCGTCGATGCCAGTTGGGTCAATGGCGCATCGCGCAATGAAACAACCACCTATGGCTACGATTTCCTGAATCGCCTGCTCTCGGCGGATGTGGTGACGACTGGCACAAGCACCTATCTCGACCAGCGCGACTATGCCTACAATCCCATCGGCAATATGACCTCGTTCACATTGAACAACGGGACTCCCACGACCTACGCCTATCCATCCGGTTCGCAGCCCATCACCCGGCCTCATGCGGTGAGTTCACGCGATATACCCAACACGAGCAATGATGACTCGTTCAGCTACGACGCGAACGGGAATATGACGAGTCGCACTCAGAACGGTGTAACTTGGACTCAAACCTTCGACGCTGAAAACCGCCTCGTATCCGTCAGCGATGGCACAATCACGACTCAATATGTCTACGATGGAAGCGGGAGTCGCGTCAAACGTATCGTTGGCAGCACGACCACGCTCTACGTCGCTGGCATGGAAATCAAGCAGGTCAGTGGCACGGAGACTCAACGAACAATCTACTATCCGGCTGGCGGGGCGTTTAGAGTCATTGTTGTCTCGCCCGCGTCAAACACGCTCTACTACCGCCACTCCGACCACTTGGGCAGCACGTCTGTACTGAGCGACTCGACGGGCGCGAAAGTCACTGGCTCGGATGTCGTCTATGCGCCCTTCGGGGTTATCCGCGCCGGAAGCGAATCCAATCTAACGGACTTCGGCTACACCGGGCAGAGACATGACGATAATACAGGTGGCCTAATGTACTACGGGGCTAGGTATTACCTGCCGGATGTCATGCGCTTCATCTCTGCCGACACGATTACGCCTGGCATTAGTTCCCAAGCCCTGAACAGGTATTCCTATGCTCTCAATCGTCCTGTCAATTTCAATGATCCTACAGGGCATATTCCTACTGGCCCAATGATCGATGGCGAATTTGTCTCCGCCAACGCAGTGATAGTTCAAACCGTTGCTGCTGCCAATAACCCCTGGCTGGAATTCCTAAACACACAGGCTGACATCGCAGCAACCTACGGCGTATTAGTTGAGGTTGACCGGAAAGTTGTTTCCGCAGAAGATGCTACAACAGTAATAGAAGTTGCAGAGGACACCATCAGCACAATTGCCGATAAGACAAAGGCGACAATCGACGCAATCAATGATGAAAGAGCAAGTGCAGGTCAAAAGCCACTGAATTATGGCTCAGGGACCGCAGGCGATGCGTTCAAAGCAGTATTTGGCCCAACAGCTATGCATGTGTGCGCCACAGAAAGCGATTGTGGACTATTGAAGTATGGCTATAACACCGGGCCAAACACCCACGGCGTGACTGTAATTAAAATGTTTCTGGGCGGCTTTGTTGACCTTGGTAAGGATGGCCACCCGGCTCAGTCGAATGATGCACAACGCGCCGGGCAATATTGGGTTGCCCACGAGATAGGACACAATCTGACCCCTGCATATAATTATGAAGGGACAACATATGTGTATGACTTGGAATCCTACGGAATACGAGAGGATCTGATAGTTCCCCAATCAGGCGACCACCTTTATATAGATCCAGGTGAACTAACAGGTGACATCATTGCAGCTTGGGCATTTGGCGCATATCAGCCTGGCGCGGCAGGGAACGCATTCAGTCAACATGTCAACACTTGGATGTCAGGTCAGATTGCGTCTATTCTGAGTGTCTCAGCAACACCCTAGGTGAGATTATGAGCGGATTACAACGCATGCTGTGCCTTCTGAGCATCTCTCTGGCTCTGATTACTCTGACGGCCTGCCAGACTTCCAGTAGGGGGACGACAAGCCCAACCGTTGAGCCATCCGTTGCGGTGACAATGACCCCATCCTCCACCCCGACGACCGTTCCGAGCGCAACCGTGATCCCGACCAGCACGATTACAGTGACGCCTTATCCACCGACGCCTGAGTTACAAACACCGCCGGATTGGTGTGCTGCGCCCATTGCGAGAGATTTATTGTCTTCCGGGGATGCCGAGTGCCAGCTCCCCTGCTGGTATGGACTGCGAGTAGGCGAATCGAATGTTGAAGAAATTCAATCGGCGATTCGGTTCGCTGTTGGCGCTTCGGATACCTACGTCCTGAACATGGGACAGTCCGCTTCCGGCCCTGATTTGGATATTGTCACTTTTGATTGGGTAAGCGGAGTAGATAACTTTTCCATTGGGACGCGCTTCAATAGACATAGTGATATTCTGACAGAAATTCACTTAGGGACATCGTTTCCATCGTGTGCACAACCAACAATGCCTCAGCGCGTTTTACGAGAGTTGGGAGAGCCATCCGCTGTCTGGGTTATTTTCCAGATAACAGAGAGAACCGACTTGGCCAGCTTGGACATAACCTTTGTGTATTCCTCAGAAGCTGAACAGAGTATCTTGATGCATTGGTTAACAAATATTCCCGTGCATTGGGCAACAACTACTCCCGTCCCGCTGCAACATTCACGGTCTGCAACATGGTGCCTGAATGGGGCGCCGCTTCAAATAGAACATGGCATGAATTTCACTATCTCTTCCGGGATCGATCCAGACTATATTGATACGTGGAAGAAATTTTATGCGCCGCTTGAGGTGGTCTTTCAACTGACTCCCAAGGAACTCTACGAGCGCGCCATTCAAGAAAACAACCCCTGTTTAACTCTTGAATTTTAGAATCGTGATGGCTATTGTGCGCATCCATTCAACAGTCTAGCCGCAACCACGACAACCTCAATCGGGGCTGCCGTTTGTATAACACACTTTTCAGCCCAATTGTTACAGCGAAAAAGTCACAAAACGGTCACGAAACGCTGTCACAGGTGTCACAAAAGCACCTTAACAACCTAGCGCACGCTGACCGACCCCAACGGCGCGGTCGCCGAAACGAAGTACGACGCATTGGGCCGGGCCATCGAGTCGTGGCAGCCGGGGGCGGCGCAGGCCAACGTCAAGACGGTCTACCCGTCCTTCGCCAGTTCGCCGCACACCATCAGCGCGCCCTACAAGCTGGAACTGCAAATCTGGGATGATGGCGGGCCGGGCGGATCACAGTATCGCCATGCGTGGGCGTTTTACGACGGATTAGGCCGCATCCTGCGCACGATTGGCCCGGCTGAAGACGCGACCAAATACATCCAGTCCGATTCGCATTTCAACGCCTACGGTCAGGTCGATAAAGCCGCCCGCCCCTATGAGGTGACCATCACCACGCCGCCGGGCAACTACTCCGCGCCGAATTGGAACACGCTGCCCCACACCGCCTCGACGGTAGACGCCTTTGGCCGGGTGACGAGCGTCACCAGCCCCGGCAGTATCACCATGCAAACCGCCTACGATGGCCGCCTCACCACCGTTATCGACCCCAACGGGCATAAAAAGACCAGCACGCTCGATGATTTGGGGCGGCTGATTGAGGTCAAGGAGTTCAGCGGAACATCAACGTATACTGAGTATGCCAACACGCTCTACGCCTACGATGCCCGCAGTCTATTGACCACTGTTACTGACGACGCCGGGAATGTGACCACCCTAACCTACGACGGTTTAGGCCGCAAAGTCGGCATGTCCGACCCCGACATGAGCGTGTGGAGCTATGCCTACGACATCTGGGGCCAACTCGACACCCAGACCGACGCCAGAGGCGCGCAGGTGAATTTCACTTACGACATTCTGGGCCGTGTCACCGAGCGCAAGGCCCGCATGTCCGCTAACAATTCGTGGAGCAGTGTCGCCACCTACACCTACGATTCAACCACTGGCGGCAATAAAGGCATCGGGCGGCTCACCAGTTCGACCTCCCCCGCC
>Ga0210377_10000100_pt1 | contig 75471 bp, 60 predicted proteins | sample PLM4_65_b1redo_FD_155480 | JGI IMG/M metagenome (GOLD analysis project Ga0210377, IMG submission 155480) | Groundwater sediment microbial communities from an aquifer in East River, Colorado, USA - PLM4_65_b1 redo | ecosystem: Environmental > Terrestrial > Soil > Riparian zone | place: USA: East...
AAGCCGATTACAACAAGGTGAATCGCGAAGCCAACGCCAACTTCGGCAAAGGTGACAGTGGCGCACCCCGACAGGGTGATTTCAACACGGTGAATCGTGAAGCCAACGCCAATTTCGGCAAAGGCGCCAGCGAAGCCGCTCGCGAAGCCGATTACAACAAGGTGAATCGCGAAGCCAACGCCAACTTCGGCAAAGGTGACAGTGGCGCACCCCGACAGGGTGATTTCAACACGGTGAACCGTGAAGCCAACGCCAACTTCGGCAAAGGCGCCAGCGAAGCCGCTCGCGAAGCCGATTACAACAAGGTGAACCGCGAAGCCAACGCCAACTTCGGCAAAGGTGACAGTGGCGCACCCCGACAGGGTGATTTCAACACGGTGAACCGTGAAGCCAACGCCAATTTCGGCAAAGGCAATAGTGGAGCGCCTCGCCAAGGTGATTTCAATATTACAAATCGCGATGCCAATGCGAATTTCGGCAAAGGTGGTAGTGGAGTCCCCCGTGAAATTGATTCCAATACTACGAACCGTGATGCCAACTCCAATTTTGCGAAAGGTGGCAGTGGAGCACCACGCGAGCCTATGCAAGGGATGAAGTATAACGTAGATCGGAATACCTTTGCTGGAGATAACCGGATCTCGGAAAATGACGATTCATTCGGGGGTCTTTGTCTTAATTGCCACTCCAGGGAAATGCTGAGCGGCGACTCAAAAACCGGTCGGATCCACCGGACAGTCAAAGGATGGGGGAATAACAAGGAGCACTCCTTCCCGTGCTCCAAGTGTCATCAATCGCACAACTCCGGCCTTCCGCGCTTGATGCAGACCAACTGCTTTGAGCAGGGCCCTTCAGGGTTACGCGAGAGCAGCGGTGTACCATGGCTCCCTTACAAAAAGGTCGAGGATAAGTCACAAAGTCAAGATGGTCAAAAGTCCGTTGCCCTGAGCGGAGCCTCATCGAAAAACAAGGTTGTGGGGTGCCATGTGAGACAGTTTGGCAAGGCAACCGCAGCATCACATAAGGAACAAGTAGGCAGCCAGTGGAAGGAAGTGAATTCATGGTAATCCGGAAACGATTGATTACCGCTGCCGTAATGTTTGCCATCACTGCCCAGCCGCTTTGGGCCGCCAATGCAAATAACCTCAAGAGCGGCGTGACGGTGAGCACAGAGGCAGCGGCATCTTCCGGCGTTTCGCCAGGCACGGCTTTCACTGATTCTGTCTCAGGTATGGAGTTTGTGTCTGTGCCGGCAGGTTGTTTCAAGATGGGTGATACGCATGGTGATGGACAAGGTGATGAAAAGCCCGTACATGATGTCTGCGTGGACGGTTTCAATATGGGGAAGTATGAAGTGACCAACGCCCAGTACCGCAGATTCAAGCCGGATCACAACAGTGGTACTTACGAGGGCAATTCCCTGAATGGTGACAGTCAGCCAGCTACAAACGTGTCCTGGTACGATGCTGTCGAGTATGCGCAATGGCTTTCGAGAAAATCAGGGCGCGCCTACAGGCTTCCAACCGAGGCGGAGTGGGAATATGCCGCGCGGGGAGGCGACAAGGGCAGGAATTACTGGGGCGACAACCCCGCTGACGCATGTCGCAACGCCAACGGTGCGGATCTGACAGCAAAGAGCCAGTGGCCGGACTGGACTGTCACTGAATGCAACGATGGCTACAAGCTGGCTGCGCCCGTGGGACGTTTCCAGCCTAATGCGTTTGGTTTGTATGATATGATGGGCAATGCCTGGGAGTGGACAAACGACTGGTACGATGCCGAGTATTATTTCTACAGCCCGAAAGACAATCCTCGCGGTCCATCATCAGGATCCCTTCGTATCCCTCGCGGCGGCGGCTGGGGCAACGCTTCGGAGTGCGTCAGGGTATCCGACCGTAACGGTTTCGCGCCCGACTTTAGCATCCTCTTTCTTGGTTTCCGGCTCGTGTCTCCAGTTCGGTGAGCCAAGCCACGGATACGTTTACAGAGGAGACAAGAATGCTGCAAAGAGTGTGTTTCATTCTGGTAGCCCTTTTGATGGCAGCTCCCGCCTTAGCCGAGAAAAAGACCGGCACAGAGGTCCAGATAGCCAAATACGGCAATCCGAACAATTCGCAAACCGGTATGGAGTTTGCCTTTGTACCAGGTGGTTGTTTCCGGATGGGCTCCTCCAACGGCAATAGCGACGAGAGACCGGTTCACGATGTCTGCGTTTCCGACTTTTTCATCGGCAAATTCGAGGTCACGCAGGGCCAATGGCGCAAGATAATGGACAACAACCCTTCTCGCTTCAACAGGTGCGGCGATGACTGCCCGGTGGAGCAGGTGAGCTGGACCGATGCCCAGGAGTTCGTCCGCAGGCTGAGCAGCCTGACCGGCAAGAAGTACCGTCTCCCCACCGAGGCCGAATGGGAATACGCCTGTACAAGCAGCGGCAAGAACGTGACGTACTGCGGCGGCAACGACTTAGATGCCGTGGCTTGGTACGACGGGAACAGCGGGGGCAGGACACATACCGTGGGGCAGAAACAGCAAAACGATCTGGGGATTTTCGACATGAGCGGCAATGTCTGGGAGTGGGTGCAGGATTTGAAGGGGGACTATCCAAGTACCCGCCAGCAGGACCCGTCCGGACCCTCGTCGAGCTCAACCAGCGTGCGTCGCGGCGGCAGTTGGCAGTATGGAGCCAGGCAGGCGCTTGCAGCGTGGCGGAGCAGCGGCTACCCTGACGACCGCGCCCTCGACCTGGGTTTCAGGGTAGTTTTCCCTTCAGTGCAGTGAAGACATGCCACGGAGGCATGTGCAGGCACGTTCAAAACTAACTCGTCATAAATAAAACAGCATTGACTGACAGACTTAAATCGAGTAATGACTATTGAATCTCAGGCCTTGCTATGTCCCAGAACCTGCCCTTGAAAACTTCTTCACCTTTAATGTAACCCCCTTCAATTTTTGTTCTTTTTTAAGAGTAACCATAACCGGTTCGAATTCTTCAGTGACATTGAGAAACTCCCCGTCTTGCGGAGGGCCACCGCCGTAAACGCTCCTTACCTTCAGATAATATGAGCCGCCGTCATGAACACGCAGCAGGTACTTGCCGTTTTTGTCCGTCCTGTCGGAAACAAAGACCGGTCTTCCCGTTGCCTCCTTTGACAGGTAGGCAAAGACAAAGGCCCTCTCTACAGGCCTGCCTTCCATGTCGGTGACGACCCCTTCGACCGCAGTGATACCTTTGTCGCGCTGTATCATGTTCGGCGTGAATAAGTACGCCCCGGTAAGCACACCTAGGTTCAGTCTGGTGCCTGGGGTAACGATCAATGGTCGTGGATTCCCCTCAGCATCTGCGTGAAAATAAAACAATTCGCTAACTTTGGGCGGGCCTGCTTCACTCTCAGGGTTTTTCTGGGTAACCTGTAAATAGTACGTACCTTCCGGAACCTCCAATGAAAATTTCCCGTCAGTGTCAGTACCAGCGATCAGGTCAGGAACACGCCAGTATTTATCCTTAGAAGGGGGCGGCCCCATTGATTTATTAAACAATAGAACTATCCCGTTAATCATCGGGGTATTCCCCTTGACCATTACCTGTCCAGAGATAGTTGCACCTGTAACCGGTGATGTTAGTGTCTGAGCAGAAACGGGGGGAGCATCACCGTATGCGCTAACTGCGGTTGCTAGAAAAAGCAGCGATATAAGAAGCGTACATGGTTTCATAATTGTCCCCTTGTGCTGAGCCAGATTTTCAAGATTTACCGTTTTCCAAAAACCAGAAAATCCTGGTAGGGCAGAAAGAAATATTCAGCCTCCAGGGCAAATCCGGCCTTTTCCGCTTCCTGTATCGTTCTTTCTCTTGGTATCATTTTATGGGATGGTGGTGCGCCCGGGATTTCCGCCTTCATATTAAACGAAACAATGGCAAGGTGTCCGTCATTCTTCAGACTATCCCGTAACCGGGCCAGATACTGCTCCCGGTTTTCAAAAAACAGATAGGTGTCACAGATGAAAATCACATCCATCGACGACTTCGGCAGCAAAGGCTCGTTGGGTGTTGCGAGAATGGTCTTGACATTGTTCAAACCTTCTTTCTTCGCTCTCTTCTCCACATATTGCACCATGTTTTCATCGACGTCTACGGCATAGACCATCCCGTTCTTTCCGACCCTTTGTGCAAATAGCATCGTAAAAAAGCCCGTTCCCGCCCCGATATCCGCTATGATATCTCCCTGTTTGATAAGGAGATGATCAACAACCTTTTCCGGCTTCTGCCACTCGGCTCTGCGAGGGTCATCCATATAAGCCGTCGGAACGGAGGAGTAGAAAGTTTTACCCTCTTCTTTCGAAGCGGCACCAGCCAAACATACGCCTGTCAGGAGTTGTCCCATCAGAAAAACCACGATTATCCCGACACTTTGGTTCATTTGTCCTCCATCCGCGCTGGTAGCATGAAATTTAGAGAAGGTTAAATATAATCAGTAGATTATTTCATAACCCTGGCACTATGGCAAACAGTTTTGAGCGTGTTACCGCTCTCCAGATTCCGCAACCTTTCTATCGGCACACATTTACCCGGCCGCGGACGGACTGGGGAAACAAGCCGGAAGCCCAGGTAACTGCTGCGATAGCCGGGGACGTAGAAGTCACGGTATGACGCTCGCACGCCCCGCGGGTCGTAGAACCAGCTCCCGCCTCGAAAGACGCGCTTGGAGCCCGATAGCGGTCCCCCGGGGTTGCTGCGGGGGCTCTCCCGGTAGTAGTTCTCGTCATACCAGTCTGCCGTCCACTGCCAGACATTGCCGCTCATATCGTAAAGCCCGAGTCCGTTGGCCCGCTTCTGCCCCACGGGATGGGTTCTGTTGCCAGAGTTGCCCGAGTACCATGCCACAGCGTCAATATCGTCGCTCCCGGCAAATTTTTCGCGTTTGCCGCCGCTCCGCGCGGCATACTCCCACTCGGCCTCGGTCGGCAGTCGGTAGTTCCGGTTGTTTTTACGGGATAGCCACTGGGCATAGGCGACCGAATCGTTCCAACTGACGCAGACAACGGGGTGGTCATCGTCCTGAGAAAATCCGGGAGAACGCCAATTCGCAGCAGGGTCTTTCCTCCAGGATTTACCATCATATACGTAGCAGCCGTCACCCTTCTCGGCCTCAGTGCGGTAACCCGTGTCGTCGATGAATTTCCTGAAGGCACCCCTTGTCACATCGAACTTGCCAATAGAGAATTCGCTGACGCACACATCGTGCACCGGCATCTCGATGTGGTACGCGTCCCCGAAATTGTTCCCCATCTGGAAACAACCAGCCGGGACGGTTACGAATTCCGTGCCGGCAATGGTGTCCTTCAGTAAGCTATCATCGGGCTTCCGCGATTCGGCATAAGCAGACAATGTAAGGAGTGGGAGCAGGAGCAGTGCAAGGCTGACGATATGCATGGGGGCCCTCCGAAGCATGGACTTAAGAACATACTCTTTCTATCACCTATAAATTGATCAAATCAACCTAAAAGGCCATTTCGCAGTATTTATTGAGCATTTATCGAGCAAATCGTGGAACAAAATCACGGGTCAGGCATAGTGTATCAAAGTATAGCGCTAAACGGTTTTCAGGCTTATTTTTCATGTAAATTGCTTTTTGCGCAAATTACGTTACTATTGGTTTGGATTTCAATATCACTGGGAACAGGCGCTGTTGCGCGGAAAGGGGTACGAAATGAAAAGATTCTGCTTTATCATGATGCTCATGACGGCATGTTTTGCCTGGAGTGGCGTTTCGGCAGAGGATGTCAACACCGGCACTGTCATCGGCAAGGCGATGATAAAAGATGGGCAACCGATGGCAAACGGGGTTGTCTACTTCTTCAACGACGCCTCTGGTCCTCCCCCTTCGGATGACAAATACTGGAGGGTTCCGGATGAAATAATAACGACGGACGCTGCGGGAAATTTCACCGCAAAGCTCGTTGAAGGAAAATACTATGTCGGAGCCATAAAGAGGTCAAAGAGCGCTTCAGGTCAGGAGGTAGGTCCACCCCAGCAAGGGGACCTGTTCCTGCCTCTTCACAGTGAGAATGGCAATCCAAAGCTCCTTATTGTCTCTACCGGCAAGACAACTGATTTAGGCACTGTAACGGGAGCATATCCTTTCCAGAAGAAAACCCCCAAGACCAAAGACGGGATTACGGCAATCGAGGGTAAAGTAACCGATGCACGTGGAAAGCCGGTTGAAAAAGCCCTGGTGTTTGCATTTCTTACCCCGGCGATGGTCGGGAGACCTCTCTTTGTTTCCGAGAGGACGGGCAAGGACGGGAAATACGTTCTCAGAGTCCATCAGGGTGGGAGTTACTATCTGAAAGTCAGGGATGTGTATGGCGGCGGCGCTCTGAAAGCAGGGGACATATTGGGGAGCTACGGGCAGAAGCAGCCGCTCGCCGTGGCTGTAAAGACAGGCAGTACCGTCAAAGGGGTCGATATCACGGGGATACGGTTTCCGGGGGCCGGGCCGAAGAAACAATGAACCCTGATGCAACTATTTTCAAGGAAGGAGGTGTACTGACACGATGAAAAAGTCTAGCTATGTCCGGCCGAAAATTGTGGGGAATGCCGTGGTGCATCCCTGCTGACAACAAGCGGTCCAATTCAAGAGAGAGGCACTGAAGACGATGTTTTCAGTGCCTCTCTGATTTTCGTTGATCGGCACGAAAAAGGACCCAATCTATGTCCGCTTCCCGCAGACCGGGCAACCCTGCATGGAAAGGGGTTTCTCCATCCGACATTGGGCAAGCAGGGCTTCATCCTGAAAAATCTCGCGGGTGGGACCATCAGCCTTGACCTCCCCCTGATTGAGTATGATCGTCCGTTCGCAGAGTTCGAGAACCATGTCGAGGTCATGACTGGTGAATATCTTTGTGTGGTGAAAATCTCTGAGGAGTCCCATGAGCTGTCGTCGGGCAAACGGATCGAGACCGCTCGTCGGCTCATCCATGACGAGAATATCCGGTGACATGGAAAGCACCGTAGCGATGGCCACCCGTTTTTTCTCCCCTCCTGAGAGGTGGTACGGGGCTTTCTCCTGGAGATGTCCCGCACCCACCCGCTCGAGCGCATCCTTTACCCGCTGTTCTATTTCCGTCACGGGGAGACCCAGATTCATGGGGCCAAAGGCAACATCGTCATAGACCGTCGGCATGAAGAGCTGATCGTCCGGGTCCTGGAATACCATCCCGACTGTCCGGCGGATCTCCGGTAGGGTTGCCTTGTTCATGGGGAAATCGCCGATGCGGATCTGACCGGCGGTTGGGACAAGATAGCCGTTCAGATGGAGCAGAAGTGTCGATTTACCGGCGCCGTTGGCACCGATGATCGCAACTGACTCTCCATGGGTAATACGGAAGGAAACATCATGCAGGGCGGCGGTGCCGTCAGGATAGACATGGCGAAGATTCTTGACCTCGACAATATGATGACTCATTGGAAGATTCCAGATACAAGCGCGCCCAGAAGCCGGGAAAAGTTCTGGAGTCGCAGGATGATAAAGAGCATGGACCAGCCGAATAAAAAGAGGAGTTCGCGCCCGCCGAAGCGGAATTCCTGGCGCGTGTGGAATTCGCCGGTGAACCCCCGCGCCAGCATTGCCATATGGATACGCTCCGCTCGCAGCCAGGTTCTGAGCAGGAGGTGTCCAAGGAGGGAGCCGTAGGTTCGCATGCCCAGTCCCTTGTTGCCGCATGAGCGGAGGGCCCGTGCCCGTGACGCCCGCCCCCCTTCCTCAGTGAGGACGAAGATGTAGCGGTAAAGAAAAAGAAGCTGCACGGCAAACGCCGGCGGCATACCCAACCGTTCCCATGCCCGGCAGATAGCGGGGAAGCCGGTTACAGCCAGGAGAATTATCGCAGCACCGACTGTAAGCGCGGCTCGAACCACAATTGAGGCGCAGGAGATCCAGCCACCGGTGATACCCAATGGACCGAGCTGAACTAGCACCTCCCGGTCGAAAACCGGGTTGAATATGGCGACCACCAGGGCAAAGGGGCACAGAAGTGCGATTTTTTTGGCGATATAGCCGGCCGGGAGATTGCCGAGCCCGATAATGACCGCCGGAAAGATGAAAAAGGGAACCATGGCGGTCAGCTCATATTTGCCAAAGGAAACCACGGTAACGATAAAGACGAGGGTTACCAGAACCTTTGCCCGCGGGTCGAGGCGATGGATCGCCGTATTTCCGGTTGCAAGGCTGTCCAGACGTTTGAAATCCAGCAACACGCCATCAATGGATAACATAAATCAGTTCTCGCAAAATGAGGGAGAGTCAACGGTCCTCTCCCTCGTATTCGGTGGAGCTGCAACTGCAACTTTCGGCACGTCAGGCTGCCTGGTTCCGCTTTTTCAGAAGGAAACCGCAGAGGAAAGCAAGTGCCAGGGTAATTATTGTACCGACAATCCCCGCAACACTGGTGCTAATGCCCTCCCCCGCCACCTTTTTCTTTTCACCTTCAGGCTTCGGCCCTGCGTTCATTGGCTCTGCAGGTTTCCCAAAAGAATAGTCAGGCAGAAAAGCCGTTTTCCCCTGCAGTGCGGCCAATGCAGCGTGCAGCCCCTGCTGCTCCGGACCTTTCAACTCTTCTTTGCCCGTCACCTTGGCAATGGCCCATTCGAGACCGTCGGGATTTTTCGATGCAAACCCGGAGACAATCCCGCCGGTAATGATGGCAACGGCCAGGAATGCCAGCAGCACGTTGCGCAGCGGATGGTTGCCGATTGGGCGAACTTCCATGGCACACTCCACGATCTCGGGCCGGGCCTTGTAGACGAATGACACCACAGCAACGGTCACAAATCCCTCGACTATCCCGATCGCCAGGTGAATCGGCTGCATCAGAAGAGCAAACGTGGGAAACGGCAGAGCGGATATACCTGAGAACAATGTCTCCAGTACGACACTGAAAGGACCCAGCTGCAAGCCGACAATGGCAGCGAGTAGCGTTGCAAAGGTCAGGCGTATTTGGCTGGGATTATTGCAGGCGATCTTTTTATAGATGAAAGGGTACGTAATAAACGCGGGGAAAAAGCCCATGTTGAAAATATTGCAGCCGAGCGCCAGCAGGCCACCATCGGCGAAGAAAAGTGCCTGGACAACGAGAACCGAGGCGATGGTAAGAAAGGCAGCGTAGGGGCCGAGCAGGATCGCCAGCAGGAGCCCCCCTCCCAAATGGCCGCTGGACCCGGTTGCCGGAATGGTGAAGTTGATCATCTGCGCGGCAAAGAGAAATGCACCGAGCACACCCATGAGCGGCACCTTGCGGTCGTCCAGTTCGGTGCGGACTTTTGCGGAACAATAGGCGATGGTTCCGGCTGAAGCCGCCCACATGGTCCCCCCGACTGCGGGTGAGAGAAGTGCGTCTGCCATATGCATGGTTGTAGCCCCCCGCTTAATCGTTGACAAGCCATGGTAACACGATTATCAATTAAGTGGCACTGAATTAGATATAAGGCTATAGCATATTACATGTCAATATTTATTTGGTTTTCATCCGGAAACGGCCCTTTTGATTCGGCCCCCGGCGCTCTTGAGCGCAACGCCTATTTATGCTTGAAAATAAATGACTTGTTCCTTTGTATATGCTAAAAGTAATGCCTTGGAGGGCGGGATAATGCGAATCTTTTTTGTTTTTTGCGTTGTAACACTTGGTTTGGTAAACGCTGCTTTCGCGGTGAACGGAATGATCGTTCCCGGGGCAACAGAAGAAGGGATACGTAACGACTGTCAGGTCACAGCAGAAATGTCGGTAATGCTCTTGAAAATGAAGGCCAAGCTCACTCCGGAGCAGTTACAGCAGACTGCCCATACCTTGCTGAGAACCAAGGGGTATAAAGGTTCTTTTGGCCCTATCGACTTTATTGTCTATTTTTACACTGGGGCAGCACTGCAAATGGGGACCGATGTTGACAAGATTATGGCAGGTGTATCGCCTGAGGATCTGGCGAACATGGCAAATGAACATGAGACTTCATGCCTGGAAAATGCCTTCAAGAATAAAACGGCCATTGACGATTAGCGATGGGCAGGATTAAACAGAAAACTAACGCAACAGGTTGTATTTCAGGATGCACCTAAAAGCGGAAAACCCGTCTTTCCATCCAATCTTTTTGCCATCTTTATAAGTCCTGCCTGAATAGGAAATACCAACTTCAAAAATCCTCACATTCAGCTTGGCTATCTTTGCCGTGATCTCGGGTTCAAATCCGAAGCGGTTTTCGTCGATGCGTATCTTTGCCAAAACATCCCGCCTGAAAACCTTGTAACAGGTCTCCATATCGGTCAGATTCAGGTTTGTCAGCATATTGGAAAGCAGCGTCAGAAACCTGTTCCCCACCATGTGCCAGAAGAACATCACCCTACGATAGTCGCCGGTGACAAAACGGGAGCCGTACACCACGTCAGCCTTGCCGGCAAGAATCGGCTCGATCAATTTGGGATACTGACCCGGGTCATACTCCAGGTCGGCATCCTGGATGATAACGATATCCCCTGTGGCATGACTGAAGCCGGTTCGCAGCGCAGCCCCCTTCCCCATGTTCCGTTCGTGCAGCACGATCTTGGTCGTGACATCAGCCAGGGTCGCAAGTACCTCGCGCGTGCCGTCAGTGGAACCGTCATCGACAATTATGATCTCCTTGTCGATAGCGACAGCCTTGACGGTCTCATAGAGCACCCTGATGGTGGGCTTTTCGTTGTAAACAGGTATGACGACAGATAGTTTCACCCTAACAAGCATCTCCACTGTTCCGCATTATTGTCACATCATCGCTCATGAAAGAGATCCCGGCACTATGCATGCACGTGCATGGAACGCCTCAGTGCTCCCAGCTGTGCCAGGCATGCCGTATCAGGACCATCCAATTTACTCTAAACAGGGGTAAAGTTTCCCTTGGTCTGACAAAACGTTGGTCAGCATCGTGAAGATACCACAAGAGAGCTGATGTTACAAAGAAAAGGCGCAGCACGTCCTTCCGTTCCCATGACCAGACAACTTAAGGCAGGCCTTGTGCCCGCTTTTTTTGGCAAAGGCTAATTCATCCGTTTTACGGTTAGACATGCAATGCCATTATTTGCTATTGTTCACAGCATGAAACAGAATCCTGTCTTTTCGAACAAATTTAACACGCTGCTGCTATGCTTGCTTACCCTGCTGGTCGTTGCCACATCGTTTTATGTGCGTGTCAGACTGTCAGGCACCCCCCTTGAAAGGGACGAGGGTGAGTACGCCTACATGGGGCAGCTCCTCCTCAAGGGGATTCCGCCCTATACCCACGCATATACGATGAAACTCCCGGGAGTTGCGCTTGTTTACGCCCTTTTCATGTCGATCTTAGATCAGAGCGCCACAAGTATCCGCATCGGGCTGCTGCTGGTCAATACTGCATGCATAGGCCTTGTGTACCTGCTTGGGAGACGTTTATTCCCAAGGGAAACGGCACTTTTAGCGGCCGCATTTTACGCTTTACTGTCCCTGAGCCAATCGGTTCTGGGCATATTCGCCCATGCCACGCATCTGGTAGTTCTTTTTTCCCTGGCGGGAATAACTCTGTTGGAACGCAGTCTGAAAAAGCAGCAAACCCCAATGATTTTCATGGGAGGAATATGTTTCGGCCTGGCATTTTTAATGAAACAGCATGCCGCCGTAATGATCCCATTTTCACTGGCTTTCCAGATATGGCCGCAAAACAAGGGAACCAAGAAAGTATTTCTCAGGCATTGTTGCATCTTCCTGACCGGTGCATCAGCCCCATATGTCGTTGTCGCCCTCTGGCTCTTCAATGCCGGTGTATTTGACAGGTTCTGGTTCTGGACAGTCCAGTATGCCCGTGAATATGCGACCGGCTTATCAATCACCGATGGGCTCAACGAATTTGCCCGTCAGTTTACCGCCATCGTCAAGCCGAATCTCCCCATATGGCTCCTTGCCGGTGCAGGCATTATTACCCTCTGGGTGAAAAAAAGAACTCGCGATGACAAAGTCTTTATCATAGGCTACCTGGCAGTTTCCTTTGTCATGGTATCTCCTGGGCTATACTTCCGCGAGCACTATTTTGTAATGATTCTGCCAGCAGTTGCTCTCCTCTCGGCATATGCAGCTACTTCAGTAGGGCAGATTGTCGCAATCTGGCGGCCAAATAGCTTCAACCATTTAATTCCATCCCTGCTGGTTGCAGTTGCCTTTTGCTACGGAAGTTACTACGAACGGGATTACCTTTTCAGATTGTCCCCCACCGAGATCAGCCGCCGGATAAATGGTGCGAATCCGTTTCCTGAAGCCATCCGGATTGCCGCCTACATAAAAGAACATACATCCACGCAAGACCGGATCGCCATTCTGGGCTCGGAACCGGAAATCCTCTTCTACGCCGACAGGCTTTCGGCCACCGGCCATATATACATGTACGGCTTGATGGAGGCTCACAAATACTCCGAGGAAATGCAGCAAGAGTTAATCAGTGAGATTGAGTCATCAGAACCCAAGTATCTTGTTGTGGTTCATATTGAAGCATCGTGGCAGTTGAGAGTCAACTCCCTGAACAATATTTTGGATTGGGGGGACAGTTACATTCCGTTAAGGTATGATGAGGTCGGCATCGTGGAAATTTTGGGTGAGAAATCGACTCGATACCTGTGGGGAGATGAAACAGCAGGATATGAACCGACTGCAGAATCTTTCGTCTCGGTATTCAGAAGAAGATAATCCACCTGTTCATTGAAATGTCGCCATGAAAATATCCTGCACACCATGCAGATTGCGGGCTCGCACCATTCAACTAGTCATTAACAGCATTGGAAAAACTACTTTATTTGTCCCTCTGTCTCAGGAAAGTACCTGTTAAGCAACATGACGAACCTGGGGTTATTCCAGACGGAAGAGAGCTCGCTGTTACTGTAGATGCTGTCGTAATCTCTGTATCCACGCTGTAACGACTTCTCAAGCCATGTCAACGCATCGTCCGTATTTCCGGTCAAAGCCTCCAAACAGGCTCTTCTATAGGCGACATCCGGATTATTCGGGCTTTTTCTTTCCAGGAAATCAAAATCACCCCGCGCCTCATCATAGCGCTTCTGATGAATGGCAATATCTCCAAGTTTCAGATAAACTGGCAGCGCAGAAGGTTGAATGGAAAGGGCACGGCGATAGGCTTTCTCCGCCTCGGTGTACTCCTTCTTTTTCAGCAGATTATCCCCAAGGACTACCCAGCCGGCGGCATGTTCAGGGTTGATCCGCAGCAGTTTCTGCAGATACGAGTAGCTCTCGTCCAGTTCGTTAATATCGTTAAGCAGCCCCGCAATTCCCACAAGAACAGTCTGGTTATCCTCTTTCAGGGCCAAAGCCCGATAGTAAGTCTGCCTGGCCTCCGGAACTCTGTCGTAGCGCAGATACGCTTCGGCAAGGAACCTCCAGCCTCGGACACTATCCGGATATTTGGCTGTCTGATCCCTGAAAAGGGTGATCGAATCGTGCCATACGGCGGCCCTGTTGAATGAGACAATGGCCAGTGTAACCAAAACGGTAACAGCTCCAACTTTTACCGGGAGAGAATATTTTTCCTCCTTTAAGTTCGCCAGAACAGCGGCACCACTCCCGGCAAGAACGGCCACGCCCACTAACGGAAGATACAGATAACGGTCGTTCATCAGGGTCACGATGGGGACAATCTGGGAAACCGGCAGTAGGCCGAGCCAGAAAAACAGGAACCAGAATCCGTTTCGCCTGTCTTTATGCCAGAGAATAACGCCGAACAGAGCCACTGCCAGCAGGATAAGCACTGAGATGAAAACTGACAAATCAGGGTAGGTATGTACCGGTGGAGCGTAATCCGCACTCAGGTTTCCCGGCCGGAAAATCATGCCGAGGTAACGACAGAAGACCGTCAGCATCGTCAAGAGGGTCGCCCAGGGGGTACCGCCATGGTATCCGGTACGCCCACCGTTGCCGACTTCAGGGCTCTGGGCTACCAGAGTGATTACCGCGATTGCCAGCGTGGCAAAAACATACGGGATTTTGTCTTTATAACGAAGGCGGGCTTCCCTGTGCAGAAAACAGCTGTCAAAAAGAAGCAACGTTACCGGGAAACCGACTGTGACCGACTTGGCAAGCAGGGAGAGGATAAAAACAAATACGGACGCAGCGTACGCATACCAGCGCTTGCCGGCAGGATTTTCCCGATAGGAACAGTACAGCTCCCAGGCAACGAGCATGAAAAAGATCGCCAGCAGACTTTTCCGTTGTGACACCCAGGCGACAGTTTCGACCTGGAGCGGGTGCAGCAGAAAGAGTGCCGCCGCGATGAAAGGCAACATCCGCCCGCCGTACAGACGGAGCAGCAGATGATAGATCAGCAGGCCGTTCAACAGATGAATGACGATATTTGTGAAGAGATACCCTGCTGGATTGAGCCCCCAGAAGGTATAGTCCAGCATATAGGAGAGGATTTGTACCGGGGCATAATTGCCGGTATAGAAGTTCGAAAACGCCCCCTTTAGGTTCTCAAGCGAAAAACCCCAGGCACTGGGGTTTTCGGTAACATAGAAATTGTCATCCCAGATGTAAAGGAAATCATGGCCAAGGATGCGGGCATAGACGGCAAAGGTGGCCATGGCAAGCAGCAAAACGGGCCCGAGATGGGGTCGACATCTTTCTTTCAAATTTGTCATTGTCAGTCGATCAAGCATGTCCCCTCTTACCTGAAAAGTTTCCTCAAAAGATAATATTCGTTTATGGTAATTGGCCTTTGCACTAAATGAACATTAACTGCAACCGCAGATACTTGTCGGCATAATTATCAGCAAGCCAACTGCGCGGTCTCCACGTTATGAACGATTTCATGTTACCGAAGTTCATGTCAAAGCATCAGCAAAGCGTTTAACTAAGTACATCATATGGCGGAAAGAACGGATTTCCCTAATTACCCCGATCATTATCCGCGGTCGGAAATAGAATCGGATCAATGCATTTCGCTGTATCCACTTCAGCTCTTTCGCTGAAACCACGCCATCAGTATAAGGGACGTCATGGACAAAAAAACGATCCCAGTCCACTGCGTTGAGGCGGCCGGCCTTACTGAGTTTTTCCCACTCCAGGCTCCCTGGTAACGGCATGAAATTATTGAACTGCGCTCTGTCAAGCGGGAGTTCTAAAGCGAGCCTGACAGTGTCTGCCATCTCTTCCCGTGTCTCACCAGGTATGCCGAACATGAAAAAGCCGGTAAGCTTTATGCCAAGGCCATCGAAAAGCTTCACCCGTTCCCGGATCATTTCAAGAGTAAGCCCTTTACCGGTCATCCGCAGCAATCGATCACTGCCGAACTCGATCCCGACCGCCAATGAATAACAACCCGCCTTTGCCATCGCAGTTAACATCTCACGAGTAAGGTTGTCCAAACGAACACCGGAGGGGAGGCTCCAGCTCATCCCTAAATGTTCTTCGCTCAGGCGTTGACAGAATTCAAGAACGAATTCGCTGGATTCTGTGAAATTTTCATCCTCGATATGGAATTCCCGGATGCCCCTTTCGGCAAGATGGCGCAATTCTGCCAAAACGTTGCCCAATGAACGTCGACGAATCCGGTAGCCGTTGATTCTGCTTCCGGCGCAGAAAGTGCAACCGCTGGCGCACCCCCTGGTAATGATGATCGGAGATGTCGGAAAGCCTTTGGTAAATGCGCCGTGCGGTGCTTCCGGATAGTTTTCAGGGCGGAGGAGATCCCAGGCAGGCAGGGGTATGGTGTCCAGATCTTCCACAAAGCAGGGGGGGTTGGCCAGGATTGTACCGTTATTCCGCCAGACAAGACCCGGAATGCAGGCCAGGTTGCGTTCTCTACCGCATAAGTTCTCAAGCAGCAGTGGCAAGCCGATTTCAGCTTCACCCTGAAAAGCAAAATCAAGTTTCTCAAGGTAGGCCAGCGTTCTCTCCGGATCACCCGATGGATGCGGACCTCCGGCAATGGTAACTGTTGCTGGAGATACCTGTTTGACTATTTCCAGATGCCGTTTAACCGGGTTGAGATCGTAAGTAAACACCTGAAAGCCTATAACATCGTACTGCTCCGTTTGCAGCAGAACGGAAAAAGCTTCATGGGTCAGACGTTCCTTGACGCAGTTCAAAACAGTGACCACGTGCCCCTGTTTCCGGAGAACAGCCGCCAGGTAGCCTAAACCGAGGCTTGGCATGATCACGTAAGTTCGGTTTATTGGATTGAGCAGAAGTATTCTCATCTAACTCCGGGGGCGTTTCCGCCATGTGCAACATTTTGATAGTAAATCTTTATCCCGAGTGCATTCCCCTCCAGAGGGTCCCCGCCGTAGGTCATAACCGGATGATATGCGGACTCGATCCAGTCAACGATCATCTTGCCATTATCGGGATCAAGTCCGAAAGGACCAACTCCGTATTCGGAAGAATCTTTTCCCAGTACAAAAAGCACAACATCAGGCTGATGCAGGATGAATTCCCGCAATATGGCGTCTTCCCCATAATGGATCAACTCCGGCAGCATGAAATTATTGTATCGCGTCGGATTTTCCCTCCGAGCCAGGAAATTCAGTAAGACCCCCTCCGGCACAACCAGCATTGATTGATTACGGGGAACATTTCTGTCAATCCACTGTAATGCCTTGTCAACCAGAAGACCGCGAGCATCAGTTGCTTCCTGAAAGGCCATAATCCTGTCATTTTGGGCAAGAGCAACAGGGTATGTTTTAAGCCTGAAAAATCCGGCGCCTTTCCAGAGATAATGAACGGAAAGAACTACCAGGAAGAGTATCATTGCCCGGCGGAAATTTGTGCCTCCCCCTCCTCTCTTCTCAAGCCAATGGGGCAGATACCAAATAAGCACAACTGAAACAAGAACCAAAGCGGGCAGTGTTATATAGAAACCGTACTGGTATATCCTGCAGTTGAGCAGCATTTTGCTGAGTACGCCAAGGGAGAAGATCGCGATCAACAGCAATGGGATCACGGTTTGCCTTTGGGCACTATCTCCACGCCAGTAGTCGCACAGCAGGAACAGCATTATGACAGCAACTATCAGCGGCAATGCCGGGAAAAGAAACTTATCACTCCAGAACCAGGCAGAAACAGACAGATAAATTGCAAGAGCGAAGTATAACCACTTTGGCAGGTTATTCCTTCGAGAGCTCATCACCATCAATACAAACAACGGCAGAAGATAAATTGCTCCCCCTGTGGACATCCTCAACAAATTGCCTGACAGGTCATCAAGCCCCATCCCGGCGCGGTAAAAACTGGTGGCTGTTATGCCCGGATCGAGCATGAATCGCCACGGACTTAACATGAATTGGAGAGAGCCGGCCGCCGATGAGACGGATGTAAAATAGGCCGCAAATGCCGCTATCGGCAGAAGCGTTCCCACGGCAAAGAGTAAAACTGGAACAAGTAACCTGGTGGAGGGAGAACTTCTTAGCTGCAACAAAACAATAAAAGAAATTGTCACAATAAAGACAATCAGCGCAATTTCAACCCTGGTCAGCAGGACACAACCGAAGAGCACTCCTCCGACGAAAAGATGCAAGCTACGCCCGTTGGCCGAAAAACGCCATAGCTGATACAAGAGAAGCATGGAGAGCATCAATCCATGAATCGCTTCATGGGAATAGGGGCTGATGAAATTATAGTTACCACCTATGGTGTTCTGGGAAAGAGTGACAACCGGCAGGAAAGAGCAGGTTACGGAAGCGGCAACAGAGGAGCTGATCTGACGCAGGAAGTAATACAAGAAAATCATGAAGAGAACATATATGATGATGTTCGCCGTAAATAGCACCGTAAATGAGGAGCCAAACAGGGAAAATAGCGCTGCGTTCGCATAGACGGAAAGAGGGCCAAAAACATGTTCAAGATCCCGGTAAAGCACCTTGCCGGCGCTGACCTGCCAGGGGAGATACATTTCCCGACCGAAATCAACCAGTATATCCGGCCACTTGCGCCACCCAAGGGTCAACATTGTCACTATAACCATTATAGGTATGACGGCCATGATAATTTCGGCTATTCTGGCCTGCTTTTGTCTGTTGCTCTGCATCATATATCTGAAGCCCGCACCGCTGCCATAAGTTTAAGGCAATTTCCAGTTAGTTATGCTTGATCTGCGTTTCTACTGGCGATTTTTTGACAGTTAATAAAATCCGCTTCAACTCCTCTTCTGTGACATCATATCCCAAAGCACGTGCATGCTGAAGGTCTGACATCGCCTGGCCGGCATCCCCGGCTGCAGCGTGGGCCAGCCCCCTGTTAAAGTAAGTTTCCGCCGAGTCGGGATTCAGTTCCAGTGCCCGTCTGAAATCACTGATCGCCTTTACCTGCCGTCCCGAACGGTAATGAATCAGGCCACGATTGGACAGTCCCTGGAAACTGGCGGGATCGAGTTCAAGCGCCCGGTTCAGGTCCTCAAGGGCTTTTTCATTGTTTCCCCCCATGGCATAAAGTGCGCCACGCTCCAGATAGGCTTCCACGCTCTCCGGAGCAAGCCGGATGACACTGTCGGCGTCGGCAATTGCCAGATCCAGGCGACCGGCAACGCGGTTGGCGATACTTCGGTTCCTGAAGTAGTCGGAGCGCCAGGGCTGGATGGCGATGGACTTGTCCAGGTCCGCCAGCGCCCGGTCGTACTCCTTCCTTTTCAGCCGGATTATTCCCCGGCACTGCAGGGCATCCGCATCGTTCGGATTCAGTGCCAGTGATCTTTCCAGGTCTTCAAGTGCCAGGGCATCCCTGCCGGCCAGGGCATAGTCCCTCCCCCTGTTGGAATAACTGAGCCAGCTGGAAGGGTTCTTGGCAATCGTATCGCTGAACAGGGTAAACCTGTCCCGGTAAGCATGCCCCTGGTTCCAGGTTAGCGTGGCAAGCAGCACAACGATAACCACGAAAAAGAGTCGCTGCGCCTGCCTGAGCCTGCCGGGCAGCCTCGCAAACACCATCTGTGTGCTCCCGCAGAAAAGAGCTATCAGGCCGATGCTGGCTGCATACTGGAAGTGGTCGGCGACGAAGGAGTACCTCATCGGATAAACATTGAAAAAACCGAGGGCCGGAAACAGCGTGCCGCAGAAAAAAAGCACGGCTACCAGGGTTCCCCGGCCGATCCTCTCCCGCAGGTACCATAATAGGAACAGCAGCCCCATAAACGCCAGCGGGAAGAGGTATTGCCACCACTCACCGGCATCGATCTGCCACCTTGGGTAGTTGAATATGAGTGGATGGGGCCAGATCAGCTTGCCAGCATAGAACCAGACGGCCCGACCGGCAATCAGGAGGCGCTCCAGCAGGGAAAAGTCCCACTCCGGCCCCTTTGCCAGCACATGGGAAACCTCCAGCCTGGCGGTCTGTCCCCCCAGAAACATAGCCAGCGCAAAGAAAGGAAGGAGCTTCCATATCTCCCTCCAGGCTACACGCCCCTTCTGCCACCAGATAATGAGCAGCATCGCTGCCGGAAGAGAGCCGCTGACAGTTTTACTGAAAAGGGCGAGGAGGAAACAGCCAAGTGAAACTGCATAAAAGAGGAATGCTTTCCGCTCCGGCGTCTCCTTGTTGCAAAGTCCGGAAAATTTCAGATAGGCATGGAGAGCGAGCAGGTAGAAAAAGGTGGAAAGAACGTTTTTCAGTTCGGTGATCCAGGCGACCGATTCAACTTGAACAGGGTGCAGTGCAAAGATACTGGCGATCCAGAAAGGGGCCGGAGCATCCAGCCGCCTCAGACAGCTCCAGAGGAGAATGGCGTTCAGAATATGGAGCAGGATATTTACCAGGTGGTAGCCTACGGGATTGAGCCCCCAGAGCTGGAACTGGGCCCAGAAGAGGGTGAAAACCATCGGGTAGTACTGGGGTGTGGCGCCCGGCTCAAGCCAGATCCTTGCAAGACCTTCAGCAGTGCGCAGCTGCATGTTTTCAATTACATAGGCATCGTCATCCCAGATAAAACCTGCCGGTAATACCGATGAGTAAGCAAGGAGCGTGACCATGGAGAGGAACAGCAGACCATACCAGAAGGAACGGTCAATCCCGGACGGCACCCTTTTACCTTCAAGGAGTTCCCCAGTCACATCGTTTTGAATTTTATCAGCCATGCAGCCATACCACCCTAGTCAAACCAGACGACCGGTCCGGGATTGGTCCCGGAGCGGCGGATGTCTTCATCAGCCTCAGCCCCCCTGCCAAGCGCCCGCAGTGACAGGCCACGACCGAGAAAATATGCCGGATGAGGGTACATCCCGATTGCCGTGCTGTAGTCGCGGATCGCCTCCTCGAACCTGCCTGCAACGCGTAGCGATTCGGCGCGGAATGCATAGAAATTGTACTCATAGGGCTTCAGGGTAGCGGTAATCCGTTCCAAGGCAGCGGTATAATCGGCTATCGCCGCATCATAGCGGCCAATCATATGGTAGTATCGCCCCCGTTCCTTGTAGCTGATCGCCAACGGTTCTATTGAAATCACCCTCGTCCAGAATGTCTCAGTAGAGCGCCAGACGGAAATCTGTCGATACGTCATGATCGACAGTACCACCACCAGGACAGCCGTTCCGAACAGCACCAGGGAATGACCGGCAATCCCCTTCCGGGTGGAAGCCAGGGTGAACAGAATACCGGCAGCGGCAACTGTAAACGCGAGAGAGGGGAGGTAGGTGAAACGATCCGCAAACGACTGGTCACCATTCTGGAAAAAGGCGAGCACGGGGAGCATCGGCAGGACAAAGCAGACTGCCGCCGCCTTGAGCCAGGGCAGACGTGCGGCAAAGGCTATGCAGAGCAAGGCAGCGGCAACTACCAGAGTTGTCAGCGTATATGCTGCCGGGATCGGATCCGGAATGACATTAAACGGGCTGAGACCATAGGGGAATAACAGCATCCGGAAATACTCCCAGACAGCATTACCCGAGACAACAAGCCTCTGAGTGAAAGGAAACGCCTGGTAGGTGACAAGATACTGGCTCGATGCAGTAGTCAGCAGGGTAATGGCCACCATTGCGGCCGAGGCGGCAAAGAATGGCAGCTTTTCCAGCAACACCGGGCGAAGGGTGTTGCGACCTAGCCTGCCGAGAGGGTAGCAGTCAAGCGTCAACAGCATGGCCGGCAGCACCACACTTGTCGATTTTGCCATCAGGGATAATAGAAAACAGCCGAGCGAAAGCAGATAATAGCCGCCATAGCCTGTCCCGCGAGGGTTCACCTGCTTTTGCCGCGCAAACCTAAGATAGGAGAGAACCGCCCCGAAAAAAAACAATCCGTTCAGAACATCCTTGCGTTCCGTGACCCAGGCGACCGATTCGACCCGCAGGGGGTGAATCCCGAAGAACAGCCCGGCGAAAAGCAGCATTACAGGATAGAGATATCCGCGCTCCTCTCCCCTCTCATCACTCAACTCTCGCAGGCCTTGCAACAGTCTGTCCGCAATCAGCACCACCAGTGCGGCATTTAAAGCATGGAGTATGATATTGGTCAGATGGTAACCGGAAGGCTTCAACCCCCAGAACTGATAATCGATGGCGAACGAGAGCCAGGTCAGCGGCATCCACCAGCCGACAGGGGTCTGGGTAAACGCGGAGATAACGGTCTCCAGGTCAAGCTGCCTGATCAAGAGGTTATTCAGGACATACTCGGGATCATCAATATGGACAAAGCCGCATCTGAGCGTCGCCGGCAAATAGAGCAGCAGCACGATGAGCAGAACCGCCATGGCAGCAAACGGAGCAGGTTTTTCAGTAATTATGCGTAACAGTTTTTTAGAAAGCGACAGCGGCACGATAAATACTTCCCTTAGGCAATATGGGGCAGCTAAAAAAACAGTACGGCCAATTCGCGGCAAAAATCCTCGCCGCAACAAGCTTTGGAGCAATCAACCCTAATACCTCCATGCTTGAATTATCTGAACCAGTTTAGCAGTAGTTACTGTAAGATTAGTACTATTTTCTAGTCAATTTACTGTGAAGATATTGGCCTGATCAGAACTGGTGACCATCGTGATGCTTGCGAGCAAGAGGCGCAAAGCAAATTTACACCTTGGAAAAATCCTGCAAAATAATTGACAGCTTAATTCAGCACTGTGCTACAATGAAAACTTGCTCTTATATCCTTGTGATCACTGGTGTTTTTATTAATTCACTATAGCACAAAGAGCTGCCAGAGCCTCTCTAATATTCAATCAAAATTGTGGGACGGCTGTGATTTATGCAGCTACTTGCATGTGAATCTATTTGTTTCTGACCCGAATGCTATCCGAAAAACAACCGTGCTGATGATCAAACATATTTCGACTTAAGGCCAGATAAAGTTATGCCATGGAATTTGTTACCCCCCCGTAATTACCGAAAATTTATTCAATATTTCCGAACTTCTGGGAGAGCAATTAATCTTGGATTTCTGGTATTTCCAATCATTGTTTTCTTTATGGTTCGGGAAATTTCCGACTCCGACATGTGGTTCCACCTGGCAGTTGGCAAGCAGATTCTGGCAACCGGCTCCCTGCCAACATTCGACCAGTTAAGTCTCCTCAACTACGGCCAACCGGTTAGTGCTCATCTCTGGCTGTTTCAAACCGTTCTTGCCGCAGGCTACCCTCTGGGAGCCGGCTGGTGGCTTCAGGGTGTGCAGGTAGTCCTTTTGAGCCTGACACTCTTCATCGTCTATCGCACTACCCGGAGATGGACCTCGCCAAACCTTGCCTGGCTGATGCTGCTGGCAGTCGTTATTGCCAGCGCGGAACGCTTCACCGTCCGTCCTGAACTTGTGTCCTTCATCATGATTGCCCTGTATTACTATCGCCTGCAGCAAGGGAAATACCATTCACCGGTCGAAATTATCTTCTTCTTCATCCTGCAGGAGATCTGGACCAACTCCCATGGCATATTCGTTATCGGACCATTTCTGGCGGGATGTTACCTGGCGGAGGCCTTACTGAAAGGGGTTATGGGCAAGGGGTACAAGGATGCCCGTTCACTGGGAATCCTCACAGCCGTATTGACTGCAGCCTGCATAGTCACCCCGAATGGATGGGAAAATATCAGCTATGCCTGGCGACTTTTTGCTGAATCCAACCCGCTGGCGCCCCAAATATCCAATTCAACCCATGAAATGGCGGCAGCTCTGGGCGAAGTCAGCCGCACCATGCTCCCGTTCTGGTTCTACTTTTTCCTGATCGTTGCCTTCCTAGTCAGCCTGGTGGCGACAGCTCTCCATTGCAGGCGACAACTTCCCGTAGCGCGAACAATGATCGGATTTGCACTCCTGGCGGCTTCCATGACCGGCATGAAGAATATGCCACTTTTTGCCATTGTGGCAGCCCCGCTCATCACGGAAAATCTCTCGACCCTTGGCAATATCCGGTTGCACCGTATTTGCGCCGCTGCCATTGCCGCTGCCATGGCTATTGCCGCCATAGTCTGGTCACCCCGTCCGGCACTGAACTATCTGGCAAACTGGGCGCCCTACCGCTTCGGCTTGGGATTGTCTACCGATTATGTACCGGTCGGGCTGCCGCCATTCCTTGACCAAATCGGTTTTTACGGACCAATTTACAACAGCATGGATCAGGGCGGTTTTTATGCGTATCATAACTACCCGAAGCGCATTCCTTTTTACGATTCCCGGCTGCAGGACTACAAACCTGAAGAAATAATAGCCGCATCCGAAGCAGTTTCCAGGGCAGCCCGGAACCCTGAAGGATGGCATACCTTGCTGCGCCGTTATGATTTCCGCGGCGTACTGCTCTGCAACACTCCCGATAACAGGGAGGCAGCGGGGTTGTTGCCGCACCTCGCTAAAAATGCCGGTTGGCGCCTGATCTATCTTGATCAAGCCGCATCATTCTGGATTCGTGTGGACCAAGGCAACCTGCCACCCCCTGTTGGCAGAACATCAATGGAAAGCCTGGTCGCCAATCTCAACAACTTCGCACAGGCTGAAAACATCAATTTTTTTCTAGAAAAAACCGGTTATTATCCGGATTTGCGACTAAAGCTCCTTGAACAGGCGAATCGAAAATGGCAGAACGCCATATTCCTTGCCGATCTTGGCTTGATCAAGCTTAAGGCGGGCAACACTGCAGAGGCGGAACAACTTTTCCTGCGCCTGCTGCGGAAAAACCCTGAATCACGGCTGACCCTGGCTACCCTTGCACAGATTGCCCTGTTCAAAGGTAATCGAGCCGCCGCAGAGAAATACCTGGAAAAAGCACTGCATTACTATCCGGACGATGCAGAACTGCTGCAGAACCTGGAACTGGTGCAAAACTACAGGAAATCTGCTCGGTAACATTCAGTAATCTAAGCAATTAGTTGTCCAGTCATAAAGAACGGCTACCGGGCGGACGGCAGCGACTGGGCCCTGCTGCAGCCGACAGCGCTCCCCATTTTGCAGGCAGCCATGAAATCCTTTTTTGCCGCTGCACGATTGCCCCCCTGCAGATACATATCGCCCCGGTACAGGTAGGCATTACCCATGCCCGGATCAAGCTCCAGCACCCTGCTGAAATCCTCTGCGGCACGTGTGTACTCCCCCAGCACCCTGTACAGAGTACCCCTGTTAAAGTAAACGGCAACGACATCCGGACTAAGCTCTGCCGCAGCGTTGAAATCGCTGAGAGCAAGGTCATAATCTCTCCTGTTGAAACGGAGGATGCCCCGATTAGAGAGGGCTTTGACTGCCAGGGCTGGGGCCGGCTTCAGCTGAAGTGCGGTGGTATACTCTTTTTCCGCTTGCTCGGCACGGCCTTGACCGGCAAAGGCAAGTCCCCGATTGATATAGACACTCGCCTCACCAGGTTTCAACTCGCCTGCCCTGTTGTAATCATTAATGGCTAGCGCCAATTCCCCCACGCCGGCATAGGCAAGACCACGGTTATTATAAGCCTCCATGTACTCCGCCCTCAAGGAGATTGATTTTCCATAGGAGTCGATGGCAAGGCTTGACAGACCCATTGCTGCATATGCCAGTCCGAGACTGTTGTATAGCACCGCGTCATCAGGTTTCAAGCTGATCGCTCTTTTATAATCGGCGATGGCCTTGGCAAATTCACCTTTGCCGGCTAAGGCATTGCCCCTGTTATGATAGGCATCATGATAATCAGGGGCAAGTGCAATCGCCTGGGTGGCATCCTCTATTGCCCGGTCATATTCTCCCGCATCCATGAAGAGAATCCCGCGGTTTTGATAGGCCATTGGAAGCCGGTGTGGCACCTTCTCGATAACATGATTCCACATGACCATACTGCTCTTCCAGATACCGATCTGTACCACTGTCACACCACTCATCAACGCCACCAGAATTAGAGCCAAAACAGCGACTGACCTCCTGACCGCCAGACTGGCCGCACTCTTGCGCCAGACGAGCGCGGTGCCGATGCCGACAAGCATGAACGGACCAAGGCTCGGCAGATAGACAAACCTGTCCGCCAGGGGCTGAGGCCCGGCCTGCATCAACCCCAGAACAGGGAAGACGGAAACCAGAAAGTAGCCCCACACCGTTATCCATATCCGCTGTTTCTTAGCAATAAGAATGCATGCCACGGTAACTCCCGTAACCAGGAGGATTGACCCGGCATACTCCGGCATCAGCAGTGAAACCTTTTCGGGGTAGGGATAGAGGGGTAACAGTCCCACCGGGAAGAGCATCTTCCCGAAATAGATAACCGTAGACTGGAACGCAACCAGTACCCTGTCTCCAAACGAAATGTCGCTCAGAACAACCATTGCGCCGACATTTTTCTGCGCAATAACCGTAATGATGGCTATGACTCCCCCAAGAGCAAAAAAAGGAGCCTTTTCAAGCAGCAGTGAAAGCCTTTTTAACGCAAAATCCCTCCGGAATGGATACCAGTCCAGTAGCATGATGATTGCCGGGAAAGTTACCGCCATCGGCTTGCTGCCAAGTGCCAAAAAAAAGTAGAGCAGTGTAAGGTAGTAACGCCTGTTGTGCAGGAATCCCCACTTACCTATGCTACTGGAACTATTACAGACGTATTCCGTATAGCTCAAAAGACCGAGCAGGTAGAACAGGGAGTAAAGAAGGTCCTTGCGCTCTGCGACCCATGCCACGGACTCCACATGCAGGGGGTGCAGGCCGAATAGGGCTCCCGTAACCCCTGTCGCAATCAGCAGCTCCTGCCACCCCATGGCAGAAACAGTCGAAATATCACCAGTTCGTGCCGACATGCGCTCCGTGAGCAGAACCCTGGATACAAGAATGACAACAATGAACGTGTTCCCTCCGTGGAGGATTATATTTGTCAGATGGTGCCCCAGCGGGTTCAGACCCCAGATGGCGACATCCAGTGCGTGAGATATCCAGGTAAGCGGATGCCAGTAGACGATGTCCACATCAGTCAACGCCCATTTAAAAAATTCCCAGTTCAAAACATTGAGATGAGAGTTTTCATAGACATAGTGCCCATCGTCCCAGCTGACAAAACCGTTCTGCAGAGCAGGCAGATAGACTATAAACGACAGCAGAGCCATGAGCGCCGCCAGAAGCAGTCTGCCACGGCTCTCCGTACCGCTGCCGTTGCCCGGTAATGGCTCTCCTTGAAGACCGCTACCTGTAACCATATCCTTATTGAGATTTTCTTGCTGTTTCATATCAGCTCTGTACTGTCATGAGCGGATGTCGGCAAGCATCCAATTTGGATAAAGATAATTCGAGATTCACTCCCGAGCAGACTTGTCACAGGCTATTTCTTTACCTCAAGCAGTTCGACATCAAAGACAAGCGTAGCATCAGGAGGGATAACCCCGTTCCCCTCTTTCCCCAAGGCAAGCTCCGGTGGACAGATCAATCTGGCCTTGCCTCCCTGCTTCATCAGCTGAACCCCTTCGGAGAGACACTTCATGAATTCGTTCAGCACCAGTTCATCCGGTTGGCCACTCTTGTAGGTACTCTCCATCTCTTTGCCATCGATAAGAGTGCTTCTGTAATGGGCTTTGATATTGTCAGTCGGCGCTGGAGAAGACCCCTCCCCTTCCCTCACAGACTGGAAAATCAGTCCGGATGCCGTTTTGACGGCTCCTTCCCTGGCAGCCTCGTGAGCCATGAAAACCGGCAGATCAGCAGCAAGTTTTTTACCATGGGCATCGCGCCTTGCCATCGCCAGCTCCCGGGACTTTTTGCTGTAAACAGCAAAATCGACTTTCGGCTTCCTCCCTTTGGTGGCGTCATTCAGCCCCCGCTTCACCATTCTCAACTCTGCAGGGGTAAGATCGAATACTTCCAGTTGCCTCGCAAGGACAAGTCCAACTGCATAAAATGCCTTCTGTTTTTCAGTCAACGGCCTGTTAACCGGTTTTTTCTTCGCGGCATACGCCGGAAGTGCCATAAGAAGGATAAGCACTACGATAAAAATTCGTTGCATGGATATCACCTTTGCTTGTGGTTTACCCAGAGATCAGCTCCGGACGTTATTCAAAAAACTGAGTTAATTTCTAATGGAACAGCTTCAACGCCCCCTGCAGCTTTGCCGTGAACTCGTGCCAGCTGCAGGTAGCCAGCAGGCTGCGCCAGATGTAACGGGGCCGGAGATAAAAGCGGCGGTATGCCTCCTTCTGCAGGCGGAGCAGCTCGTTCATCTTCAATGACTCTTCCCAGTGATCCAGATAAAAGTCGGGTTGCGGAGCGCGGGCAAACTCCTGCCAACGCTCCTGTTGGATCAGCCCGCGCCGGGCGGCATCGGCAAAGAGTTCCGTGTTCGGGAAAAGCGACAGTATGGAAACTTGAGCATAATCAGGGTCGATCTCCAACATGAAGTCTATGTTTCGTCGCACATCAGCGGCGGTTTTCTCAAACGGGAGTCCTATCATAAAATCGGCGATGGTGAGTATTCCGATAGAACGGCACCACTGAAAAACCTGCCGTACCTGTTCAACAGTACAGTTCTTCTTCAACAACCGCAAACCGTCGTTACTACCGGTCTCTACCCCGAAGGAGATCATGCGGCAGCCGGCAGCCCTGGCCCGTGCCAGGGACTCGAAGGTCACGGTATTCACCCGGCCGCGAAAGTCCCAGGTGAAGTGGTAACCGCGGTGCAAAGCTTCGTCACTGAAGGCGATGACCCGTTCGGGGGTGATATTGAACAGGTCGTCGTAGAAGTGGATCTCCTCGTAACCCATGTCAAGACAGACCCTGATCTCGTCGGCAATGGCGACAATAGATCTCTGCCGGTACTTCTTGTACGGCACATCACAGAAGGTGCAGCTGCAGGGGCAGCCGCGGCTGCTGATCATGGTGGCCAGGTGATCCGATGCGCCGACGATGCTCCGGTAGTTGAGGTGACGGATAACGGAGCGGTCAGGTGGCGCCAGGGAGTCAAGATCCTCCACATAGGCCGGTGGCGGCATCTGCCGGCTCAGGAACCTGTCATCCTTCAACAACTGTCCCTGATAGCGCCGGATCGATTCACCGGTATAGACCCCCCTGATCCCGGTAAAATCCCCCCCTGCCGCCAGGGCACTGGCCAAGGCCGGGAAAGCCTCCTCCCCCTCTCCAACAATTATGGAGTCAAATTCGGGCAGCTCTGCGGCCTCGTAGGGGAAGGCAATGGGGTGATGGCCGCCGAGGCTGAGGTGGGCCGCCGGGAACTGCGCCCGGAGCGTGCGTGCCGCCAGGCAGACATCGTACATGGAGATGGTAAAGCTGGTGATCCCCACCAATTCGGGCCTGATATCCGCCACCCTCTGAGCCAGCTCCCGGTGCCCCACCTTTTCGGCGATACAATCGAGAAAGAACGCTTCGTGCTCGGGCACCGCCCCCTTGAGCGCGGCGAGGATGTAGAGAAGCCCCAGCGGCGGAAACAGGCCGAAATCCTCCGTCTCCAGCAGGCCGTGGTCCGCCGGGTTGTCGGGATCCACATACTCCCTTGCGGTATATTCCGTCGGTGGATTAAGCAGCAGGATACGCATCAGCGACCTCCGCCGGCTATTGGTCCTAGAACTTCTGGCTTGCGTCCGAGTACCTGGATGGAAAGCCCGAACGGCAACCCCCAGCGTCCTGCCATTGCAGCCTCAAGGGCAAACCAGCGGATAACAAGGGAGTTCAGCGGCCCCCAAGTCCCCTGCAGCTCCCCCCCGGGCTCCTCACTGATACCAAACAGGGACTTAAAACGGCGCAATAACCAGACAATCGGCAGGAGCAGGGCATAGGCATAGGTGGAACAAATATCCTCAAGACCTGCATCCTGCATGGCGGCAACCAACTCTCCTCTGGTGAATCGCCTCGTGCCGTGAGCAGTAACATCGTGGGCCGAGTAACAACCTGAATAGGCCGAGTCGACCAGCAGCAGCCTGCCGCCGGGCTGCAGCACGCGGACCAGCTCCCGCACCACCTCCCCTACATCGGGGACGTTCCTGTGATAGAGCACTTCACAGGCGGCAACCAAAGCGAAGCTCCCAGCGGCAAAAGGGAGGGAGCGACACTCCCCCAGCAGAAGCGGCCCGGAGAAGTGGCTGCGTGCCATGGTAAGTGCCGGTGCGTAACGGTCAACCCCCACGACTTCGCCGTACCTGCCGAAATAGTGCAGCATGGAGCCGGGGCCGCAACCTGCGTCCAGCACCAGTCCGCCCTTCGGCAGCTTCCGGAGGAGGACATCGAGAAACCGCTGCCTGCTCCTGTACCACCAGTGGGTTTTCTGGAGCCGGAATATCCTTTCGTAGAGGATAGGCTCCATTCAGCTTCTTTCCGCCCGTAGTTTTCTCAGCTCCATAATGGTGGCAATATATTTGCGGCCGCGCCGCAGGAAGTGGAGCAGGTTAGTGCCGGTCTTGGATACGCCACTGCGCCGTGGTTGCATGACGTATGGGATCTCTGCCACTGAGAAACGTTTTTCAAGCAGAACCCGGTAGATAAAATCGATGAAATACTCGCCGTAATCACCACGCAGGCGAATATCCCTGAAAACCTCGCGCCTTGTGGCGATGAAGCCGCTGGTGTAGTCGGTAAAGGACGGATCGAGGAGATGACGCAGGGAGTAGTTCAGGCATCTGCTCAAGAAAAGATGGAGTCCGGAGCCGTCGCCTGAGCGGTTTTCCCCGCCTCCCGGCAGATAACGTGAGTTGACAGCCACGTCGAAGCCTTCCCTGATCTTCTCCAGCAGCTGGGGAATCCGCTCCGGTGGCTGGGAGAAGTCGCAGTCGAACCAGACGATGACATCATTTTTCGCCGCAGCAATCGCATCGTTCAGGGAAGCCGTCAGCCCGCGGTTTTCCATCCGGCGCAGAACCTTGACGGTTGCACCGGGACAGTCGGTTGCCGCGGCTATCTGCCAGGTAAGGTCCGGCGAGTCGTCATCGGCAACGATTACCTCGATGTCGCTGAAGCCACAGTTGCTGACGTTGCGCACCGCCTCCCGCATCAGGTCGGCAACGTTCCCAGCCTCATTGTAGGTCGGCATGATTATGGAGACAGACTTTAAAGATGATGGAGTTTCAGTTTTTTCTGTCAAGTGAACCTGCCTGTTCCACATTGGTCCGGGAGCCGCTTTTGTTTACGGACATAACGGTGATCCACTGGTGCAACAGTTTGCTGTCCTCCAGCACGACTAATTCTGTTGATGCGGATATTTTTCGTCTCAGGGCATCGAGATAGCGCAGGAAACAGGAAAGAATGCCCCACTCCTCCTGCAGAATCACGTAAAAATTGCGGAAAAAAGTTGAAAACGGGCTCCCAGCATAACAGACGGCTTTCAGCAGCCGGTAGAGGATCAGGCGGCAGGGTTCGACCAGAATAATCCGTCCACCGTCCCGCAAGCATCTTGTCATCTCCGCCAGCGCCTGCTCGCATTCAGCCATGTCCCGGAGATGGTGCATAACGTTAAACATGTAGATGCAGTCGAAGGAGTTGTCGGCGAAGGGGAGCTCCGTTGCCGAGGATTTCCGTATCTCCGGCAGCACCCCCGCGGCCATGTCGATCAGAGCGTCATCTATCTCGACTCCGTGCAGGTTTTTGTAGCCGCGCTGCAGCAGCAGACTGATGAACTCCCCCGAACCGCAGCCGACATCGAGTATCCGGGCATTTTTGTCAGTTATGTGGCGGAAAAAGGCCCTTTCGTAAAAACTGTAACGGATACGGTGAATGATTCTGTTACGGCTGTGGGCGACGAACATGTCCGTCCAACGTGACCCTGCATCCGCAGAAGCCCTTTTTTCCTCACCTGTCGGCCGACTTTCAGGCAGCATCAACACCGTCGCTTTCCGGGTTGCTGGATAACCGAGCGGAGCGTAGCTCATCCAGCAGTGCCGCCGCAGCCGTGTCGATCTGCTCGTCTCGCAGCCCAAGCCCTGAAGGTAGATAGAAGCCGCGCCTGGCCATGCGCTCCGCAACCGGATAGCCGCCACCGTTCTCCGGCAGGATCCCCATGCGCCGAAAAACCGGCTGTTCGTGCATCGGCCAAAAGAACGGCCGTGTGCCGATCCCCCGAGCAGCCAGTCGAACCATCATCCCGGCGGCATCGGTTGCCACTTCATCAGCAAGGACCACGCCGTAGACCCAGTAGATATTGTCGGCGTAATCCGTTCGGGCCAGCGGCAGCTGCAGCACATCGAAGCCCGCGAGGAGAGAATCATAGCGCGCCCCCATACTCCGCTTCAGGGCGACAAACCTGTCCAGCCGCTCCAGCTGGGCAACTCCGACCGCAGCCTGCAAATTGGACATCCTGAAATTGTGCCCCAGCTCCTCGTGCACGAAACGCCTGTCAGCCTGGAAACAGAGATTGCGCAGGCTGCGGCAGCGCTCAGCCAGCAGGGAGTCGTCGGTCAGCACCATCCCCCCTTCACCGGTAGTAACCAGCTTGTTCGGGTAGAAGCTGAAGATGCTTACAGCGCCGAAGCTGCCGCAGGCCCTCCCCTGATAGCACTGCCCATGCATTTCGGCCGCATCCTCGATAACTGCAAGACCGTAACGGTCGGCAAGCGCCATCAGAGGATACATATCAACCGGCAGGCCGTAGGTATGCACAGCCATTATGGCTTTAAGCTTGCGGTTCCCTTTTCGATCAATCTCCTCTTCCAGCAGCTCGGCCAGCTTGCCAACATCAAGGTTCCAGGTGAGCGGATCGGCATCGACAAAGAGCGGCAGACAGCCGTTCCTGATCACTGCCGCCGCACAGGAGATGATACAGAACGTCGGCAGGACCACCATGCTCCCCGGCTCCAGCCGGAGGGAAGCCAGGGCCAGCTCCAGCGCCGCCGTGCCGTTGGTCACCGCGACGGCGAACCTCCGTCCCGCCCTGGCGGCCATCTCCGCTTCAAACCGTTCCACGAAAGGCCCTTCGGACGAAACCCACCCCGCGTCGATGCACTCCTGAAGGTATCGCCCTTCGTTGCCGTCAAGCAGCGGCTCATTTACCGGAATCATTTGGCGATACCTCATCCCTCATCAGCTTTTAGTAAATCTCGTTTTGTCACTGTCTCCCGCATACGGACCCTGCTTTACCTCGATCATCTCCAGCTCTTCGAGCACCTCGAATCCGTGACCGCCTTCGGCAAGGAGAATCACGTCCCCTGCTGCCAGTACCCTGCTCTCCAGATAGTTGCGACTGTTATCGTAAAAATCGACCCGCAGCAACCCCTTTTTTATCAGCAGCACCTCCTGGGTGTGGAGCACTTCCCGCTGCACGGGATTATGGATGTGCGGCTCTATTAGGCGTCCCGGGGGGTGCTTGATGAATGCCAGTTGCTGTGAAAGGTTGTCTGGGGTGAAGAAGTTCACTCCCGGCTCGCTGAAACTGCTGCGCACAATAATGGCAAGGAGTCTCTCCCCTGAAATCACCTGCTCGACCATGACCCCCTCCCTCATCCCTCAACTCTCATCGGCTTCACTCAAACCAGTCGATCGGCGGGGGGTTCCGCCCGGCCCGGCGGAAGTCCTCTTCAGCCTCGGCAGCCCTTCCCAACGCTTTCAAGGCAATCCCGCGCTGCTGGAAATAGGTCGGATGCGGATAAAGTTCAATCGCCCTGTCAAAGTCGGCTACTGCTTCGACAAAGCGTCCTGTATCGCCCAACGCCACCCCCCTGAAGGCATAAAGGTTGTATATCGAGCGAATTCCTGCTTTGACTGCAATATCAATCGCTGCACTGAAATCATTTGCTGCCGCAGCGCTTTTTCCGTTAATGAGATAATAAACCCCCCGATCGCCATATGCCCGGCCAACCGGTTCAATCTCGATCACCCGTGACCAGAAACTACCGGTGTCTTTCCATACATTGACCAGCTTCAACGTAATACCGACGCTTATGGCAAGAAAAACTGCCACCGTCCCAAGCAGGGCTACAGCAAAGAGCCTGCGCCCCTGTGCCAGTAATTTCCCTGTAAACAGCACCAGCGCTGCCGCAACCGCAATACCGGGTGCTATTGCCGGGAGGTAGGTGTACCTGGCTGCCATGGCTATGTCATCACCGGCATGAACAAAGGCAAGCATTGGTAACAACAGGATGACAAAGCCGAACCAGGTAGCAGCTGCTGCCTGCCTGCGTGCTGCAAAGCGGGCCATGAACAGGGTAACGGCAACTACAATCACTGTCTTTACAATATAATCGTATGGGAGTGGTTTAGGAAGCACAAAATACGGGCTGATACCGACTGGAAAGAGCATCAGCCGGCAGTACTCGAAAATTGCGTTGCCCGAGACCAGCACCCTGACGTAAAAGGGTAAATCCCCTATGGAACTCAACATCTTCTCCTCAACGGCAAAATATATGGCCACTAGGGTGGCGAGCAGCGCAATGGCAAAAAAAGGGATTTTTTCCACCAAGAGCGGAACCAGTCTCCCTTTCCCGAGCCGCCCGAGCGGATACCAGTCCAGCAGCAGCAGGATTACAGGAATGGTGACACTGACCTGTTTGGCAAGCAGAGACAAGGTAAAGAGAAACAGGGAAAGAAGATAAGTGCCGAGCCATTTTCTTCTTTCCTTCCCCGAATCTTTCATACGGACGAACCCAAGATATGAAAGAATGGCGGCAAGCGTGAAGAAGCCGTTGAGGACGTCCTTGCGCTCCGCCGCCCAGGCAACGGATTCGACCCGCAGGGGGTGGAGCGCAAAAAATAGTCCGGCAAGGAGCAGCTTGACAGTATACAGGTATCCGGCATAATCCCTTCCTCCCTCATCCCTTAACCCTCGTCCCTGCTTAAAAAGCCTGTCCGCCAACAGCACGACCAGGGTAGCGTTGACCGCATGCAGCAGGATATTGGTCAGGTGATAACCGATCGGATTGTCACCCCAGAAATTGTAGTCAATGGCAAAGGAGGCATACGTGAGGGGGAGCCAGGCGGCTAGATGCGCTTCGGTGAAGAGCCTCCACAACGAACCGATGTCCAGGCTTTTAATGAGCGGATTATTCGTGATGTAGAAGGGGTCGTCAAGGTTGATGAAACCGCACGACAATGAACCGAGATAGACCAGCAGGGTCACTATCCCCACCGTGATGGCTATCTTGATGGCTGTTTTGTCGTCTCCTCTCACAAGCGCCCCGTCATGTCAGTCAATTTTGTAAATCATTATGGAGTAGCCTGCCCGCCCCACAGGCTGCATGGTGCGCATGGCGCGGAACTGATCCGCTTCGGCAATTTGCGGCTGATCCAGATAGGTCAGCAGGTAGGGATGCCCCTGGAGCAGGGAGACACTTACGGCCGTATAACCGGGTTTGGCCGGCAGCAATAGCGGTTCGTAATCAATGCCGTAGAACTCCGGCAAGCCGTGACCGAAATAGGCCAGCTGGACCTTCGCAATACCATGTTCCGTCATGAACTTTTTCAGGCTGGGGAGATCCTGGCCCCAGTCGATGTTCGAATCGATCAGGTAGCGATAGCCGTTTGCCGCACCGCCGACGAGTTCGTTGAAATAGGAGGTGTAGTGCGGGCTGATGCGGAGTACCGACACTGAGTGTAACACAATCAGGAGCAGAAGTACCAGTCGCGCACCACGCCACCCTTTGACGGACCCATGCAATCTGGCGATGAACAGGCAGAGGAACGGGTATGCGGGGAGCAGGTACCTGACCCCCACGTTCAGCCTGTTCATGCAGCTGAGCACCAGAAAAAGAGTTAGCGGCACATAGAAAAGCAGCAGCAGCTCAACGCGGCTCAGCGGGCGCCCCCGCTGACAGACAAGGACAAGCAGCGCCGCGGCAAGGAGGAGAAGAAAGGGGATCGACTCCTTTATACAGAACGCCGCGAGATAATAACTGCGGAATCCGTCAACGGACCATCTACCCATGAAGTATGCAGGAAATTCGGAGAAGTCGCTGTCGGCCTTCTGCCGGTCGAAGCCCTCGACAAAAGCCCTGGGGAGAGGGATGGGGAGAGCGCCGGCAGCACTCTGCCCCAGCGCGGACAGTGCCCTGCTCTCCAGATGCATCTGCCCCAGTGGGGTCCCCGTCCCCCTGAAACCGTAGAAGATATTCACCGTCAGCAACAGAGTGACCGTTACCAGCAGCAGTGACTTCGCCAGCGACACCACAACCGGAAGCAACCGCTGCCGGATCCCGGCAGCTTCACCTTTTCTCTCCAGGGCAACCAGCAGCGGAACAATAAGCATCAGAGGGGATACAAGCAGCGCCGTAAATTTACAGAGGAGGGAAATGGCAAAGAGCAAGGCCGCACAGGCCAGACGGCCCGGCCCCGGCTTTTGCAGGTAATCGATCAGCAGAAAAACCACGATCGTAAGGGTCAGGGTGGCAATGACATCGGTGGTTGCATAGTGGGAGTGGGCCAAAAAGGTCGGCGAGAGGGCCAGGAAAGCGCTACCGAAAAGGGCTGCTCCGGGGCCGAAGCTCCCGCGGCAGCGGCAGTAGAGCAATACGAGACAAGCTGCCGCCGCCAGAAGGTTGACCATGCGGGCGGACTGCAGGTAGCCGGTATAGGCGGCCGCGTTGTCACGCATGAAGTCCGTTGCCACGAACCATGGTTCCCAGCCGGCTGCGATCTCCGGCATCTGGCGGAACTGCACCGTTTTGGCCCCGGCCAGGTAGGCAGGCAGGGCCATTGCCATCTTCCAGAGCGGCGGCGTGGCGCCGTCAAAGGAGTAATCCCCGCTCTGCCAGTAGTGAACACCCGTAGAGAGGTGGCGGAACTCATCAATAGTGACCGACTCCTGCCGGGAAGACGTGTACGACAACAGCACGATCAGGAACAACAATCCAGCAAACAGGAGGTCAGAAATTGACCATTTGAAACCTGACCGACATTTTTCAAGCGGCATAAGCATAGAACTCATCACTTTAGTCCGCCAAGATCGAACAGCACCCATTTGCCGTCGCTGTACAACACCTTAGCCCACTTGTCGGCGGCGAGGGCATCGAAAAACGGGTGCAGGGTTGGGTGGTCCAGGCAGACGACGTAACGGCTGGCAAAACTTTTCCGCACAGTATCCGCTGCAGACAGCGGCGCATCCTTCAGAGTACGATACCAGAGGTCGTAAAGTCCGGCGTCCAGTTTGTACAGCAGGGTCGGGTCCAGCGCCACCAGATACTTTCTGTCCGGAAGATTCACCATGAGAGTCCCGGTATACTCCCAGCCGCAGGTAAATACTTCTGCCCCGACGGGTATCTCCCTGGTGAATTTCTCGATAACCCTCTTATCCATCTGCCAGAGCCTCTGCTCACCCGATGTAATATATTTCAGCAAAGGAATCCCGGATACCAGGGTATAGCAGAGTGAAACTGCTACTAGCGACGGAAGTATCCACCCTTTCCCCTGCCTGTCCGTAACCAGCGCAAGGGAGAGCACACTGAAAGGAACGAGGTATTCGAGAAACCGGTTTGTTCGCAGGGTGAGAACTAAAAATATGAGCACGGTAAGGACCAGCCCGGTTGCAAGAAAGTTCTGCCGTCTGCCACGCCAGGCGGTTGCGGTTGCCGCGACAATAACCCCGGTGGTTACGAGCATGTACCTGAGCCACTCTCCGAGTGAAAATTGGTCAAACTCCTCCCCCATATTGAACTCGACATGCTTGCCCCAGGCGTTGCGGAAAAGAATGTCCGTCATGTGAATCCAGTTGAGCTGCAGCAGGTTCATGGCATTGGGGTGAAGGACGACTCCGGCGGCAATTCCTGCCAGCACGGTCAACGGCGGTCGCCAGTCAAACCGTCCACCCGTCCAGAGACGTGCTGCTTCTGCTGCCAGCAGCAGAAGCAGCGGTAGCTGCCAGAAGGCCACATAGAAAAGCGGGTAGAGTAGCGCCAGCAGGAACAACAAACACGATTTTCGCCGGCTGTAAGCCCAGACAAGAAGTACGGCCAGAGCGATGGAAAAGAGATGGGGCCGGACCTGGGAGAAGCGGTAAAGAAAGATCGTCGTCCCGAGAGGGAGGAGCGCCCAAATCCCCGCAAACCTGACCCTCTCTGCCCGAAGAACGATAAATATGGCCGAAATGACAGCAGCACCACCAATGGTGCCGACAATCCTGGAGGCGGTATTGAATCCCAACTGCGTAAAGGGGACAAAGAGCAGGTGGAAGAAAAACTCCTTGTCGGCGTAATGGTCATGCTGCCAACTGAAGCGGGTCCAGGGGAAACTTTGCAGGATTCCATGCTCACGTATAAGCCTGGCGACAGAGAAATGATAAGCCGTATCGTCGTCCAGCGGAGAGGGGATGGAGAACTGTATGACTGAAACGACCAGGATGAACAAGGCAAGCCAGGCAAGTACTTCCAGAGCATTCTGCAGAGCCGGTTTTTCGCCGAGTGACATCATCTTTTACAATACTCCCTGAGCAGCTCCCCGGCAGCGCTGTTATCATGTTCCGCTGCAACCCTCCATGCAGCACAGGCCTCAGCGCCCCTCCCCTGCTCATAGAGCGCATTGCCCAGGTTCAGGTTGACGCCATAAAAACCGGGATCAGAAGCCAGCGCCTTTCTGAAAAGAGCTTCCGCCCCCTTGAAATCTCCCCGTTCTCCGGCCTCCACCCCCTGGCGGTTGAACTGCTGGGCCGTGCGCACATTGGGAAGGAGGCGGTTGCCGTGCACCGTCCGCTGCAGCTCCAACAGCCCCTGGACAGCCTCTTTATTTCCCGGGCTGAGTTTTATCGCCACCTCGTAATCCCTGATAGCCCCGGCATAATCCTGCTGGTCGATCTTTATCTGCGCCCGGAGAGTGTATATATCTGCATCATATGCAGGATCAAATGCAACAATTGTATCGAGATCGGCAAGCGCCTCCCTGTTCAGCCCCCTTTTTCGGTAAATCCGCGCACGGGTATGCAGCGCCGGCGTGTATTTGCTGAAGATACGGATCGCCTGACTCAGATTGTCCAGTGCTTCGTCGTCCCTCCCCTGCAGATAAAGTTCCGTCCCGTAAATGGAATAGGCATCAGCAGAGTCGGGGTTTGTCCTGATGGCCCGCAAGGCAAATGCGGAAGGGTCCTTGTAATTCCCGCTGAAGTAGACGTTCACTGCTGTCAGGTATACGAGAACAACCAGGGCCGCCGCGGGGAAATATTTCAATCTGTCCAGTTCAAATCTCTGGACCAGATTCAGATTGACCAGAAGCAATCCGAAGCAGGTAACATACGCCCTGTGATCAACGTGCTCAAATGCAAAGTTATAGAAAGCAGGGAAATAGGTCATTCCCGGAATAATGAAAAGGAAAACCCAGGCGCCGGCAAAAAGTACCTGCCTATCCATCTTCCTTCTTGCATATAGATGCACCGCGGCAAGGCCGATAAGCAGCAGGACGCCTGTCAATGTGGCAGAGAGCTTGTATGCGGGAAGAGTGGAGATATTGACCGGAAGGTAGAATCTGGCGACCATTTCCGGAAAGACGCGTATGTTCTTCATAAAAGGGAGGATGCCGGTATCGCCTTTATACAAAGTCACCGAGGCAGATTTCAGAACGAAATATGCTGTCTGGACGGTTGCGTAATAAACGGGCAGCAGTACGACCCTTCTTGTCAGGAGGGCTGTTTTCGCATATGCCCACAGGTAGACGGCAAGGAGAATGGGGAGGACAACCGCACTCTCCTTGGAAAAAATGGCCAGGGAGAAGAAGAGAAAATGGAGCAGGTAATAGCGCAGGCTACCGGTTTCAAGAAGCTCTATAAAGGTTATCAGGGTTAGAAATGTAAAGAGCGCCAGCAGCAGATCGCCCCTCGCCGGCAGCCATGCCACTGCCGTCATGAAGAGATAGTGCACCGCATAGACAGCGGCACCCAGCAATGCAATTCTTTTTCTGAAGCGAAGTAATTCAAGGAGATAAAAAACTGCCATGCAGCAGAGAATGTGCAACAGAAGATTTGTGAGGTGCGCGGTGAAAACTGGATTAATCCCCCATTGCGCATCGATAATGAAAGAGGCTGACTGCAGCGGTCGGTAGAGGTCTATCGACTGCTGCCGATAAAATGCATCGGTTGTGAAAACTGTCGAAAGATTCGGTAGATGCTGCAAAAATGCCAGGTTTTTGGTTATCAGGATATCGTCATCTGAATTTGTTACGCCAAATGAAAGGGTATGGGAATAAACTGTTAAACAGAGAACCGCTAGGACAGTATAAATAACCGCATTGCTCAATTGCCCTTTACGCAGCTTTTCAAAAATAATGTTCATAGGCCCTGGTCTTGCCCTCATGTATAAACTGTCATCAGTTTTACTGGAAACTTCCCGATCTCGAGATCGAAGGTTTTTTTGTCAACCCTCTCACCTCCTGTATAATGGAACCTCAATCAAACTTGATGAGTATCCAATTTTTTCAGCCTATCTCATTTAAGATTTTGCAGGGCGGTGCACCCCTCCTCACTTCTTTTATTGCACGCCGCCTGATATGCCTGCCTTGCCAGGTCAGGTCTCCCTATTGCACGGTAGCACTCCGCCATTTCCAGATCCCCCTTGATCAAGTCCGGATCAAGGGAAGTTGCTTTCTGGAAATCACCAATCGCTTCCTCATATTTTTTCATATCCTTAAGCACAATGCCTCGGTTGCAATATGCCAAAGCAAACCCGGGATCGAGGGTAATGGCTTTACTGTAGTCCGCAACCGCCTGATCAAGTCTTCCCAGATGCCTGTTTGCCACCCCTCTGTTATTATATGCCTCCGCACTGTCAGGAAGCAGGGCAATGGTCCTGTTGTAGTCATCGATCGCCCGGTCAAACTGTCCCAACTCCTTGAAAACAATACCCCGATAATTGTATACCTCAAAAAGCTGCGGGTTGAGGGCAAGTGCTGCGGTGTACTCTGCAATGGCCGCATCCAGGTTACCCTGCGCCTTGTAAACCTCTCCGCGCATGGCATACGCATCTGCATATTTTGGCGAGAACGCAATCGCTCTGTTCAGATCCTCCAAGGCCAGATCCAGTCTGCCGCTCAACATGAACGCCTTGCCGCGATTATAATATGCAAGAAAATAACTGGGCTGAATCGACAAGGCCCTGGTGCAGTCATCGATCGCCTGCTGATACTTTCCCATCTCCAGAAAAGCCATACCCCGATTGTTGTACGCAAGCGGGCTGCGGGAAAAACCATTTTCAATCACATGATTCCAGAGCGACACTGAATTGTTCCAGATTTTAATCTGTCTGATGGACACTACCGATAACAGAAGCAGGTAAAGCACCCCGATTACTACCATGGTCCGCCTGGCAACTACTCTGCCCCCTCTCCCGCCTCCGGCTTTCGACCAGAGCCATGCCGCAGCCAAACCACCCAGGAGGAAAGGTCCGATACTCGGCAGGTAGGTAAAGCGGTCGGCCATTTCCTGCGGCCCGTTCTGGGCAAAGCCGAGTACCGGCAGCAGGGTGACTAGGTAGTATGCCCAGACAGCCGGCCAGACCGGGGAGCGTCTTGCAACGGCAATGGCGCAGACAGTAACAAGGAGTGCAAGCAGCAGAGAGCCACCGTATTCGAGCGTGACGACTGACAGCTTGTTGCCAGGATGCTCATAGAGAGGGGATAACCCTACCGGCATGAGCATCATCCTGATGTAGGCAATAACTGCTTTTCCGGCCACGAGGATACGCGACCAGGGGGAGACATCAGCAAAGGTTACCAGGGTGAAGGGAGAAGCAGAGTTCATCGTGACGACGCCGATAGCTGCTGCGGCAAGAAAGAACGGCAGCTTTTCTGCCAGGACCCCTGCTAGCCGGCGGCGCTTGAATCTGGCAAGCGGGTACCAGTCGATGATGAGGAGAATTAGCGGAAAAACAACTGTCATCGGTTTACTTAACAGTGACAGCAAGTAAAAGACAAACGTTCCAACGTAGCTGATATCACACATTCTTCCCGGCAAAGGGCGCGGGGGTGCCGTCTCCTTTGCCGTGTAGGAGAGATAGCAGAGCAGCGACAGCAGAAAAAAGAATGCGTTAAGCACGTCCTTCCGTTCGGTAATCCATGCTACCGATTCCACATGCAGCGGATGGAGTCCGAAAAGTGCCCCGACGACACCTCCGGCAATCAGGATTCCGTTCCCATCCAGGATGGAATGAACATCGCTGCCGGCATTTCCTTTCCTGGCGCATTGCAGCAGACGAACCACAAGAATAACGACCAGCAGACTGTTAAGTGAGTGGAGGATGATCGATGTTAGATGGAACCCGAACGGGTCCAATCCCCAGAGGCGATAATCAAATGCGTAGGTAATCCAGGTGCCAGGGAGCCAAAAACCGGTCGACATGTCGGTAAATGCCCAGGAGAGGAATCTCGGGTCAAGAGAGTGTATGTGGGGGTTGTTGACTACATAACCGGGATCATCCCAGATGAGGAATTCACCCCGCAGAGCCGGCAGATAGCAGAGGAATGTTATCGCTGCCACAAGGGCGGCCAAAAACCCTACGAAATAACGCAGGTCACTGCAGGCAAGACCGCACTTTATTTTCATCTTGCACCATTTGCAGGAGCAAACTGTCTGGTAAAATGCACCCCCAGCGTTCTCGCATTGTCAAAATACTTGCCGATCGGCAGGACAAACGACCCTGGACAGACACCATCACCCTTGCCGTTACTGTAACGCTCGACGCATTCCAGATTCAATACCTCCAGTTGCCTGATGTCGCGATACACACCATAATCCCAATTATTATAATACGTCACTACAAAGAAACTCCATAACAAAGTCAGCATGCCAAGGCGCCATCTATTCGACCGCATAGCCAGCCACCAGGCCATTGATACATATGGAATCAACAGAATGCCGAATATGGCATACCTGGGCACCTTGATGCTGAATCCCATATTCCCCCGACCGACAGTAATCAAGGCCACCACCGCCAGACTCCCGGCAAGCGCGGTGATCACCTGCCACGTTGCCGGTTCCCAGCGTGTCTTTTCCTCCTTCAACAGCAAAACGATTGGCCCGAGTAGAATCGCCAGGCAGATGATCCCGGGCAGGGGGCTCTCGATATCGAAACCGAAACCGAAACTCAGTAGGTTCAGGAACATGTCCCAGAACTTCGCTTCGGTTGGCAGAAGCAAAGATGGTACAGCCCAAATGGTGACATCAGGCTTTTTGAACCCATGGAACCAGAGAAGAATCGCCGGTAAAACGATAGCCCAGCGTAAAAGGAGGTTCCGCAATGCGACGGCTCTGTCGAGGCGTTTTTTATGCAGATTAGCGGCCGTATAAAGCGTGTCACACAGCAGGAACACCAGCGCATATACCATGCCCGCAGAGAGGCTGCACATGGATGCAATGGCACATAGCGAGAAAACCATGGATGATTTATAGGACTGCTCATTGCTGATGACAAAGGAAAGCATGATCACCGAACAGAGCACGGCAAACGTCTCTCCGGCCTGGAATGAAGCGGCATGCACTTCGTAAGCAATTGGCGACAACAGAAAAATAATGAAGAGGGGGAATAATGGGAAGCTTTCACCAAGAACTTTTTTCTTGAAACGGACAACTGCCACCAACAGGCATCCGAACACCGCGTAATTCATGATTTTGAGCTTTACGAAATCCAGGCTGAACAGCTTGAAGTTCAGCCAGGCCATCAGCTTGGTGAAAACCATCATCCGCTGGTGGGAGACTTGCTGAGAGAGCCATTGCCAGGACAGGCCACCGGGTAAGGCGGACGCGTCGAAAAATTCCCATTCTTCGTAGTAGGGAAGATCAACCGCATATCTACCTAGTGTGACAAGCTGGAAAATAAAAAGCGCGGCAACGAACAGCCAGCAGCCCCTCACGGCAAAAACCATTTTATTGCTCCCGTTGGGCGAACGAAACAGATAGAGCCCACAGAGAAGCACTCCAATAGCAGTAACTACAGCAATGGCAATTCTGAACCGGAGTGAGTTGACAAAACCGGTATCGGATATTGACGATATGACTATGTTGTTCTCATGATCTATGGAAATTGCCGGAGAGTTCTCATCACATGCTTCGTTGCGAATAACGCCATTTTTCAGTATACGTTGCGAACACGCCATTTCCTGATCCCATATATAACTAATGGAATTATTGGAAAGGGTTATACTGTCAATCTCATATTTTCCCAGGCTGGCAAGCGGAGGAATTCTTACCGATTGCAACCTGATACGCGGCAACTCTATCGGGTATAAGCTTGTTTCTCCATCAGAGTTACCTATTACATAACTCAATCTAATTCGGCTCTTACTATCTTGGTTCTCTATAACTATGTATTTTCCCCCTTTTTCAAACGTCTTTGCTTTAATAACCAATGTTGCATAATTGTATTGATAGTATTTAAACGCGACTAAGCCAGCCGCCAAACTTATCAGTATTATTACTGTAACCCTTACTGAGAACATTGATTCCCCAGACCCTCATGTCGTACTGGACTCATCTTCAATTCAATGTGAATTTCATGAATTATCGCATGAAACGAAGTCGAATTAATGTAAAAATAAATGAAAGAGTGAACAAAAAGAGATTTCTTTTCGTATTTCCGAACATTCTCTTTTTGAAAGTAAATGGTATTTCCAATATACGTGTGGAAGGCGAGCTTCGTTTGAGCTTGAATAATATTTCTTCGACAATGTCAAAATTGTTGCTGACGAGGTGGAGTCTTTTTAGATGAGAAGCTCGATAGAGCTTGAAACTATTTGACACATCTTTGCACTTAAGGTTAAGTACCAGCGAATATATTCTGTTAACCAGCAGGCTCATCATAACCAGAGTTAGATTGTTATCAGTTGCGCCACCATCTATATAGCGTGAGGCAATCACCACATCGTTATCCTGACTCTCCGCCCAAAGATTTTTTATGAATTCCGGGGGATGGGAACCGTCCGCATCCATGAACAGTATAAACGCCCCACGGGCGTGTTTTATTCCAGTCCTGACTGCGTTGCCAAAACTGTCCCCTCCCTCCCTATTCACGTACAAGGCACCGAAAAGACCACAAACCTCTGGCGTATTGTCCAAAGGCTTAGAGGTATCCACGACCAGAACCTCGCAAACTACTTCAAGACCTTGCAGCACAGCGACCAAACGGGGTAATATCTGCCGCAGATTCTCTTCCTCCATGTAGGATGGAAGAATTACACTCAACATCACATTAGCGGCCATATCTGAGCCAATCCAACATTATCATTATCCCCTTTTCCTTGCTAACGCACGGTTTCCAGCCGAGTAGTCTTCCGGCTTTTGCATTATCCGCCACAAAAACAAGTTGATCACTCTTTCGAGCAGGCATTGCGCGATAATCAAGTCTTATGCCCAGCATAGCTTCCAGCATCTGAAATAACTCAAGTAATGACAAACTGTTTGCCATACCTCCCCCAACATTGACGGCCATACCACACACAGCATCTATCTGCTCCAATGCTGCATAATAGAGTCGAGCCACATCGTTGGAATAAAGCAGATCACGTACCTGCTTGCCGTTACCGGAAATAGTGAATTCCCCCTTCAGAACTCCTCTCTGGACATCCAGAGCCTGTTGACAGAACCACCCTACCCACCCTTGATCACAAGTTGAGAACTGGCGTCCTCCGTACATCGATGAATGGCGAAACACCACCGTCTTAAGGCCATACATACGAGCATAATCCAACACGTACTGCTCTGCCGCCCCCTTAGAACAACCGTAGGGAGTGTGGAATTCCAGGGGAGTATCGTCATCAAATCCTACTGGTCTGTCAATGCATTCGTATCTGGTAGCGGTTTCTGCGTAGTTATATCGCTTCAAATCACCATACACCTTGTTTGTCGAGGAATAAATGATCGCCGATTCGGGACATTTGCTTCGAACAGCCTCCAAAAGGTTCAGGGTACCAAGGGCATTTGTTTCGAAATCCATGCGGGGATCAGCAATGGATATGGTCATTGCCGTTTGTCCTGCAAGATGAAAAATTGCCTCGGGAATTATCGAATTGACAGCAGAACTGACTTCTTCGCTATTTCTTATATCTCCAAGAATAAAATCAAAGGTCCCTTGCCCCTTCAGCCAGTGTAGGTTTTCTTTAGACCCATGGCGATGGAGATTGTCGAAGACAACTATCTCATATCCTTGCTGCAAACCGTATGCAGCAAGGTTGCTCCCCAAAAAACCGCAACCACCGGTAATCAGCAGTTTCATCTATTCATCCTTTCGACAGCTACCGTACGGCGTAGACCTTCTTCGAGTGAAAATTGGGGCCGCCACCCCAGGGCCATTATTGGACGCATGTCAACTTGCGACTCCATGATTTCGTCGTTTCGGTACGGAAGAGCGCCAAAATCAAGTATCGTATCAGTGCTTCCCACAATTTTTTTTACTGCTGTTACGAAATCCCTGATGGAAACCAGTCGACCGGTCCCGATTTCAAAATGCAAAAAATCTTTTCCCAAAGAGTCCCGGCGAGAAAGAATCCGCATGAATGCCTCAACAACATCATCAATGTAGATAAAATCCCTTTTTTGCTCTCCGGGGGTAAGTTCGATACGTCTGCTCTTGTTCAGTAGCTGGTCAATAATATTGCTTACAAATTTGGTTTTATCGTCATGCGGGCCAAAGAAATGTTCAAGGGCGATATTGATACAAGTCATGTGTTCCGCATAGTACTTCAACCAATCCAAGAACTGGCTCTTTGAGAGAGAGTATAAATTTATCCTTTTGTTAAGAATCGTATCCGTATTAATGAAACATGAAACATTATTCTTTCTACCGAGCTCAAGAAGAGACAGGGGCAGAAACATATTTGCCTCTAAAACAATACTCGGATCAATGTCTCCCCTGCCATAATTAGTGGCGCAGTGAATTATGACATCTATCTCATGGGCCCTGAATATTTCGTCGATCTTGTTTTCCGGGATGTCATACCAAGTGACTCGGTCATAGACCATAGCGACTCGAGACAAATTCGAAGTAGCTCTCTTAAGTACGACTAGATTGAAACCACTATCCAGTAATTTGATCAACAGGTTGCTTCCTAAAAAACCAGTTCCACCTGTTAATAATATTGTTTTTGCTTCCGCCATGATGGTGACGCTCTCAGTTTTTAGTCTGAACTACACACTAGAAAAATAATGGTTAGACAAGCGCCTTACTACCTGATCTGAAACAAGGCATCAGTTCCCACTGAGTCAACTAACATCAGCCATTCGGGTGCAGACTCCCCGCTTAGGTTTTGAAACAAACCATACCGCGTTAAAAAAGGATTGTTCGCCGAATTAATTGAAAATGAAATTAGCCGAATATTATTTTCAATAAGCCGACTCCTTATCTCTTCAAGGGACAGGTGTGGATCGAATACAAAGCTTACCTCTGGACTCCAGACCATTACTGGCCTGAATCGTGTTTCACGCTGCAGACTGGTTGCAAAATAGGCGTTTGAAGTCAGTACACCAGTAGCGGGCAGACTTGTAGCTTGAAGCCTGCTTGCCAGTTCATTGGTATCCATGCATATTTCCGGAGGTCCGGCATAATTATAGAAAACAGCGGAACTGATGAATTTGAGTGGATATGGGTGCGCTAAACAAACGGAGAAAGCATATAGAGAGCATGACCCTATTACTATCAATATCATGCTTTTTAAACCAGTGCCTGACAGACGTGTGGCGCCATACAACAGATCTCCTGCCGCCCCGGCTAATAACGATAGCGCCACAAAAGCAGGTGAAAGTACGCGCATGCTATAATCAATGCCCCCGGGAGTTTCGCCTATTGCCAGAAGCCACATTGATACAATTGCGCCAGCTGTTATCGTCATGGGGGCTGAGTCGCGCCAACGGATAATACCGTATGATATTCCACCAATGATGATGAGTGGCGCCCCGACAAATATGGTGCCCAGATGATGAAGCCATTGAGTTGCAGTATATCGATAAAAAGAAAAAATCTCATTGTAAGAGTTGTGAATTGCAATAAACACTGGATTAATTGGCAAACCGCCCGGGAGTGCGTGCGGAAACAAGGGGTTTCCGGTTATCGACCAATTACGTAAATACCAGGGAGCGGACAATATCAGCACTATAGAGACAAAAAGCGCCAGATACTTTCTTGTTCGCGTATGCATCAACAACACCAGTAAACCTGCCAGCACCAATGCTGGCCCATAGTCTCTCGCCAAAGCTCCCAGCGAGGCAAATAAAGCAGCAGTGACAACCGTTGAGACACTGGGCTTACGTACTGCTGCCCATGCGAAACAAAGCTGACCGGCAACCGACAGCGCAGTGAAACCAGTTTCCTGACCAATAGCAAATCCGTTAATGAGAAGTGTCGAAGTTGAAAACGCCAGCAAGGAGAAATATGCCGCTCGTGGGCCAAAGGCAAGGGATGTTCCATAAAAAGTGAGTGCCATTGCAGACACGAGTTGCAACGTCACCGATACAGACGTTGCCTGCATCAGGGGGGTACCAATCGCAGCATAGAGCCACCAGTAAATTGTTGCTACCAAGGGTGAGATCCCGTCAGGAACCAGGTAAATTGAATAGTCAGCAGAAGTTACCGGAGGGTAGTAGCTTAATGATTCATACTGCAACATCTGACGAGCCAGTGCTTCCCAGCGGAAGAATGTGTCGTAGCCGCTTAAAGGATACATTGTGGTTCGGAACGTAATGACTAGAACAATCAGCAAAGCAAACCCTAAGCAGCTTATTAAAAGCCACCTTGGAAGGTCAGCAGTGCACTCTGAATGACTATCATCTGGGGTTGATTTTTGTAAAGCAAGCAGAACAATATTAATAGCAGACCAACAGCTCAGAAGCACTGCTATAGTACTAAAACGGATCGGAATATTAATGACAGAAAGGCAGATGATGAATTCCGTTATCAGCAAAGCAGACAACGGGAAGGCGACTGCCAAAGGCCAACGTATTTTCAATACACGAGCGAACAGATAGCCGGGCAAGGTTAAACCGAGGATCGCCAACAATAGTTTGAGGAGTGGAAGAATCAACTGATCACCACATTTTCTCCAAGTCAGCACTGACATAGGTGTGGCTGCGTTCGTAAAAATACGACCCCGACTCTTTCATGGCAAGCTTCAAGGGGTCTTTGTGAAACAGCCGGTACAGGCAGGCAAGCGGAGTCAAGACAATATAGAATATGATCGTCAGGATAATCCTGTTGTTGACATAGGCGAGCAACAGGGATAATTTCCCCCACCCCAAGGCAATGATCCTGGTCAGGGGCGGGACGAAAAGAGCAATGAGCAGAAAGCCCATTGCCAGATAAATAAATGCCTGGCGCTGAAAGTTTACGCCCAGGAATAGAAAAACCAGAGCGAATACCACCATCGTCTCTAATTCACGCACACGGGTCATTTGACCGGATTTACTCTCCATAACGACCTCATTTTGCGCCCTCAGTCTCGCTAATCGGCACTGTCAGCGGGCATCGAGCAACGCTTCTGACCTGATTTTGTTAAATATAGCTCTGCTTGCAAGTCCGTTCGCCCTCTCATTGGTATGGGAGTCCTCCCCACTTACCCACAAGGTTTTGCCGGGAAAACTCTCAAAAACCGGGAGAAGGTCCAGAAACGGTGCCTGGTTTTCCGCCGCAATGCTGCGGATGAATTCTGTCGCATAAGTAAACGGATAATTCTCCAGTCTGCGCAGGTCGGGGATATTCACCACGAGCAGTTTGATATTCCTGCTCCGGCAGAGCGCTACAAGTTCTTTTATAGATTGGCCGTTGACCTGCAAACTGGGAGATCCGACAGCATAAATCTTCCGGTAGTAACTGCTCAGCCAGTCACTCCCCTCTCTCATCATGGTCAGCTGCTTCGTTTTCGTACGCATGTAGCCGAGCAGATAAAAATGTTTCTGCAGCCAGTAATTCAGACTGCCCAGTCTGGGAATCGGTTCCACATCGTTGATATAATACATGAGAACGACCAGATCAGGGTTCAAGTCCAGCCCCTTCAGCTTGAACAACTCTACTTCCATAGTGCTGTTGTAATTGCCAGTTCCCATGTTGACAACTTCCGTACCGGCATCACCCTTGTTGAGCAACTGCTCCAACTGCCTGGAGAAAGTGGCCTCATACGGCACCCCCCATCCCAGGGTATAGGAATCGCCGAGGAAGACCACCCTCTTGCGCCCCGCCGGCTTTACAGGGATGAGCTCCCGTTCCCGCATCCCGAGAGTGTTGGTCCTGATCTCGACGCCATAGTAATTCCCAACCTTGTTGGCCCTATGATGGAAAGGGAGCGCTGCCGCAGGCAATGGCTGCTTGAGTTCGGCAGCATAACGCCACATTTCAAAATCATAGTTGGGAACAAAGTGAAAAAAGCCCCTTACAATTGCTTCGCCGAGCAGCAGACAGAGTAGCAGGGCAAAGATGGTAACGGCGATGTTTTGACAAAACCTTTTCATGCAATTACCATGACCCTACAAAATTGACGACAACCGTCTTTCAATATCGCCTTAGGGGGCAGAGGCTGCATTGTAACACCTCAACTTAAGCCTTCTCCGGCCAATGAATAATATCCAATATTTTAAAGAGCCCCCTGGCGCTTCTCTGCAGCTGGAATAACCAACTGCTTCGTAAGCCCTTGAGCCAGATACTCCGCGACAACATCAACTCCATGCTGGGACCAATGGCCATCCATGTTCAGATAGGCACCCGGTTGCCCCTTCAAAAATTCTCGCAGATCAACAACATCCATTCCCGCCTCGGTCACATGACTCATAAATCGGTTAGTAGCCTCATCCTTATGCTTCATATAGGCTTTCATGTCTGCAAGCGCTGCATACTGCCCGGATAATCTTGAGTCAACCGTAAACCCGTCGGGTATGACCACCAGCGTAAATTTGACCCCCTGCTTGCGACAAAGTTCAGCAGCGGCCTTAACCCAGCGAAACGAGTATTCAGCCGACGTTAAATCCGGCGCCCGCACCCCCTGAGCAACTTTTGTGGCGATATTAAGATAATAACCACGAAAAACGCCATCATCAGGGTGTCGCAGCATGCTGTAAAACTTGCTCCGCTCAGCTGCGGATGACTTATACAGAACGGATTTCAGTTGAGCCTGTTCATTTGGGGGGAAAAAGGATAAATACTCCTTTTCCGTCTCTTCATCATTAGTGGTTTTGCCGAATATTTCCTGAAGTTCCAGTTCATGTTTCAGGAGGTCTCCTCCTTTGAACCATGCCCGCAAAACCTGTCGCCGCTCGTTGCTGATGACATGGTCAAGTGAATTCAACCCCAGGATCTGGAGAAATGACAATCTCGGGTAGGTTGCCGAAATCCCTCCATAACTCAGCAAACTCGGCTCCTGGATAAAATCAGTCCCTGCAGAGACCAGCATGACGCAATGATTGGGCTGTAAAGCAAGGCCAATTCTTTTGAGCCTGAAAAAATACTCGTCAGGATCTGTCGCTGAGACCCCAAGATTGATCATTTCAACAGGTTGCTGCCCCATCCTTTTGAAGGTCTCTTCAATTCTGTATGGCAGCGGAACAGCAGCACCATTCTCCAGAAAAGAGTCCCCGATAAAAATCATTCTGTAGGTCCCGGCTTGAGGGTGGAGGGCATGTTCCCGGTCCCGTTGTCCCCACGAATTGGCCTTGACAAAACCTTCCGCCTTCTCATGGTATAGCCATGCCTTTTCCCCGACAGCGGAAGAGACACCGTGCAGACCGCTCATCGGCCAGGAAACGGTAAAGAAAGAAGCGGCAGCATTCATGAGTGCCAGCGTGCCTGCGACAAGCAGACTGAAAAGGATTAGATTGAAAGCAAGCTGCTTACGCCGGCTGACAACAACTGTATGGTTTTCTTCAGGTTTGCATCGCAACAGACTCCGACAACACAGAAAAACAACGACACATGCAGAAGCAGCTACCATTCCGAGAACGGTAATACTGGAGACAGCCGGCTGGACCTGATCCTCGAAAATAGTCACAAACAGTCCCCCTCCTGAGAAAAACAGGACTAGAAGTGACATGAACAGAAGCAGATAGGTTATTTTATTTCTCTCAGGCTTTAGCATAGTAAGGATGCATCTCAAGGGTCTCCCCGGGGTCTCCATGAAAAAAGGATAAGCACGTTAACGAAATCATTTCTGCAATAAACGCAGGAACAATTTCTAAAGTACTAAAGCGCAGAAAATAACTTCTAACTTACTAAAACAGTGTGTAGATGAAAGGACCAAGCGCTGAGCCGCTTGTCATTACAATCAGAAATCCGAGAAACAGGAGCACAATGATTATCGGCAGCAGCCACCACTTTTTTCTCTCCAGCAGGAACTGCCATAGTTCTTTCAGTAAATTCACAATCATACCTCGTCAGTCGAGCGGAAATTCAGCCCTGTCATTGGCACTAAAATCCGGCTGCGTCTTTTTGTCAAAAATAAAGTCACCCATAACCAGATAGTCCATCTCCGTATTCATGAAGCAGCGGTAGGCATCCTCCGGGGTCATGACAACCGGTTCACCCCTGACATTGAAACTGGTGTTGACGATGACAGCGTAGCCGGTCTTTTGCCTGAAGGTGTCGAGCAGTTGCCAGTAGCGGGGGTTGGTTTCCCGGTGAACAGTCTGCAGGCGGGCAGAGAAGTCAATGTGGGTAACCGAAGGAATGTCGGAACGGAGATGATACAGCTTCTCCCGCAGCGGCAGTCCGTGGTAGCCGTCCGGCAGCGGGTTGCGCCGGGATTTTACCACATCCGCCACCAACAGCATATAGGGTGAAGGAACCTCGGACTCAAAGTATTCCGGGCATGACTCCGCCAGCACTGATGGCGCAAAGGGGCGAAACCCCTCGCGGAACTTGATCTTCAGGTTAAGCTTGCGCTGCATCTCCGGGCTGCGGGCATCGGCAATAATGCTCCGGTTACCAAGCGCACGGGGTCCCCACTCCATCCGCCCCTGAAACCAGCCGATAACATTCTCAGCCTGCAGGAACTCCGCTGTTGTCTCACAAAGTTCGGAGAAAGAATCGTATCTGCGGAAATGCGCCCCATACTTGCGGGCTGTCCTGAGAATATCGTGATCAGAGTACTCAGGTCCGAGGAAAGAGCCTTTCATCCCATCGAGCAGTCCGTCCGCCTTACGCTCCCCGCCACAGCCGATGTGATAGGCCGCCAGAGCTGCGCCCAGGGCGCCACCGGCATCGCCTGCTGCGGGCTGTATCCAGATATTCTCAAATATACCGCTCTTGAGTAGTCTGCCGTTGGCTACACAGTTGAGTGCCACCCCCCCGGCCATGCAGAGATAGCGGGCACCGGTGAGCCGTCTGGCCTCTTGCGCCATATTGAGAACGACCTCTTCCGTAACCCGCTGGATCGCCAGGGCAAGGTCGCAATGCTCCGGCAGGAGTTCCTCCTCCTCACTCCGTCGCTGGAATCCGAAAAGATTTGCCCACTTGGCATTATCGGTCATCCTCAAGCCGGTAGCGAAATCGAAATACTTCATATTGAGCTGCAAGGAACCGTCAGGTTTGACCTGCACCAGATGTTTCCTGATCAGCTCACAATAACTTTCCACCCGTCCGGAGACCGGATTGCCATAAGGTGCCAGCCCCATCAGCTTATATTCGCCGGAATTGACTTTGAATCCCAGGTAATAGGTTACGGCTGAATAGAGGAGTCCCAGAGAGTGGGGAAACCTCAGTTCTTTCAGGATCCTGATGGAGTTTCCTTGGCCGTGGCAGATGGAAGCGGTTGCCCACTCCCCCACACCGTCGATGGTGAGAATCGCCGCATCCTCAAACGGGGAGGGAAAGAAGGCGCTGGCAGCATGGGAAAGATGGTGTTCGGGAAAGAGGAGCTTTATTTTTCGGGAAGGATTACCCTCAAAAGCTTTCAGCTTATCCAGCAGAAGCTTCTTCAGAAACAGCTTCTCCTTGATCCATATGGGAATGGCTGAGATAAACGAGGAAAGGCCGCGCGGTGCAAAAGCGTAGTAAGTTTCCAGTAGTCGTTCAAACTTCAAAAATGGCTTGTCGTAGAATACTACCGCTTCGACATCCGCCAGGGAGATACCCTCATGTTCCAGACAATAGCGTATGGCATTGGCCGGGAAGGATGGATCGTGCTTCTTTCTGGTGAAGCGTTCCTCCTGTGCCGCAGCCAGGATCTCACCTTTGTAGATCAGCACTGCGGCTGAGTCATGATAAAAGGCAGAAATGCCGAGTATGTACACTGTATGAAGTTACCTCAAAACTAAGCCAGTATGCCTTCTTTACTAAAAAAACAGATACTTTACCAGTGAGTATCCATACCTGAACCAGACTTTTCTGAGTTTGATTTTAGAATCGCCAACGATTCTTCTGTTTTCGTGCGAAGCCACTTCAGCCATGATATACCCCTTCTTAAGGGTGCGCATCACCATTTCCTGCTCAATAGTCGTGATCTTTTCCCTCAGGCCAAGATTGTTCGCAACTTCTCTTTTGATCGCCCGGAATCCATTTTGTGAATCACTTAATTTTACTTTAAAGCGCCAATTTATGCACTCAGTAATAAATGAACTTCCTGCCAAGCGAAGGAATTCATTAAATCCTCCGTAAAGCTCACTCGAACCGCCCAAAATCCTTGAACCGGTAACATGATCTGCTTTCCCTTCAACGATAGGCTGAATCAATCTGGGAATATCCTTCGGGTCATGAGAACCATCAGCATCAATAAAGACAACAATATCTCCGGTTGCGATCGACAAAGCAAGTCTTAAGGCAGCTCCTTTTCCCTCTCCATTATCAACGACTACCTTCACGTTCAGACAATCAGCAATATCTCTTGTTTTGTCAGTTGAGTGTCCGTCTACGACAATTATTTCATCTCCATACCGTTTGCATTGCTCGATAACATTGGCTATTGTTTCTTCCTCATTGAGTGTGGGTATAATTATTGTTACCGAATGGTTAGCTGTCATTAAGATCCCTCTATTAGTTGCAGTATAACAAGGTACGTATTTTTTATAGTTTCGTGCAATCTTTAGCCTGACTTCACAAGAAAATCCCGAATAATGTCATGGACATTATCACGGAATGACCTCTGTTGACTATCATCAATAAATTCATTTCTAAAATCCGGATCATTCATCCAGAAATAGTCGAGAAAAAGTCCGGCTACAATCCCCGGCAATTTGGAATGCACCCTTTGAAAAACAGATTTAAACGCTGGGACAGCAACTCGTGCCGACGGGTGTCCATACAATGACTCCCCCAACAAGGACAAGGCGTCACCCAAAGGCATAAATTCAGTCTCGGCAAGATATGTACGGTTAACCCCCAGGTCACTCGTCAAACACTTTGCGATCGCAACTGCCAGATCATCGACATGGATCAATGAAATCTTGCCCGGAAAACCAAGCATGTGGAGCGGAATGCCTTTCCTGATGAATCGTGCAAACTTTCTGAGGTGGGAATCGTTCCTCATGCCAGGACCGTAAACAAATCCTGGTCGAAAGATGGTATAGGGCAGATTGCTCCGTAAAATTATTTCCTCAGCCTTACGCTTGGAAATGCCGTAGTCGGTTCGGGGAAAGCAGGGACTGGCAACAGTGATGGGCTCATTGCACCGGTCAGAAGGAGCTCGATCCATGGCAGCGATTGAACTGATGAAGATGAATCGCTGTAGGGAACCGCCCTCTTTTGCCATCTCCACCAGTTGCTTCGTAGACGCCACGTTAATGCCGCAAACGTCGCCGCCGCCGCATAGTCGCGCCTCTCCGGCGATATGGATAATATAATTGGCCTTACGTACCAGGTCGTCAACTTTTTCAATAGACTCAAGGTCACCCAATACTGGTACGACACGCCTGTCTGCAGACTCGACCGGCTTTCTGACGAGCATGAACAACCTGTCTTCCGACCTGAGGCATTTCAACAGCTGGTGAATTACCGCCTGGCCGATAAAACCGCTACCACCTGTAACAAAAACGGTAGTCATGTGGGACGATCATTTCCTGCGGTCATGGGTAAGAATGGCGACAGCGCCACTGAATAGCCTCCTGAACTCGCCAAAGGAGCTAAGTTTTTTCAATCGGTTCCAGATGATTCGCGGCCTGAAATAAAATCGTCTGTATGCTTCCAGGGCATATTTTGAAGTTTCCGCCCGGGTAACACCGGTACCGATGAATTCAATCAGGTCCGTCTTTGATTCATCCAGGGTATATTCCGCCCAGTAATCGCCGAGACCACGTTCCCGATAATATGTGTAAATCTCGGTATCCGGCATTGGCAGGAGGATTGAGTAAAGCGCGTAATCAAGCGGAAGGGCGAGAGAGAACCTGATGGTATCCTCTATGGTTTGGCGGGTCTCTCCGGGAAAGCCGAACAGGAAGAAACCCAGAGCTTTTATGCCCCGCTGTTTCGTGTAGCTTACGGTCTTCATGACCTGTTCAGGAGAGATCCGTTTGTTCATCATCTTCAGGATGTCCGGGTTGCTCGATTCGATCCCGTAGAGGATCGTATGACACCCGGCTGATTTCAGGCTGTCGATCATCTCTCTGGAGACGATATCCACCCGGCTTCTTACCGTAAAACCGACCTCCAGTTTTCTCCGCCGAATCTCCTCGCATATACGAATGACCCTTTGCTCATCGGCAGTAAAGGTGGAGTCGTAGATATCGAAGTCGCAGATGTTGTAGTTTTTCAGATTGAGTTCGATCTCATCGACCACATTCTCAGGTGATCTGGCACGGTATTTCTGATGATTATGAGTGCAGAAAGCACAGTTGAAGGGACATCCCCGGGAAGAAATCAGAGCGGTAAAGTTTTTCTTGCGACTGAGGACGTTCTCGTAGCGCTCATTCTTGATCAGGTGCCTGGCTGGAAACGGAAGAGTGTTGATGTCTTCGACAAACCTTATCGTCCGATCGATGACAACATTGCCGTTTTCTCTGAAACCGAGCGACTTGATGCCATGAAACGACCGTCCTTCCCGAAAGGCGCTGATGAATTCTGGGAGCGGCAGTTCAGCCTCGCCAATTATGCAGAAGTCTATCGCTTCATGCGTCATCGTTTCCTTGGGGTAAAGCCTCAGGTGTTCACCACCAACCAGTACCGGGATCGCGGTGTCAGCCTTGAATTTCTTGATCCAGCGGATGACTGGATGGAAACTCCACGATGTGACCGTGAAGCCGAGCAGATCCGGAGCAAACGAGCGGATCCTTTCAAGCGTAGCCGCATAGCTGAGGCCTTCTGCTTCCATATCGATGAGATCGACTTCAACCCCTTCCCTCTCCATAAGGGCAGCCACAAGTAAAAGGCTTGTTGGGGGTACAAATCCAAGTTTTTCATCCCGGAAGGAAACGGATTTATTGTGAGGGTTGACGTCGACGGGGGTAAATATCAGACTTACTTTCATACGTTCTCTTTATTTTAGTAAATTGGAACTGTTCTTCATTTCTAGCAGAAAACAACTTCGTTAATACACTTATCCTGTTTATCAGGGTTGAATATTGATGGGTTAGTCAGCAACTCTCTCCGTGCAGACAGAATTACAGCAACCTAGACAGAAGTTCGAGAGTCTTTTCCGCTCAAGGCACTTTCTGAATTCCCTGAAGCGATCACCATTCCAGATCCGGGCGAGACTTTCCCGCCTCACGTTGCCAACCCGATAAGACAAACAGGGGTAGACATCCCCGTGTGGTGATATGGACATCCGCGACCAGGGGAGCGAGCACGCCTGAAAGTTTTGCGGAGACAGCTCCTGCCGGTAGAATTTTTCTAGCGTCTTTTCATTCAGCATATTGGCGGGATAGAACCGGATTTTTGTCTTGCCCGAATAGTTTCTGATCCTTGCAATCTGCGTCTTCAGGAGATCCAGCTCGTCGTCTTCGAGTCGGGGATATGTGGGGAGGGACTGACATATCTCCCGAATGTCCTCCCTGTAGGGTGCGCTGTACAGGTTGTCCATGGCCCTTGGCACCGAATAGGTGACAAAATCTACAGAGAGACGGTCAGCCAGCTCAAGTATGTCAGTTAACTGGCCCAGGTTCTCCTTCAGGATCACTGTCTTGAGATCTATGAGCGGGAAAAGTGTGTTCCGCTCCTTCTTCTTTTCCTGCACCTTTCTTATCGTTTCCACTGCCTTGTCAAAAAGCCCCGCCCTCTTCCTTATCCCGTCATGGGTATCCCCGATACCGTCAATCGAAACAGCCATGAGCAGAAGCTTGCTTTTGACCATCATCTCTATATGACTGTCCGTCACCAATGAGGCGTTCGTCAGAATTGTGCATTTCCTCTTTTTCAGGCCGTATTCAAGTATCGGTGCAAAATCCTCCCTGATGAACGGTTCTCCGCCGGTCAGCGAGAGCACACACCAGGGTGGCAGCTGATCAATGATATGTTTAATCTCTCCCAGAGTCATTTCCTCAGCAATGCTGAGCTTGTTATTCTGGTAGCACATGGGACAACCGGCGTTGCACCTGTGGGTAACCTCGATCTGCACAAACAGAGGAGGGAAAGCCCTGCTTGAGCCGAGAGCTAAGGGTACGAATGAATGGAGATTTCCCAGGAAGCTGTACAAGCTGGAAAAGTTGATTATTGACATCCCTCTACAACCCCATCCTGGTCTTGTGATCAAAGAGCAGGTTCAGTTCGAGTTGTCCGTTCAGATAACAGTCATGGCACAAGGAGACACAGTCTCGATGGCGCTGATACTCCGGAGAACCCCACAACTCCACCAGACTCACGTCCCGGACGTTGCCGGCCGGTTTGCCCCAGCCTATAAAAGGGAAGCAGGGGAACACGTCACCGTAACAATCGACTAGAAGCGAATTGTAACCCGCCCGGCATTTTACAGGTGAGGGCAAACCGGCAAAAGCGGAACGGAATAACCGCAGATGAGCCGGAGAATTCTCGATGCCGAAGCCTTCTTTTGCCGCTTTCCTGATATGCGCAACCATCAAGTCAACCTTACCCAGGAGCGCCTCATCAGCCGTGGCACTCCGTTCAACAGAAAGATCGGCAGCAGCCAACGGCTGGCGGGGGATAAACTCGATACAATCTGCGCCAAGCTTACTGGAGAGAGTTATCAATTCCGGAATTTCATCAATGTTGGTTCCGTCAATAACCGCCACATTCTTGATCCGTAGAAAGGCCCCCCTCTGTCGCCGCAGTCGATGGAGACGTTCCACCGCAGTCGTTGCACGTTCAAACGCACCGGGATGATTCCTGATCCGGTCATGGGTTTCAGGTCGGGCTCCATCCAGGGATATATTGACTGAATCGACCCCTATATCAATGAGTCGACCGGCAGCCTCGTCATCAATGAAATAGCCATTCGTATTAAGGTGAGTGATCATACGATGCTGCCTGGTGCATGCCAGCAGATCATAAATATCAGATCTCAACATCGGCTCTCCACCAGTAAAGCCAAGTCCTGGAGTTCCCAGGCGGGCAAACTCACCGATAATCCGGCGGAAGCGGTCTGTATCCAACTCCTGCTCTCCTGCGCGCACTCGTTCCACGCATTTTTGCGGAAAGTCGCACATGACACAGTTATAGTTGCAGCGGTACGTGACCATCAGTGAGCCGTGAATGGGGCCACAGAGCGGTCTGCGCAACATGGAGGAAAGATGCTGTAGAATGTACTGGCGCCCCCGGCTGACCAGCCATCCCGGGCCGACCTCTTTCATCTTTCTGATCATGAAGTCTTTGTAGGTCTTCCTTATCATATTTACATTGACCTTTTTCTATCCCAAGGCGTCCCCGCAAAACAGATCAGGAACATTGCGTCATGCGATGATTCACCTTTTCGGCAACAAGTTTGCCAGGATGGTCTGGTAAGCCTCACACGGCGTCCAGCAGCCGGGACAGGATCCATCCAGGACTGATTGACGTATCGAACCCCTGTCGGCTGAGCGCCAAATAGTGCCCAAATCATATCCGCTTTCTCGAAGAGAACCAATGGGAGCGGCAAAGGTCGAACATGGGTAGACATTCCCGCCTGGGTCGACAAAACAAGACACCGCCGCTGCCTGACAGGTCAGGGGGGTTGTGCCGGTCTGCTGATAGATCCGCGCCAGCTTTTGATAGCGATGCTCCAGAATAGAGACTGGGTCGAAGAGCCTCCGTTTCCGTGCCCTGCTGATCCGGCCCAAAACTCTCCCGGCTGCATCTGGTTCAGGGATGCCATTGAAAGCGTTGTTGGCATAATAATGCCCTGAAACATGGGCGATGTTTACATGGACTTCATTAGTCGAAAGGCTTCCCAGCTCTTGCCTGGCCGCTGCCATTGTAGCGTCGAAAGCATCGAGATTGGCCTCCTGAAGGGTATAACCGAGATAGACCGAAAATCTTCGGGAACGGAGCTCCCGAAGCTGTCTGAAGGTGGCAATCGCCCGCTCCCATGAACCGGGAAGGCCGCGAATCCGGTCATGGAGTTCGCGGGGGCCATCAAGGCTGACACTCACCAAAAGCCGCGGAACAGATGTATGCTCCAAAATTTCCCGAACCGCCGTTACTATCGTATCGGTCAGGTAACCGTTAGTTGAAAAATTGAGTAGGTAGAGATGGGGACTATTCCGGTCGACGATGTGAACTATCTCGGTGAAATCACTACGCATAAACGGCTCGCCGCCGGTCAGATTAACCCAGGAAAAGCGGCTGTAACGGCTAAAAACCTGCTCTATTTCTTCAAGAGACAACTCATTCTCTACCGGTTTTTTTTGCCAGATGTTGCACATGCCGCATTGCGCCTGGCAGCGACTGGTGATGGCAAAGGTCAGTCTGTAGGGATAGTCCAGCTCGGTAAGGTTACTGCGGGCTACAAGATATGCCAGCTTGGCGATACGGCGCATGACGTTATACTCTACCCGGTCGCTCAAGTCGGCACGAAGTTTCGAGCACAACATCGTGTTGGAACATATCAAGAATTTGGTTAGTTTCTATCGCCTGCATGCAGACCCCTTCCCTGCGTGATGACTTGCCAGCCGCAGGCAGCAGTTCCAGATCGCCGGCAGTCTGGAATTCCTGCCAACAAAACTGCAGCAGGCATCCTCTAAAGTGCATAAGATAATTCAGCTCATTGTTTTCATGATGGCATTTTTTACTCTTTTATGCAATAGACATGGAATCAGCATGAGAAGGAAAACTGCTGATACAACGGACCCGAATATAAAGTATTTGTCGCAATATTTCAGAAATAACCGGTGTTGCCCTTTTGGAACAGATATGGAAACCTGATTATCGTCTGTTTCAGTGATTAATAACGCCTTGCCGTCCACTTGAGCAGAGAAAAAAGGATGATGTAAAGTATTTATAATGATGGTTCCACCTGCTGTGCTCATATATTCTACTTCAATGGAATTCGTCTTGAATTTGTACCGGATATCATTACTATTGTAAGGATCATTCTGCCAATAAACCAGCGGTTTCGCCGAGGGATCCATCAGTACGTTTCTATGTCTGTCACGACTAAATAATTTTAAAACACCATCGTCGTTCAACGGTATTGCGTTATTAACAACATACCACTTAACCCCCCATTTCCTGAAATACGCAAAAGTTTCAGGAGGCATGCTGAAAGGTTCATTTGCCGGGAGGTTATAAACCGGATTATTCTTTATGCCAAGAGCGGCAACCTGAGCCTTCTCTGACACCATTGGATCATAACCGCCAAAATGAAATACGCCCCACAACGTGGCATAATCAAAGCCAAGCAATGGCGCGGAGAACCCGGGGACTATTTTTTCTCCATCAAAAACATCATCCAGACTGGCACTTACAATTCTTCCATCTGTAAATTTTTCTTTTAAAGGCTCATCAAACGGGACCGGGTCAGAGTGTCTGGAAAACATCTTTTGAGGCGCGGCAGCATAAAGAGTTAAAAAATTGGATATATGGAAAATCAATATTATTGGAAATAAAATAGCGACAACATTGCGACTAATCCCCTTTATACTTTTCATCTTGTCATAAAACATATCAAAACCGAAAGTAGCTATAATAACAAGATAAAAACTGGTGAAAAATGCCACTTTAAACGGAAACCTCAACCTGTTATAAAGTGGCACGTAATAAAGAATCTTTGTGACAATTATATCGCCGGCCCACAGCAGTGACAGCAAAGCCAAGAGGCAAAAGACAAGAATCTCTTTGCCTCCGACTCTGTTTTTATAGTTAATTAGCAGGCCTGAAGTCATCCTGCTAAGCGGCGTTATTGCAATTAAAATAAATATTATCGTCAGGTATCCGATATGGGATATGAAATGCAGTTCGAACTGTGTAACAGTATCCACGGGCCTGTATGGAGCCAGCAGTCCGCTAAACCAATACTTGAGGTTATAGCTGAATGCCGCATATTCATCCCATGACAGCAATTGTCTTCTGTTAGCCGACACACTGGTTTGATGTAATGTCTGCAGGACCAGTGGCAGTGTAATGATAGCTACGAATAGATAATTGACAATAAATGCGGACATCAGCTTAACAAAGGTGGGGCATGTAGCAATTTCAGTGGCAGCAGTTGTTAATGCAGCACTCTTTTTTGTATTGGCTACAAACAACATCACGACGGTAATGAACTCAAATGTCGCAGTATAGACAAACAGTTGCGGATACCCCAGCAACATCTCGCAAACCTTAAGAAATACAAGAATCAGGAAACATCTGATATCAAACCGGTAAATCTGCTTGATCGAGAACAGTAATATCCACGGCAAATAGGCCGCAAATCCTACCGTTTGAATCCAGGAGTTGCCAACGATTATTACAAATCCGCAAAAAGTCCAGGCTATGGCACCAAAAAAACAGCTTATCTCCTCCAGTTCAAAAAACCGCATAAGACTAAAAAAACCGAGCGCGGCAACAACCAGATGAAAAACCGCGATCAACTCCATAGCTCCGAAGTAATTGCCCAACAACAATTTACTCAAGCCAAGCGCAATATAATTTATTGGATATAACGCAGCGTATTGAATTGTTACTGGTGTCCCAAGATACTGATGGAAATTATAGAAAGGAAATTCTCCGCCAAGCAACGCTCTGAAGTTGTGTACGTAAAAGGGGAGATAGAGGACTCTGTTATCGTCTTGCAGAAAGAAATATGGGTGGGTAATTTCTATAACAACAACCATAAACAGCGTCAGCACAACAAGCATGGCTGGGAATCTGTAATATGAAATCAATTGTTTAATATTTTGCATTACCTTGCCTGCCATCCATTAGTCTGCTCGATTGGGATTTTCGTCCTGCCCCCGTCGACAATCAACGAACCCTAAAAATGAAATTTATTATAGTATTTCCCTGGCATTCAAAGAAAAGCGGAACTGTCACGGGTGAAGCAATGAGAAATCAGTCGCGGTATTTTATAATCTCGACTGAAGTGTGCCCGTACGACTGGAAGCGATTGGTCTTCAACTTGACATCACACGGATTGCAGTAACCAAAACTGTTGCAACTACTGAACCCAGGTTCAATTGCAAACGCTGGATCGAGAATGTGCCCTACAGGTTTCCGGCCTTCATACAGATCACCGTGGCAGCGGAACACATCTCCCTCCGGACCGATGATCAGTTCGGTTGTCCTACACAGAACTTCTTTTTCCTCCCGTCTGCTGCATGCGTCCGGATAGGAAAATACACCGTGCATCGCCCCGTTATACTCTCCAAGAAACTCCTTGGTGCGGAAGTCTATTCCCAGGCGCAGACAGTATTCCTTAGCGCGGAGAATCTCTGGTTCCCAGAGGGGATGCAACACCCCCCAGATGCCGATACTGTAACCCGCTCCGATGAATGACAGTACCTTGGCCGCCAGCGCCTCAATTTTCATTGTTTCGGGATGATAGCTGACCCGAATGGACGCGTAGGGGGCATGCCGCTGCATCCGTTCCGGAGCAACTTCTGTCATGAATCGCTCCGCATCTAATTCGAGATTGGTAAGGAGATCAATACGCAAATCCGGACGGATGCCCTTCACGATGGAGAGGAAATCGGGGTGAAGGGAAGGCTCTCCACCCTGCAGGGTAACCGGCAAGTCAGGACAGGACACTATCCTGTTTATCCCCTGAATCCACTCCTCTCCGCTTAACAGTCTGCTCCCTGGAGTCAGCTTTCCGAAGCGGTTGATACAGTAACTGCAGTGAAGGTTGCAGGCAAGAGTAAGGAACAGCGCAATATAGTTGTAACCCTCAGGCAGAACAAGGGGTGGCAGAGAAGAATCGGCAGCAGGTCCTGTTGATAAAAACATGAGATTACCCGTTGGTGCAGGAGTCTGGGGGCAGTTATGCAACGACTTCATAGGTAGTTACTTCGGCTCGCAGTAGAGGAAAATGCTCCACGGTCCGGCCATCTTGCACCGGACATACAGTTTGTAGTCGGCCATGGAGTTCAGTAACAGGGGCAGATCGGTCAGGTCAAGCAGGTTATGGTACAGGCTCACCGCCATTTTCGGGCTGAAACCGACAATGGTCTTCTTTGCCCCCATGATAACCTCACGCTCCACCCCTTCCACGTCCAGCTTGATGAAGTCAACCCTTTCCAGCCCCTCGCCGGCGACAAATTCATCGACTGTGGTAACATAGATATCCTCCACCCCACGCTCCGGGGAGAAAAATGCCCAGGGAGAGCCTTGGGGCGCAGTGGCAATTCTGATGCTGCCGGAAGCACTTCCACACCCTTTATTGACAGGCAGAACAATATGTTCAAGACCGTTCTGGCGGATATTATGAACCAGATCCTGGTAATTCGACTTTACCGGTTCAAATGAGATCACCTTGCCTGAAGCGCCTACCAGATCGGCAAAATAGATCGCCGTGTCCCCCTTGAAGGCGCCGACATCCAGAACCGTGTCACCGCTCGCGGCAGAGATCGTCTTAAGTGAATAGACGTCGGCTTCCAGCTCACCTACAATCTCGGCTGGGAGATTGTCGAGCCGGTAATTTTTATAGAAAGTCGTGCCGTTCATAGAACAGACTTCGCTCTCCCTGTCATCCGCAAACAGCTGGGTAAGATTCTCGTCATTCAGCAACCTGGCAAGCCAGGCCAGCAGATAAACAATACGGGACTTCTCGTCGGCCAGTAAGCCGGCGACTTCTCTGATCTGCACCATCAACTCTGCCCTGTCAGCACCGGCAAGTTCCAGGTCAATTCCTGAAATATTGATTATCGGGGTTTCCGGCCCGAGCAGGCGCCTAATGCGTTCAGTCTCCCGGGCATAGAAAATATTGGCGGTAACGACCACTGCAGCCAGTGACGGTTGAAACAGGGGGAATTCGGACGGCGGATATACTGCGATACCGGCTTCGGCAAAAGCATCCGGAGAGCTGTCGAAAATGCCGGCAATACTGGCCACCGTTTGCGGGGATGACTTTTGCAGCATTTTCACCACGTCGTTTGTACAGCGGCTGCAGGGATAGAAGGCAATACTTCCCGACCGGGCAGCCGTTATGATCTGACCAAGGAGCTCTTCCGTTGAAGGATGACTCTTGAGTCTTTCCTCGATAAGCGACAGTGCCAGCTGGTTGAAATTCAATTGTAACCCTCTTTTATTAAATACTCCTGCAAAGCATCCTCCCAAGGTCTCAAGGGTTGAAGCTTTTCTGATGCCATGGCGGTCTGTAAAGGCTTTTTACCCTGGAAGAAAAAATCACTGTCCTTTGCCGGCGTGAGCGTTGCAGTAAAACCTGTGAGTTGCAACAGCTTTGCCACGAAATCAAAATAACTGACCGAGCCATGATTTGCCAGATGATACACGCCGTGGGGGAGAGAGTCCATCAACATGCCGACAAGTCCTGACGCAGCATCAATGGAGTACGTCGGCGAATCGATCTTGTCGTCGGCTATGCGTAGTGCAGCCCCTTTTGCCGCCATCTCCAGCACCTTGTCAACAAATCCCGGCCGATCATTCCTGCGCGGGCCGAATAGCGTTGGAAGACGAACTACATAATGACGACTGCAGAGGTTGCGGCAGTAAAGATCCGCCAGGTATTTGGTCGCTGCATAGCTGTTCAGGGGATTGGGACTGTCCGACTCCGTATAGGGGCCGTTTTTCCTGCCGTCAAACACGGCATGAGTGCTGAGCTGGACAAAGGTTATGCCCTGAGCCTCACATGCCTTCGCCATGGATGATGCCGGCAGGCTGTTTATCCGGAAGGCATTGACCGGGTCGTTCTCGCAGAGATCGTAACCGATGATGGCTACTGCATTTATTACCACATAAGGAGCATGCTTTACGATTGAGCCGGCGACCGCATCGGCATCGGTGACATCAACCTCGGCATGGGTCGGCTGGATGCACTCTATGCCGGCGGAGTGGCAGACGCGCTCCATCGCTGTTCCCATGGCACCGCTCCCGCCGAAAAGAAGAATACTCATGGCTGTATCTTTTTCGCTCATCAGATAAAATCCAGGTGGGGGGGAGGATTTCTGAGTTTCCAGAGGAAACCGCAGATGTAGTAGTGGCGGCAGTTGGTCTCGCACTCCCGGTTGACGTCGATGGTAGAAATCTTCTCCTGAACCTCCCAGTAGCGATCACTCTCCAGGATCTCCCTGAAGGAGGTTTGCAGGATATTCCCCATGCAGAACTCGCCGCGCCTGGTGTTGAAGAAATGGCCGCAGGGGAAAACATTGCCGTCGCCGCTGATATTGATGATGAACCTGGTACCATAGCAGACGGGAAAATCCTTGAGTCCGCTGTTTGCCAGCTTGCTGGCTTTCACCACGACGTTGTAGCCGTCCCGGCTGCAGGCCTCCGCCTCCCTGAAGACCTCCTCCAGCTGCAGATATTCGCCGGTGGGGGCGTTGAGGCTTTTTTGCGGATCATCGGAGCAGGGCTTGATGACCAGGTAATCCACTCCCAGCTCCGCTCCCAGTCGGCTCAATGGAATGATATCTCCAAGGTTGTCATGGGTCAGGACCATCTGCATGCCGATCGTAGTATTGAGGCCGCCTTTATTTCTTGTTTCCACGGCAATGCGGATGTTTTCTACGGCTTTCTGGAAGAGCGGCGCGCCATGGATCCGCTCGTAAGACTCAGGCGAAGCCGCGCTGATATTGAAGCGGAGCCAGGTAAGGGGTGCAAGCAGCTCAGGCAGCCGATCCCGGCGCAGGAGTGTGCCGTTGGTGGCCAGAGCGGCGCTAAGGCCAATCTCGCCGGCGTAGCGGACTGCATCGTTGAGCGCACCGTTGAGGGTATTTTCTCCCTGACCGTCAAAGAGCACGGAACGGACTCCCGCCTCCTTGGCATCCCGAAGGAAATTCAGCAATGGTTCCTGCGGCATGTCGAACCGGGCAGACACTCCGGTCCGTCCCTGGAGAACGCCATAGCAGAAGCTGCAGTCGATATTGCATCCGGTGGTAATTCCCAGATCGATATGCAGCGGGGCAATCCGCTCCCCCTTGACCCACTCGTTGACCCGGTCAAGGTGCCAGAGCAGCTTGTGGCCGTCCATCATGAATCTGTCCTTGGGCTGGCTTGCCGCAATTTTATCTGTTTCGTTCATAACAATTACGACCTGTCCTCAGGGAGCATGAATATATTCGTGTTCAAGGCGGGAGATAGTCTCCCAATTGCCGTCAATCCAACCAATCACCTCTCTAAGCCCGTCCTCCAATGAAATAACCGGCTGCCAACCAAGCTCCCGCCGGGCCCTGGACGAATCTATGACATAAGCGGCATCCTGCCCCGGCCGCTCCGGAGCCATCTGCACGGCATCGGCAAACGAAACTCCCATTTCATGACAGATCAGGCTCACCAGCGCATGGATACTGATTCCGCCATCAGGCGAAAGATGAAAAATTTCGCCGGGGTTTCCATGAAGCATGGCGGCAAGTTCCCCTCGGGATACGTCCCTGATATGGATGTAAGATTTAACCGCTGTACCGCCGCCGTGAAGGTCAATCTTCTGCCCCGCCCGAACTCTGATGACAGCCCGGGGGATAATCTTGAAAAGCTGCTGATGGGCGCCGTAAACGTTCGTCGCCCTGACCAGCACAACCGGGAAATTGAACTGGCGGAAATAGGCCAGCAGACACATGTCCGCAGCTGCCTTGGAGGCGGCATAGGGGGTGCTTGGATTGTAAGGGGCGGTCTCGCTGACGGTGCCGCTGCAGGTTCCGTAAATCTCCGGAGAGGAGATATGCACATACCGCTTCAGATACGGGCGATCCTTCAGCTGGTTGACCAGCTCAGCCAGGGCGACGGCATTGGTTTGGAACCACTGGCCCGGATGCAGCCAGCTCGGGGCGACTTCGCTCTGGGCGGCAAAGTTGACAATGTACTCCGGCCTGAAACTGTCACAGAGGGAGATCATCTCACCCAAATCGGTATTCAGGTCCAGCTGACGGAAGGAGAACCGGGGACTGTCATGCTTCCGGTAGGGGAGGAACAGCGGCGATTTCTCCGCTGACCGGCTGATCCCCAGGATTTCATTATCCGGATCCTGGAGCAGCAGATCGATGAAATCGCTCCCGGAAAAGGAATTGCTGCCTATGACAACAATTTTTCTCACGGCACACCTCCGGAGGCAGTCTCCACTGCCTGGACGATATGCTCGGCCGAAATCCCCAGAGAAGCTCTCATTCCTGCAGTCTTCCTGACGGCATGAATAAAGTTGTGGGGGATTCCCACGCTGGTCAGCTGCCAATCGGCAAGGGTTTCCGCTTTGAGGCGTGCCAGCATGCTCCCCAGGCCGCAGTTGGCAAAGTGCTCCTCGACACAGACCACACGCCTGCTCCCGGACAATATACCGATCAGTGAGGGCACGTCCAGCGGTTGCACGGTCGGGACGGAGACAACGGTCGGCGAGTACCCCCTCCCTGTGAGGATTTCATAGGCAGCCATCACCTCGTTGGCGATGGAGCCGTGGAATAGTATCGCCGGCCCATCCCCTTCCCTGATGATCTGGGGAGCAGTAATGTCCACGACATCGTACTGATGGAAGAGCGGTTCGCCGTTTTTTGCCAGCCTCACATATACCGGCTGCTGGCAGTCGAGCGCATAAGAGGCGGCGGAGCGCGCCTCGCACGGGTCCATGGGTGAAATGGCAACCAGTTCGGGAAGGGTCTGCACCAGGCCGAGGTCCTCAACGGAATAGTGGCTCATCCCCTGGGGGGCGTAGGTCATGCCGCTGCCGATCCCGGCCAGCACCACCGGCAGACCCTGGCAGCAGATATCGTTGCGCACCTGCTCGTAACAGCGGTAGAGGAGAAAGGGGATGATATTGTAGACAATGACCTTATAGCCGCTCATGGCCAGACCGGCGGCAAAACTGACCGTGTTCTGCTCGGCCGCCCCCATATTGCGAAACCGCTCCGGATACTCCTCCTTGAAGCGGTCGAATACCCCCAAGCCGGCGTCACCGCTCAGGATGAAGATATCGTCACGCTCCCTGCAGGCGTCAAGTATGGTGTTGATAAACGTATTTCTCATCCGATCTCTTCCAACGCCCTGGCTCTGTGCTCGTCGGTGACGATGTAATAGTGCCAGACCAGCTTATTTTCCATGAATGAAACGCCCTTGCCTTTCGTCGTCCGGGCGATGATCATTTTTGGTTTACCCCGGCTGCATTCATGCAATGCATCCAGAAGAGATGTATGATCATGACCGTCAGCCTGGCAGACATGCCAACCGAAAGCCTCCCATTTCGGTGCTATCGGTTCGAAACTGCAGATCTCCGCCGGCCTGCCGTAGGCCTGCAGATTGTTGCAGTCCATGATGACCGTCACATTGTCCAGCCCCTGTTGTGGAGCAAACAGTGCACCTTCCCAGACCGATCCCTCCTGGGACTCGCCATCGCCGATCACCACGAATACCCGCCGGTCGGACCCCTGTAGTTTGAAACCGAATGCCATCCCCAGGCCGATGCTGAAGCCATGTCCGAGCGATCCGGCCGAACATTCGACACCATGACCGGTCTGCTGATCAAGATGGGCCGGTAGCGCCCCATCTTCCTGGCAGTAGGTGGCAAGCATCTCCCCTGGCATGATCCCCACTGCGGCCAATGCAGCGTACAACGCCATGGAAGCATGAGCCTTGCTGAGAATGAAGATATCCCGTTCGGCCCATGGCTGGAGGCGCAGATCAGCCCCGTAGAGGGTTGCCAGGATATCGGCACAGGAGAGCGCCGAACCCACATGGGGGCCACCGGAGAGGTGCGCCATCTCGATGATCTCCCGGCGGATACGGCGGGAAATGTTGTCAAGTTCTGCATTCATAGGTCATTACCAGTCGTTGACGACACGTTTTTCTGCCGTTTCCGGGCAGTAACTGATGACGGTGCAACGACAAAGTGTTCGTTTCCGTGGAGATAAAGTTCGTCTATCAGATTAAAATACCCCTTAATCACGGGCAGCAACGATTTAAAGGTAACGGATTTGGATCTGCCGTCTATCCGCCTTTGCTGCAGATAAGGGACCTCGACATACAGGTAGTTTCTGCGAATTGTTTTGATAAGCAGTTCGGCCTGATAGAAAAAACCGGAGTTTCTTATGGTGATCCCCTCCAGAATCGCCCTGCGGTACATGACCGTTCCATTCAGATATTTGAGTGCGACGGCAAAGGTCAAACACATGATCCGGGAGTAACAGGATGAAAGAAACCGTCTGCTCCATCGCCTGACCTCCGGATTCTGCACGTAAGGGACCACCAGGTCCACATCCGTCATAAGAGTGATATAGCGCAGTATCTCGGCCGCATCGATCTCGCCGTCACCAGGGATATAAACGACCAGTTCGCCGCACGCCGCGTGCAAACCGTCCCGGAAGGCAGCACCTATCCCCTGAGGGGTAGAGTGATGCAGAACGCTGATACAGCTGAAGCGCCCCGCCAACTCTACGGCAACCTCTCCGGTCCGGTCGCTGCTGCCGTCGTTGACGATAATCAGCTCTCCTTCAAGGGAAAACCGCTCGAATACCTGCAAAACATTGGCAACGGCGTGGGGAAGGGACAGTTCTTCGTTGAGCGCCGGCATAATGACGCTGATTTTATTATTGCTCATGCTTTGGGCCCGTCATAACGCCTTCAACTCCCGCACTCTTCCCTTCAAATGAAATTGACATGCCCTGACGGATGGGTCAATTCCCACAGGTAATGATTAATAGCATCCATGCGGCAGTTCATGCGGCAGGCTTCGGTGTCAAGCTCTGCAGCCACGAATTCAAGTGATTTACGTCTTCTGTCACCGGTCCAGACGCTTTGGAACGTTTCTGCGTAAATGTTGCCATAGAGAAAGCGCTCGTCCCCCAGATAGGAACTGCACCCCCATACATCTCCAGCCGCATCGACATATGACCAGAACGGTAGAGCCAGACAACGGCCATACCCCCGCTCCCTCTGCTGCAGCTTCCTGAACGTGTTCAGGCGGAAAATAACGCTGAAATCGGCGTCATTGAAACGTTCGAGCCGTTCCTGCAGATCAAGGTAGGGGGAGTAATCGATATCTGCATACCGGCAGGTGTGGCTTTTCTGATGCTGGGAATACGGCTTCAGTACCAGATACCTGGCTCCGGAGTCCTTGGCCCGCGCGGCAAGAGCTTCAATCTCCGTCGCGTTCTCCGGCAGCAGGATGGCCTGTGTGCCGAGGGTACAGCTCCAGCCGTTTGTCGTAATCAGCCGGGCAGCAGCCTCGATATTGGCGAATACCTTGTTGAAATCATCGGCATCGGTCCGATGGATGGCGGCATATCCGGCTGGTGAACCGGCATCGATGCTTACCTTGACCCAGCTCATATGGGGGAGAATCTGCGCGGAAAGCTCCGGTCCGAGCAGCACGCCGTTTGTTGTCAGCGCCACATCGATACCGACCGCGCGGGTATGGCTGACAATTCCGGCAATGTTCCGGTGCAGGAGCGGCTCGCCTTCACCGGCATACATCACGCTTTTGAGGCCAAGGGAGGCGAGTTCCGCCAGGCGTTCCCGCAGCATGCCGGTTTGCAGGAATCGGGGGCGATACCCCCGGTAATCCTTGGCGCAGAAGGTACAGCGGTGATTGCATGCCCCCGACGGGGAAATCTCCATATAAAGGGGATAAACTGTTTCAGATACGAGCCATTGAACTACCCGGTGGGGATGAAATATGAGTTTGTGGCTGTCCAGCCTGAATTCATCGGTAATTGCCATGCTTTAAAAATATCATTCCAGCCAACGGTACGTCAATCTTTGTTTCCGGACAGCAACAGCCGAGCTGTGGCATCCATGACTGAGGACGCCGATATGAACTCAATGCACCTTTTATCACGGTTGCAGGTACGTTCCAGGCAGGGGATGCACGGCAGGTCAACAGCGGGATAGAGCACTTCACCACGACCATAGAAATACGTTTCGTTGGGGTTTGTCGGACCGTAGAGAACGACGACCTTCTTCCTCAGGGCAAGGGCAATATGCAGACCGAGACTGTCATTGGTCACCAGAAGACGGCAGGAGTTGATCCAGTCCATATAGGCATACAGATCATCCATTCCCTGCTGCATCGAATAGGTAAATTTACCCTCCATGAGCGCTTTAAGCTCATCCCACTTCTCGGCAGGCCAGGCTTTGTTCGGCCATTTGGAGCCCACTGCCCAGTTGAGTCCGACATCGATGGTCTCCCTGGTCTTCGGCCGGTAGCCAAGAACATACTCCTGCCCATCCCAGGTTTCCCCGACAACTTGAAGAAGCGACTCCTGCCAGCTCCCCTGGTAGGTTCTCTTCAGATCGCCATCCTTGCAGAGGGATACTACTTTCTCGCAACCGTCATATGCTTCGGCTTCACCGTGCACCTCATCAAACCTGAAGCCGTAGCGCTTCCATGCCGTGATGGAGTCTGCCAGGGCACAGACCCCCGGTACCTTTTCCAGGTTTATGACAGTGTCGAACCTCTCCCTCTGTAATTGCAGCACCGTGGTCAGATCATAGGTGATAATCCGTTGAATAAGCGGATTACCCTCCAGCAGAGGATAGGCCTGCTCGTCAACCAGCCAGGAAACATGATCATAAACAAACGGGTAAAGGATAACCGTTGTGCGCAGAACATCGCCAAGACTGGTGACCTTACCTATTCCGGCATCAATTGTTTCCGAATACCCCAACTTTATTATCAGTACTTTTGACATTCAGTTCATTTCCCGTTTCAAGAATTGTCACAAAGGCATATTACCGGAAAACCAGTGCATTTGTCCCTGTTCGCGACCTGCTTTTAGGAAATTATCCTCCGCTTCCCGGCTCTTTAACCAAACCATGCAGTTCAGGCACAGCAGCATTAAGTTATTAATCCATCTGAAGCCACGTTACAATTACTGCGCCATATTCATATTAAAGGACCTTCAAGCCAAACTAGTTTCCCTGTAGCAACTCCTGCCCTGGCAAAATCTTCATCTGCCTCATGCATCCTCCCCAGAGACTTTAAGGCAACCCCACGAAGATAAAAATAGCTCTGATGGGGATAAAGGGAAATCGCCGTGGTAAAATCATCCACCGCATCCTGGTAATAGCCCGCTTTTGACAGCGCATCTCCCCGGAAGGCATAGACATTATGAATATCAGGGAGGGTGTATCTTGTCGCCAGCTCGATACAGGAAGAGTAATCAGCCACAGCCGCACGATACTCCCCCTTCTCAGCCAGATAAAGCCCCCTGAAATAGTATGCCTTGTCAAATGGCTTGTGAGCTATGACCTTTGACCAAAAGACTCCTGAGTTTTTCCAGTCAGAAATCAACGTAAACGTGGTGCCCACGTAAAAAAGGAACAGAGCCGAGATGAGTCCGGTAACCAAGTATACACCATATCTGCCCGCTGCAACCGCAATTTTCTGACATGCCGTCACAAGAACGGGAGCCGCAAGGACGCAGGCGAGCATCGAGGGAAGATAGGTGTAGCGGGGAGAAAGTACGGTCTGATAGCCGTCAGTCAGAAAGTGGAGTGAAGGGAGAATGGATACCACAAAGAACAGAACCGATGCAGTGAATGCGGGAAATCTCTTCCCGGCAATAACAGTCCCGCAGAGAAAAAGGAGTGCGACTATTGCCTTGTATATGTAGAGGGTCGGCACTGCCCTGGGAAGAATATAATACGGCAGAATATTAACCGGAAACAGCATCAGAAGGGAATACTCTATGAGGGAATTGCCTGCGGCAACAGTTCGCACCGCCAGGGGAAAATCGGCAAGTGAGTTGAACCCCCCCTGCTTCATCCTGAAAATAATACTGATTGCGACAATAATGCCCCCCAGCACCATGAACGGTAACTTCTCCAGCAGAAGAGATTTGAACTGCTTCCGATTGAACCGCCCAAGTGGATACCAATCCAGCAAAAGCAGGGCAGCCGGAATCATAAAGCTGGAAGGCTTGATCAGCATGGAAAGTATGAACAACAGCAGAGAGAGGATGTATTCCCGCCACGTTCCGTGCTCATTGGCAGGATCATTCTTTTTCTGCACATACCTCAGATAAAAGATAAGAAATCCAAGGGTTAAAGCACCATTGAGAACATCTTTGCGCTCCGTGATCCAGACAACCGACTCCACCCGGGCGGGATGTATGGCAAACAGAAGACCGGCCGTCAGCAGTATTCCGGGGTACATGTATTTTGAATGACCGGGTGTCACCATGCCGCGGCACAGTCCATAGATCCTGTCAGCAAAGAGCACGAACAGTGAGGCATTGAGTGCATGCAGCAGGATGTTCGTCAAATGATAACCGAATGGATCAAGACCCCACAACCTGTAATCGATCGCAAAGGAGAGCCAGAGCAGCGGGGTCCAGTAGTTAAGGGGTATTGTGCAGAATGCCCAATACCAAAACTCCGTTCCCATACTCCGGATACCGGTATTTTCGATAACATATTCAGGGTCATCAAGATTAATAAAATCACAGTAAAGGGCTCTATGGTACACAATGAAAGCGACAAAACCGGCAAATATGGCAACCTTGAAAAGTATTCGTCTCTCTTCGCTCAAGTAATTTCCCTATTATGAGTGATAACGCAGTTAATTCTTACTGTTACGTCAATTAAAATCTGATAAATTTGGAGCCTTATGCCAGGCCGAAACGAAAAAAAGGTGAGCCCTTGTAGAGCTCACCTTTTTACACAGTCATACTACTTGTTAGCAGGGATGAACAACAGCACTACCTGTGATTTTCGGTGTTACGTAGCTCTTTTTCATGGTTGGCACCTCCTTTCATAATATACCGGTTTTTATAATAACATATTTTGACGATGCGGGGCGCCTTGCGGCGCCCCACTGCTTCTTACCAGCGAGTCTTATTGTTCCAGATCTGCTTTTTCGGGTCATATGCTGCCCCGCCGGCGCCAGCTGCGTTATGGCAGTTGGAACCGAAGGACTGGACAGTCGGCTGAACGTTGCCCGGATCGTTATTCTGGAAATACCAGCCACCCGGGTTCTGAGCAGTACCCGGAGTGCCGGAGTACCTGGAACCGCCGCCCGGGAACCGGCCGGCACCAAAAGCAGTGGTGGTGAAGGTAGTCTGGGCAAAGTTACCGTAGCTGGCTGCTGTTGTGCCGGAGGTTGTGCTGATTACGCCAGTGGATGTCTTGCGCTGGAAGTGCCTTACATCCAGACAGTTTGTTACCATGAGCCGCGGCAGACGGGAAACGTGCGGCGCATGACACTTGGAGCAGGTGTAGGCATGAACCTTGTTATTGATGTTGGTGCCGTTTGTCGGGCCCCAGCCGGCAACTGACTGGTGAACACGCTCTTTGGTCATCCAGGTTTTTGACGTTGTTGCGGCTGCTGCACCGGTTAGTGCGGTCTGGTTGTGACACTCGAGGCAGAGACCGGCAAACACGGCTGGTGTCTTCTCGGTGTGCAGTTTCAGGGCGTTGTTGGAGAAGTTGCGGAACGCCTGTGCCCGCTTGTTGCTCTTGGTAGTTGCTACACCAGCGCCACCGTTGAGAGGAGCAGGCATATTGAGCAGGGTGTTCTGGTCGATGTTGTAGCCAACTGCGGCACCGGCTCCGGCAATACCGAGCCATGTGGAGCCGCCACCACGCTTGACAGCAGGCGTTGCCTTATCTTCCCTGTAGGGTGAAGTTACCCAGGTACCCTTGAGCAGCGGTACGCCGTGATCCCTGTCGGCGCCGAGGGCGCTGGATACGCCGTGCGGATCGTGACATGGAGTACAGAGGCCGTTGATCTCGCCGGTATGGCCTGCCTGTGAAGCGTTAACGCTGGTGCCGTAGTGACCACCCATCGGCTTGCTCATATTTTTGTTGCCCGTGCCGAATCCGCCTTTGTAGGCAGTGCGTTTAACAGGATTGG
>Ga0210377_10000101_pt1 | contig 75381 bp, 77 predicted proteins | sample PLM4_65_b1redo_FD_155480 | JGI IMG/M metagenome (GOLD analysis project Ga0210377, IMG submission 155480) | Groundwater sediment microbial communities from an aquifer in East River, Colorado, USA - PLM4_65_b1 redo | ecosystem: Environmental > Terrestrial > Soil > Riparian zone | place: USA: East...
GTATGTTCGTCTCCGGTTGCTCTCCACCCCGCCTCGCGGCGACGCAGTTACCGTTGACTACCGGGAGTGGACCTCTCCCGGGAGAGGACTTTCACCTCTCAGATGCGCGTGCTTCCAGGCGCACGATTCCGGATCAAGTCCGGAATGACGGCATGAGATTACAGCAATGGCTGCCTCTTATAAAAAAATAGGCTGAAGGAGCACTCTCCTTCAGCCTGCTGCACAAATAAGAGAATGCTTTTACGACGTTACCACCAGTACCGGACAGGGTGCATAGCCGATGACTTTTCTGCCACGCTCCCCAGGAGAAGCCTCCGGAGACCGGTCCTGCCGTGCGAGCCGATGATGATCGTGTCCGCCTTCTGCATATCAGATAACAAACTCCGGTCCACTGCCGCCCTTCACCGCTGCACCGGATTTTCAGATCGCGACGACATACACCGGACAGGGGGCCTGATCGATGACGTTTTCTACAATATGGTCGCCGAAGAGCCTGCTGAAGATGCCCTTCTTTTTTCTGGATCCCATAATGATGAGGTCGCACCGTTCCTCTTCCGCGACCTCCACGATCCGCTGCGTCACATCACCCTGCTCCAGCCTCGTTTTGATCATAACGCCTTCTGCCTGCGCCGCTTTCCTGACCTCGGTCAGGGCCGCGTTCCCGCCGTCGTCCAGTACGTCATCCAGGTTCTTGATGCCCGTCAGGTTCAGGTCCCCGTCAAAAGGCTGCACCACCTTGACGACCGTGATCCAGGTCTTTTCGTCCTGCGCGAGTTTGATGCCCTGCGTCAGCACTTCCTTGTGGCCGTTCAACGCTATGAGAACTTTTCGATAACCCTTCATGTGTCGCTCCCGCTCCTTATCCGGACAACCCGGGGAAAGTTCCATTCACCCTTCACACTTCACCCTTCACACTTGCCCCCAGGTTATCTCACGATCAATATGGGGCACGAGGCATTTGCGATGATCCGCTCAGCCGTGCTTCCCATGAGCGCCTTGTTCATGCCTCGCCAGCCATGGGTCCCCATGACGATCAGATCGTGTTTGAAAGTGTTGGCGATCTCGACGATCTTGTCGCCGCTATGGCCTTCCTGTACCACCGCCTTGATCTGCACCTTCTGCAGAGCGGTGATCTCTTTCGCCTGGGCCGTGATCTTTTCCGCTTCCTGGAACAGGCTTCTGGTGATGGTCTCGGTCTTGAAAAAATCCATCATCTCCTCGTACCTTGGGATCACATAGAGGACCGAGATCTCGGAATTGTCGATCTTTGACAGCTCGCAGGCCCGGACTAGCGCTTTTTTGCTCGTCTCTGACCCGTCAAAGGGCACCAGGAGCGACTGGTAAGCGCCTACACATTTCGAGCAGGGCTTCTTTACCACGAGCACGTCGCAGGGCGAGTTCAGGATCACCTGTGACGTAACGCTGCCCATCAGCAGCCGCTTAAGCCCTTTTCTGCCGTAGGTGCCGAGCGCGATCAGGTCCGCATGCTTCTCCCGGGCGATCTCGATAAGCACCTCGGGCGGTTCGCCTTCACACACCAGCGAATCCACGCTTCCGTTCAAACCGAACTCGTTATGAAGGTCCTTCTTTGCATCCAGGCAGACGCGGGTCCCGAACTCGAACCGCTTCTCCATCTGCGCCGGCAGTATGGCGAACTCTTCCTGGTCGAAAAAGACCGAATGCACGAGGATAAGTTTCCCGCCCAGCCGTTTGATACGGAGCGACGCTTCCTTGAGGGCTGCCTTGCTCGACAGCGACTCGTCGTATCCAACTACAATGGAGTTATACATCAGTGTGCCCCTCCGCCTTTTCTGAACACCATGCTCACGCCGAAACCCGCGCTCAGCGCGACCCCGATGGACAGGAACCCGTACATTGCCGGCATGTCTTTTGCCATGCCTGCCAGCGACTTGACCATGCCGACCTGCTCGACATTGACCTTTGAGGTGGCCTGCTCCACGACCTTATGTTCCTTCACCGCATAGACCGTTACCAGATAATCACCCGGTTGGGCCTGGTAGGGCCAGTCGGTCATGATAAAATATTCCTGCTTGCCGTCGGCATTCATGCTGGTCTTGATGTTGCCTGACGAGCTCGTATACACCCTGGAGTCCTCTTTGAATTTGACGAACTCATCGAACCACTTGGCCTTCTCTGCTTCGTTTTCGACCGGCGTGATCTCCACATGTTTCGCCAGGGCCGGGAAACCGATCACGTGCCTGTCCATCTCATCCATGCTCAGGATGTCCTCGATCTTCCTGGTACTGAAGACCTCGTAGAAGTTCGGCGTGTTCTCGAACTTGAGCTGCCCCACGTTCATCCAGAGCATTCCGCCCACCTTGCCCTTTTTCTTCAAGAGCTGGTGGCCTTCCGGAGAAGTTATCTTGATGACCAGGTCCGTTCCCGGCTCAGACAGTCCCTTTACGCTCACGGTGCTTCCGTGGTAAAAGAAATCGATGGTGATATGGTCGTGATTCGCTTTTGCGGTAAGCATCGCAAAAGCGTTATTGGAAATTGGAAATTGGAAAATGAAAAGTGCAAAAGTGATTACGATTAAAACTCTGAACTCCGAACTCCAAACTCCGAACTTTTTCATAATTAATGTCCTCCAACTTGTGAAAGAAGTAACGACGGTGTCAGCGTGATCTCAAAAACGATCTTCACGGTCACGGCAAGCACGATCGTGGCGAGAAGGATCTTGAGCTGCTCTGCCTTGAGTTTTTTGCCGAAAGAAGCGCCGATCTGGGCGCCCACGGTGGAACCCAGGAGCAGGAGCACGGCAAGGATGAAGTCCACGCTGTGGTTGGTGTATGCTTGAAGGAAGGTGACCTCGATGCAGGTGAACAGGATCTGGAACAGGCTGGTGCCGACCACCACGTGCATCGGCATTCTGAGCATGTAGACCATGATCGGGACCATGAGGAACCCGCCGCCCACGCCCATGATCGCCGCGAGGATGCCGACAAAGGCGCCGAGCACGATCGGGACGAATATGGAATGGGTGATGCCCGATTTCTCGAACCGGGTCTGGAGCGGCAAAGACTTGAGGAATCTGCCCACGGCGGACTCTTTCTCTTCCTTCGCCTCTTCGACAGTGTTCTTTTTCTTTCTCATGCTCTGGAGGCTCTCGATGAACATGTAAACGCCGACGATGCCGAGCATAAGGATGTAGGTTATCTTGATGACGAAATCAGCGTTGCCCATGGCATGGAGCAGTTTGATCAACTGGACGCCGAGAATGCCGCCGACAAAACCTCCAACCAGGAGATAGAGCCCCATCTTGAAGTCCACATTCCCGACCTTCCAGTGCGCGTACGTACCCGACGTCGACGCTGCCACGATCTGGTTGGAATCCGTTGCCGCCGCTACAGTCGACGGTATGCCGAACATGATAAGCAGCGGCGTCAGAAGGAATCCGCCGCCCACGCCGAAGAGGCCGGACAAAAGCCCCACGGCAAGCCCGAGCCCCACGGGGATCAGGATGTTAATACTGGTCAAAGCTACTGGTAGATACAGGTACATGTACGTAAGCTCCTTTTCAGATTAAATTCATAGTAACGAAGCAGGTCTGTCTCTCGCAAAGGCGCAAAGCTCGCCAAGAAAAGCGTAAGGCTTGAGTTGCTGTTTGTGCCGTTTGTTTTTAGGTACGAGTTTCTCATTCTGCACAGACGTTATGCTCGCAAAGAAAAGCCAATTCTTGGGTTAAAAAGAAGTAGCTTAAGATTTCCTTTGCGACCTTTGCGCCTTTGCGAGAGAACGCCGTTGACTTGGTGCTTCTTCCCTACGCTACTGCACAGGCTTGCCGCGTCATGGTCACGATCGGACGCGATGCAGTCCGCACCAGCCGGTTCAGGTCCTTGGACGTAACAATCCCGGACTCGGTCATGACCGGGCTGAGCACGACCTTGTCGATGCCGCTGTTGTTCTTGAGATACGACCGGATGCCCGAGACCGTATCCAGATCGGTCCGCTGTACGTTCACCGAGATCCCCTCCTGCTTGCACCGGGCAATGAGTTCGGCGAGCTTCACATCGTAGCCAGCCTGCTTTTCGGTCGAATCGCCTGCCATGATCTCCCGCGCTGTCTCGTGCTCGTCTGCTTCGGCAAAGCTGACCGCCGTCATCAGGTTTCCCAGCTTGTCCATGAGATTGGTCGGCTTCTTAACGAGCAGGAGCGTAATGTCCTCATACATCGCCTTCGCCAGCTCAATGGCGTACGAAACCCCTTCTTCCAGATTTTCTCCACCATAGGTGACGAACAACAACTGTCTCTTTCCCATTTCAAAACCCTCCTTCGCATGTGCTCTGCGTTGCCGACTATATTGCATTCGCAGTGCCAACACGTATGTCGTTGTTTTGTTAGGGTGAAGTTGATTTTAATGAAAAGCGGCTCGTTTCAAATATGAACAGTGGTGAACAGTAGTGCGTATCTGGAGAGAAGGAACAGGGGCAGAACGATGATATGGGCCTTTGTTTGCAAGCTTTAAATCATTAGGAGGTTTTTTTAGAGGAGATCATCAGGAAGGTTTGCTATCTGAAGATGTGTTTAAATATGGAACGCGACAAGGCCTGCAAACTATGATGGGAGTACGACGGGCTAACACGTTTGGCGGTTTAACAGGCTTCTCTATTCCTCCTTCAAGATCCTCCACAGGCTGGTACGCGAGATCCCGAGCACCTCTGCGGCTTTTGACTTGTTGTCACCGAACATTTCGAGCACTTTCGCGGCATACTCTTTGTTCAGTTCTTCGATCGTCTTCACGCGGTCCGGCTCTATGGTCTCGATCTGGAACATCTTGATGGTTTGGGGCAGGCTGGCAGGCGTTATCACGTCGCCCTTCTCGAGAATGATCGCCCGTTCAACGATGTTCTCAAGCTCGCGCACGTTCCCCGGGTAACTGTAGTGCATCAGCACATCCAGCGCCTCTTTCGTGAACCCAGCGATCTTCTTGCGGGAGCTCAGGATATGTTTTTCCAGGAAATAAGTGCAGAGCGGCAGGATGTCGTCGCGGCGGTCCCGGAGCGGGGGGATGGAGATCTCCATGATGTTCATGCGGTAGTACAGGTCCTCGCGGAACCTGCCTTCGGCGATGATTGACCGCACGTTCTGGTTGGTTGCTGCAATGAAGCGAACATCGACCTTGACCGGACGGGTTCCGCCCACGCGGTAGAACTCGCCTTCTTCGATCACCTTGAGCAGCTTGGCCTGAAGGTTCGGCGCCATTTCCGCGATCTCGTCTAAGAACAGCGTGCCGGTGTCCGCGATCTCCACGAGCCCCTGCTTGGTCTTGATCGCGCCGGTGAAGGCGCCCTTTTCATGTCCGAAGAGCTCGCTTGCCAGCAATTCCTCGGTCAGCGTTGCGCAGTTGATCGAAAGAAAAGGCATGCCCTGCCGTTGGCTGGTGAAGTGGATGATCTTTGCCAGGAGGCTCTTGCCCACGCCGGTCTCGCCGGTGAGCAGCACATTGCAGTCGGAATCCTTCATCCCGTCGATGGTAGCCAGGATGTTGTTCATGCTCGCGCTCTTGGCGATGATCGAGACCTTCTTGTCCATGCCCGCATAGGCCTTGAGCGCGACGTTCTCCTTCTTCAGGAGCTTCTGGCCGCGGATCTTCCCCACCTTGAGCAACAGCTCGTCCAGGTCAAAGGGTTTGGTCACATAGTCATACGCGCCCTTTTTCATGGCGTCGACCACGGAGCCGATGCTGCCGTATCCCGTGATTATGATCACCTCAATATCAAGCTGCCGCTCCCTGACGGTTTCCAGCAGTTGTATTCCGGTGAGTCCGGGCATCTTGATGTCCGCGATGAGCAGGTCGAAATGGTCGGACTCGATCTTTTGGAGAGCATCGGCGCCGTTCTGTGTGCCTTCGGCCAAATAGCCTTCGTTCTGAAGGGCCTTCACCAGATGCTTTAAGGTTATGTCCTCGTCTTCAGCTATCAATATCTTAAATGCCATGGTTCGCTGTCCCCTTCTTCGGCAGGGTGATCGTAAAAACCGTGCCCTTGCTATCTTCACTGGCAACAACGATCTCGCCATGATTTTTCTTGATGAGATTATAGACGATCGCCAGACCGAGGCCGGTGCCTTTGTCCTTGGTGGTAAAGAACGGCTCGAAGATCTTGTCGAGGGACTCCCGGGGAATACCGGGGCCGGAATCGGCGACCTGGATCGTTGCCAGTGCTTCCGTCGAGGAAATGGTCACGCGCAGTTCGCCGCGTCCTGCCATGGCTTCCACCGCGTTCGTGAAGAGATTGATGAAGACCTGCTCCATCTGTCCCTGATCGGCCCAAACCGAGACTTCCTCCTGGTCAGACGTGAGCGTGCTTGCCACACTCCCCCCCTCGTTCCGGAAGCGCTTAAAAATACCCCGGACCAGGCTCGCCAGTTCGATCTCCTGAAAATGCGGCTCTCGGCCCCGTGCAAATTCCAGCAGATCTCCGACGATCTTCTTGACGCGCACGGTCTGGGAAAGGATATCGTTAAAGACCTCCTTCATGTCCGGCGGACAGGTCTCGCTCACTTCCTTCGCCAGCACCTGGGTGGAGAGGTAAATGTTGTTCAGGGGGTTGTTCAGTTCGTGCGCCACCCCGGCGGCCAGCGTGCCGATGGCGGCGAGCTTTTTCGTCTGCATGAGCTCGCGGTTCTTGTTCTCCAGCTCCGCCTCGCGAGAAGCAAGCTGGTCCTCCATATCGTTGAATTTATCGATAAGAACGCCCACCTCGTCATTGGTCTTCCCTTTTTTGCGCGCGATCGTCAGATGGGGATAGGACCCTTTCCCGGTCCGCTCCACCACATTGATCAGCAGCATGAGCCTCCGCACCACGTTGGTGCTGATGAAGAACAACATGCCGATGCCGACGAAAAAGAACAGCGGGAAAAAGATGAGGATCGCGATCTGCGACACCCGGATCACGGTCTCGGCCTTCTCGCGGGCGATCTTGTCGAGGTCCTTGGAGATTACCAGGATGTCCTCGCCCGTCTTTCTGAGCAGGAGGATCTCCTCGCCAAGAGACCGGAGCCCGCTGGTCAGGGCGTGGCCTCGCGGCAGATGGAACAGGGTTTCCAGGAATTGGGCGGACCGGGCAGGCCGTTCGAGGAACGTAGCTTCCACCAGCGGAAAATACTTTTTTTCGTCATTTCGATACGTTGCCTTGATCCGCTGAAAGAGGACGGACAAGCGCGCGGCCTCGGCCTCGATGGCCGTGAATCGCTGCTCATAGTCGGAGATGCTTTTCCGCAGTGACAGGTTGTCAGCCCGGTCAATGCCGGGATTCTGGGTCAGAAGTTCTTTGAGCTCGCCCATATAGGCATGGACCGCGGCCGACTCCTCTTCCATGTTCTCCGGGCTGTACAGAAAATAGTTCTTTTCATGGCGCCGGAGCTGCAGCGATTTCCTGCTGATCGTATCGGTGATCTCGAGGTAGCGGATCTCCTTCCTGATCTCCACAAAGCTGAGATACTCGAAGGCCGCAAGAATGGCGATGATGAAGGCGCTGATGAAAAAGCTGAGGACTATTTTTCGTTTTAGCGACATGGTTCACCGTAACACAAGTCATCGGTCCCGTGCAATAAAAAAAGGCTGAAGGACTCATCTCCTTCAGCCTGTAACACTACTGGGAATTTTTACGACTTCACCACCAGCACCGGACAGGGCGCATGGCCGATGACCTTCTCCGCCACGCTCCCCATGAGGAGCCTCCGGAGGCCGGTCCTGCCGTGAGAGCCGATAATGATCATGTCCGCCTTCTGCTCTTTGGCCAGATTGGTTATGGCCTCGAAGGCTTCGGATTCGCCCACAAAGGTTTCCGCTTTTACGCCGGCTGCTTCAGCCTGCTTTTTTACGTCAGCCACATAGCCTTTTGCTTTTTTGACCAGGTCGTCGACCGCCTGTGGAGCTTCGGCGTAAAATTCAGCAGGCACATCGGCAACGGAAACGACCTTCAGCTCTCCACCGTAGGACTGGGCGAAGGAGATCGCCTTTGCCGTAGACACTAAGCTGAACTTGGACCCGTCCGTTGCGAGCACGATCTTCTTCCACCCGATAACGGTGTTGTTCGGAACGACCAGCACATCGCGCTGGGTATGGCCGATGACCCGGGCAGTCACATTCCCGATCATGCTGCGATCGCGGTGATGGACCCCGCGACGGCCCATGACAATAACGTCGCAGTTCTCGGCATCGGCCAGATCGACGATGCGTTCGTAGACCTCGCCTTCCTCGCAGACCGTTTTGACGAGCATCCGTTCGGTCCTGGCGATATGTTCCACTTCCGCAATGGCGTCCTCGCAGGGTTTCCTGAGTGCTGCCCGGATATCCTTGACGCCCAGGGTCTCGATCTCGCCCTCGTAGGGCGGGACGACCGACGTGACCGTGATCCAGCATTTTTCTTCGTTCGCCAGCTTGAAAGCCTGGTGCAGGGCGTTCTTGCCGGAGTCGGAACTGTCGACCGCTACCAGGATCTTTCTATACTTCCCCATGCTCCAATGCTCCTGACGCATGCAGCAGTTTTTCGGCTTTCTTCCCCTGCCACATGGCCCGAAGGACGATAAAAGCGCCGAGCAGCAATGCAAAGATCATTATAGCAAAACTGCCGTTCTTGAGCAATTTTACGGTGGTGTCGCCGAGCGTGTCGATGAGACCGAGCTGGGAAAGGTACACCGGGACCATGAGGCCGCGGCTGAAGAGTACGATCACCATGATGAGGCCCATGACGACCTTGATCATGAAGGGCTTCACATAGGTGGTGCCGATGGCGCCGAGCTGGATGCCGAAGAGCGAACCTGCCAGAATGATCATGGCGAGCCGGATATCCACCATGCCGTGCATGGCATACTTGAGCGAACCGCCGAGGCCCATGACAAAAGCGATGACAAGCTCCGTGGCCGACGCCATGAGGCTCGGTGCGCCGAGGACATAGATCATGGCAGGAACGCCTACAAAACCGCCGACCGCGATCGTGGCGGCCATCAGGCCTGTTGCAAAACCGAGGGGAATGGTGAACAACACTGAAACACGGGCATTGATGCTTTTGAAATAGACCATGGTGCCCGGAATGTTGATGGACTGGATCCATTTCGCGAGTTTGCCGGCCTTTTCTTCCGAATTGGCATTGCCTGATCTGTAGGTCTTCCAGGCATCATACAGAACAGAGCCGCCGACCGTTGCCAGGATCACGACAAAAGCCACGCTCACATAGAGGTTGGAGCCTGCGTCGCCGTAGGTTGCCTTGATCTTTTCCTGGATGCCCGCGCCGTACAGCACGCCTGCTTCAGCTGATACACCGAGGATGAGGCCGAGCTTCACGTCGACCTGTCCGTACTTGAAACGCTTCATAGCGCCCACGAGTGCTTTGGGGAACTTGTGGCACATGTTGCTTGCAACAGCCATGAGACCGGGGACGCCCAGGCTCATCATGCCGGGCGTGAGCACGAACGCGCCGCCGGAGCCGATGAATCCGCTGACCAGACCGCCTACAAATCCGACGCCGAAGAGATAAAGGATGGTGATCGCATCAAGATTAATAAAACTCGTCGCTATATCCGGCATGTTACTTTACCTCCTTTTTCTTGCGAGCTGCCTCAACACCCAGAACGGTCCAGAAATGACCGGTGAACCCGCCGTGAAAGTACGAGAACACGAATGCGGTGATGATCGGCAACAGCGCAAACCATCCCCCCTGGGCGAAGGTGCTGTTGATCACGTCCTGCTTCAGCAGCAGGGTCGCATAGAGCGCTATGGAAATGACTCCCATAACGATCATTGCTGCCACTGGCTTTTTCTTGGTAGTGCTTTGTGCCATTGTAATTCCTCCTTATAGAAATGAGTACTGCTTGTTATATTTGTGTTTCTGGTTTCTTGTTGTCGTTCATTCCGCAATCCGAAATCCGCAATCCGAAATGCCTACCCCGCTTCCATTACAACCACGAGCGGACATTTCAGCTTCTGCCAGAGCTCCGAGAGCGTTTTGTCCTTTTTGTTGCAGTCCATATCCAGACTGTTCGGGGACTCGATGATGGCGAACGCGATTTCCTTGTCCTTCCCGGTATGCTCGATGATCTGCTGTTTGAGACATCCGGTCCGCGCAATGAGCCGATAAGGAACTCCCTCAGCTCTCAATGTTTCCTGGAAGCGCGTCAGCTCCGCATCAGGAGCGACAACGCCTGATGGACCCGACCCGGATGAGACGAACAGGATGTCAAGCTGGGCATTGATCCTTTTAGACATGTTCAGCGCATACTTGAGCGTTTTGGCGTCTATCCGCCCTTCTTTGAGGCCGAGCAGCACCCGCCGCCCTTCACTGAGCAAGGACCGCGCGGCTTCCGGCACCCCTTCTTCCGCAAAGGTCGCTGCCGCCATCACGTCCTCTATCTGTTTCATCATCTTTTTCAATCTGTCCATCCCCATGATAGGACCTCAGTGATAGAAACGTTAGCCGGCCCGGAGTTCCTTGCGTGCTGCCGGACGCTGTTGATCGCGCTTTACGGGACGATCGGTCGTGCGTACGGTATCTTCCTTCATGATCTGCCGTGCTGTCTCGAATTCGCCTTCCTCGGCAAAGGCTGCTGCTACCATCGTTGTTTCAAATTTCTTAAGTAAGCTTTTCATTTTGCTGCCTCCTGTGTGGTTAAGATACTTCTCTTACTACATTTACCGTGCCAAAGAGAAACAAGCATGTAACACGCTGATAACAAAACCTATTTATCATTACACGCTCTTGCGCACCCTGACTGAAATGTTATACTTTGCAATAGGAGATCAAGCCTGCTGTTATTAGCCATTGTATTGTAAGGGTTAATTTAACTGTTGCATCGGAACTGAAAACGTTGTATTTTGTAACACTCCCATAAGACGGCGGTGGATCATGAGCTTTTTCAAAAAATCCGAAGACAGTGAGCAACAAACAAACATTGCCGACCTGAGGCGCAAGGTCGCCGACGCCCAGATGCCTGCAGCGGTCGAAAAGATCGCTGAGCAGGAACTGGATATGCTCACCAAGATCAGCCCCGCTGCCGCTGAATATTCCATCGGCCTCACCTACATCGATTACCTCGTCACCCTTCCCTGGAACAAAAAGACCGAAGATAACCTCGACCTTACGCGCGCCGAGCGGCTCCTGAACGAGAACCACTATGGCCTGAACAAGGTAAAAGAGCGCATCCTGGAGCACCTGGCAGTAAAGGTCATGCGGCTGAACCGGAAGCCGCTCATCCTGGTGGTTGACGATGAAGAGATCGCGCGCAAGAACCTCGAACACGTTCTCTCCAAAGAGCAGTATGAAGTGGTCACGGCAGCTGACGGCGCTGACGCCCTCCGAAAGCTCGAAGCCCATGAGTTCGATGTGGTCCTTACCGATCTGAAGATGGCTTCCCTGGACGGCATGGAACTGCTCGAGAAGATAGGCGGACGCTTCCCTGACATAAAGGTGATCGTGGTGACCGGCTTTGCCTCGATCTCTTCAGCCATTGAGGCGGTCAAGAAAGGCGCCTTCGATTACATTGCCAAGCCGTTTAAGCTCGATGAGGTCCGGACCGCCGTGCGCAAAGCGCTCGAGAAAAAGGCCGTGGTCAAGAGCACCAAAGGCTCGGTCCTCTGCTTCTCCGGCCCTCCCGGGACCGGCAAGACCTCCGTCGGCAGGGCCGTGGCACAGGCGCTGGGGAGGAAATTCATGCGCATCGCCCTGGGCGGCATGAAGGACGAGGCAGATATCCGCGGACACCGCCGGACCTATGTAGGGGCCAAGCCGGGCCGCATCATCGAAGAGATCCACCGCCTGGAAACAACGAACCCCGTGATCATGCTGGACGAGCTCGACAAGCTCGGCCACGACGTCAAGGGCGACCCGGCCTCGGCGCTCCTTGAAGTGCTCGACCCGGAGCAGAACCAGGCCTTCGTGGACCATTATCTTGACGTGCCCTTCGATCTTTCGAGCGTCATGTTCATCGTGACCGCCAACCTGATCGATACCATCCACGCTCCCCTCCGCGACCGCATGGAGGTGATCGAGTTCCCGGGCTATACCCAGGAGGAGAAGGCGCAGATCGCAAACCGCTTCCTCGTGCCGAAGCAGATCAGGGAAAAAGGCCTGTCCACGAACCGGATCGGCTTTGCCCCGGAGGCGGTGCAGAAGGTCATTCAGGAATATACGCGGGAGGCCGGCATCAGAAGTCTGGAGCGGAAGATCGCCACCATCTGCCGCAAGATCGCCAAGGAGTCGCTGCAGAATCAGGAAGACGGCGCAATCAGGGTTACGTCCGAACAGGTCGAGCACTTTCTGGGCAAGCGGAAGTATCAATTCGAGGTCATCGAGGAGCAGGACCGGATCGGCGTCACCACCGGACTGGTCTGGACCGGGGCCGGCGGAGACATCATCTTCGTGGAAGCTGCCCGGATGAAAGGCGATAAGGAGCTGATCATCACCGGTTCGCTGGGCGAGGTCATGCGCGAATCGGTGCAGGCCGCGCTGAGCTACATCAGGAGCAGCGCCGCCTCCTTCGGTATCGACGAAAACTTCTTCGAACGCCAGGACATCCATATCCATGTGCCGGGCGGCGCCATCCAGAAGGACGGGCCTTCGGCAGGCATCACCATCGCCGTGGCGCTCCTGTCGCTGCTCACCAAACGGCCTGCCCGTCGCGATGTGGCCATGACCGGCGAGATCACGCTGACCGGAAGGATCCTGCCCGTAGGCGGTATCCGGGAAAAGGTGCTTGCTGCAAAGCGGGCGAAGGTGGCCGTCATCATCATGCCGGCAAAAAATCGGGTCGATGTGGAGGAACTTTCGGAAGAAATCACGCGCGACATCACGATCAGGCTGGTCGATACGGTGGCCGAGGCAGCCGAGGCAGTGTTGAGATAATAACGGCAGCTAGCCACAAAAAGCACAAAAGTCACATAAACAAAGAATTTGAATCACCCCACCTCACCTCCCCTTGGCAAGGGGAGGAACTGTCGTAGCCCCTCCTTTCCAAGGAGGGGTTGGGGAGGTATTTTGTGGAGCAAACTGCTCTTTTAGGATAAATCATGTTCAGCTACCAGCAAAGCATACGGCAGAAAATACGGTTCGGCTACTACGCGGTCGTGGTAATGATCGTGGGGCTTTCCATCTTCACCTACATTGAGCTGAATTTTATCGAGAAGAAGATCATGTTCGGCGAGGCCATCTCCGAGTTTTTCGACACCACCCTTGAGATCAGGCGGTTTGAGAAGAACTATTTCCTGTACGAAAAGCGGTCCGACTTCAACGAAAACGTCCGCTATGTGGTAAAAGCGCAGGAACTGCTTGCCGCGAACAGCATTGCCTTTGCCGCGGTCACCTCCGAAGGGCAGATCCCCGCGCTTGCAGCAAACCTCGAAAAATACAAAGACCATATGGAGCGCTATGAGAAGCTGAACCGGCAGCGGCCCTCTCAGCAGGCAGGAGAGAACGCGTCTATAACCGCCATCGAGAAGACCATCAGAAAGTACGGCAAGGACATCATCACCAGCGCCGAAGATATTGCGAAAACCGAACGGAAAAGCCTGCAGGCCACGCTGAACAGCTCGCGGCGGGTGCTGATCCTTTCCATTGCGTTTCTGGTGGCCATGGTGCTCGTCATCGGCCAGGTCATGGCCCAGGTCATCGTGAAACCGCTGAAGCTCATGGAACGGACCATGGAAAAGATCGCCGAAGGCAGCTTCGAGAACATCCGCATCAACTCCCGGGACCGCGAGGTGCTGTCCCTGACCAACGCCTTCAACAAGATGCTGCGCGAGCTGGAACTGCGCCAGCGCCACCTGGTCCAGTCGGAAAAGCTCGCGTCCCTGGGAACCCTGCTGTCGGGTGTGGCGCACGAACTGAACAATCCCCTGTCGAACATCTCTTCATCAAGCCAGATTCTGTCCGAGGAATTCGACGACGGAAGCGTGGAGTTCAAAAAAGAGCTGATCGCCCAGATCAATGATCAGACCGACCGCGCCCGGAACATCGTGCGCTCGCTCCTGGAGTTCTCGCGCGACAAGGAGTTCAAGAAACAGTCGCTTTCCCTGAGCGGCTTGCTGGAAGAGACCATCCGGTTCGTCAAAGGCCAGATCACCGGGAACGTCTCGGTTAAGGTCGATGTTCCTTTGGACCTCATGATCATTGCCGACAAACAGCGTATTCAGCAGGTCTTCCTGAACCTCATCAAGAACGCCATCGAGGCCGTGGAGGGAGGCGGCGTGGTCACGGTAACAGGTGCGAAGCACAGCGCACTGGACAAAGCAGGCGATGATGAGAACAGCATTTATAACTACCTTAAGTACCGCGGCAAGTGCACGCTGGAAGAAGACACCGTCGATATCCAGGTCCACGACACCGGGCCGGGCATCCCGCCGGAGCTCCTTTCAAAGATCTTCGACCCCTTTTTTACGACCAAGGACGTGGGCAAGGGATCGGGGCTGGGTCTCTTCATCGTCCACGAGATCATCGACGAACACGACGGCTGCATCGGCGTGGACAGCGCGCCCGGCAAAGGGACGACGTTCCTGATACGGCTGCCGATGAAGTAAGGCAGGGTTCAGGGGACAGGGTTCAGGGGACAGGGTCCAGGGTCCGGTAAATGCAATAACAGATAAAGGATTGGAATATGCCGAACAGTGTAAAGCTTTTGATCGTCGATGATGAACGGATCGCGCTCCGCAACCTGGAGCACGTTATGAAGAAGGAAGGCTACGACGTGACCAGCACGCAAAGCGGCATGAATGCGCTCAAACTGCTCGACGAAATGCAGTTCGATGTGGTGCTTACGGACCTCCGCATGGAAAAGGTGGACGGCATGCAGGTCCTGGCAAAGAGCCGGGAGCGCTATCCGGACTCCGAAGTGATCATGATCACCGGCTTTGCCACGCTCGACTCGGCCGTGGACGCCATGCGCCACGGGGCGTTCCACTACATCGCCAAACCCTTCAAGCTCGACGAGGTCCGGCAGGTCGTGAAGGAAGCTGTCGCCAAGGTCAAGCTCAAGAAAGAGAACCAGAACCTCCGAGAACAGCTGGAGCACTACCAGGGCAAAGTGAAGATCATCACCCAGGACCCGACCATGGAGCGGCTGCTCGAGACCGCGCGCCAGATCGGCCCCACGGACTGCAATGTGCTGATCAGCGGCGAGAGCGGCACGGGCAAGGAGCTCTTCGCCCGGTACACGCACTATAACAGCAGGCGCGCCGAAGGCCCTTTCTTTGCGATCAACTGCGGCGCCTTCACCGAGGAGCTGCTGTCGAACGAACTCTTCGGCCATGAGAAAGGCTCTTTTACCGGCGCCCTGGCCATGAAAAAAGGCCTGTTCGAAATGGCCTCAGGCGGCACGCTCTTCCTGGACGAGATAACCGAAATGCCTCCGTCCATGCAGGTGAAACTGCTGCGCGTTATCCAGGAAAAAGAGATGCTGCGCGTCGGCGGCACCGAAGCGGTCAGGGTCGACGTCCGGTTTGTTGCTGCCACGAACCGCAACATCCAGGACGCCATCAAGGAAGGCTCCTTCCGGCAGGACCTGTACTTCCGGCTGAACGTAGTGTCCCTGCGCATCCCTCCCCTGTCGGAGCGCAAGGACGACATCCCGCTCCTTTCGTATTACTTCCTGAAGAAATACGCCGTGCTGATGAAGAAGAACGTGAGCGAGCTGTCACAGGACGTGATCGGACTGCTCATGAACTACGATTTTCCCGGGAATGTGCGGGAGCTGGAGAACATCATGGAGCGCGGCGTGGCGCTCGCCGGCGGCAAGGTTATCGAACTGGCCCATCTGCCCGAAGACCTGCGTGAGCTGAACATCAGGACCTTCCGGAAAAAGGAAGGCAAGATGCCGTCGCTGGAGGAGCAGGAAGAAGCTTATATCAAATGGGTGCTGAACGAGGTCGGCGGCAACAAGACCCTGGCCGCCCAGATCCTCGGCATCGACCGGGTATCGCTCTGGCGGAAGCTGAAGAAATATGGGTTGGAAGTAGAGTAGACTCTCAAAAAATTCAGGAACATCAGGGAATACCGATTTACAGGGAGACGCTTATGGTTGGTGCGAAAGCGATAAAGATACTGTACGAAGCCATAGAAGCGCATGGCGGAATGAATTATTGGAACAGCATCGGGGCGCTGGATCTGGAAATCTCAGCGAGTGGGTTCCTGTTCTTCGCAAAGAGGCGGCCGGCTCTGAACCGTGTCCGCATGCGGGCCTACACGTACGAGCCAAGGTTCACCTTTTTTGATTTCCCGCAGCCGGGCCAGACTGCCGAACTGCTCGCGAACAACAGGGTCCATATCCTTGACAGCGACGGGACTATCATCGCAGAGCGAGCGAACCCGCGGGAGGCCTTCCACAATATTCGCAGGCAGTTTTACTGGGACGACCTGGATTTCATCTACTTCGCTGGCTATGCAACCTGGAATTATCTGACAACGCCCTTCATGCTCATGCGCAAGGGATTTATTGTTGAGGCCCTCGAACCCTTGGAAGGCGCTCTTGGAAAATTCACCCGGCTGCACGTGACCTTCCCGGCTGATGTACCGACCCACTCCCGTGAGCAAACATTCTATTTCGATGATAATCGCCTGCTGCGCCGCCTCGATTACACTGCCGAGGTCGTGGGAGGCTGGGCACATGCCGCACACTTGTGCGAAGAATACCGGACCTTTGACAAACTGATGGCTCCGACCAGGCGGCGCGTGCTGCCGCTCCCCTTCGGACTCAAACCGCTGCCCGGACCGACGCTGGTAGAGATCGAAGTGCATGATATCAAGCCGGTCCCGCTTGACCTCGGTTTAGGAAGAACGATCTGACCCTTGATTCCGCGTTATCTCTGACAATAATATGACAACGTCACCAACACCTTTACCATTCATGGATGCTCTTTTTAACGAAGGCTGCGAATACCGCGAACAGCTGGGATCTGATGCCGACGCCCTGACGCTGCTTGCTTACCTCAGCCGGCGATATGATCATTCATCCGTAACGGAGTGGGCAGAGCGCATTGCATCCGGCCTCGTGCTCATCGATTCGAAACCTGCGCAACCTGAAACCATTCTGCGAAGCGGATCCGAACTTGTCTGGCAGCGGCCACCCTGGATAGAACCCGATGCGCCCCGGTCATTTACGGTTATATACGAAGATGACGACCTGCTCGCTGTTGCCAAGCCGGCCGGCCTGCCGACGCTACCAGGCGCTAATTTCCTGCAGGCGACAGTGCTGCATCTCGTACGCACCTATGCACCCGACGCCTCGCCGCTCCATCGTTTGGGACGCTGGACATCGGGTCTGGTGCTCTGCGCAAAAAACCATCATGCAAAGACAGACTTGATGCGGCAATGGTCCACGAAAGAGATCGGCAAACGATATCGCGCGCTTGCGAGCGGGAGTCCTACCCTGGAACAAATGACCATTACTGCGCCCATCGGCCCGATACCGCACTCATTGCTCGGTTCAATTCACGCCGCCTCACCGATTGGCAAGCCGTCCCTGTCGCAGGTTATCGTTCTCGAACACCGCACAAATTCCTTCCTGTGCGATGTTCGTATCGCCACAGGCCGCCCCCATCAGATCCGGATCCATCTGGCAGCAGCAGGCCACCCGCTGCTCGGCGATCCGCTGTATGTCGCAGGCGGTCTGCCCGCGCCGGATACGCACGCCCTGCCCGGCGACCCGGGCTACCATCTTCATGCCGCTGAATTGAGTTTTCGCCATCCCAGGACGGGCAGCGAGGTCGTCATTGAGTGTGAGCCGCCGGTGTTGCTGCGGCGTTCAAAAGAAGCGTAATACCCACCTCCCCAACCCCTTTAATATCTCCCCTCACCCCTGCCCCTCTCCCCCAGCGGGAGAGGGAAAAAGGGAGAGGGGGCTTAATCTGTCGAGGGGCTACAACGTTTCCTCCCCTTGCCAAGGGGAGGTTAGGTGGGGGTGATTTAAAGGCGCACGACTTCTGATTACGTAACTCTCCTACGTCCTGTTCTTCATGAACGCAGCCTTCAGATCATTCATATCCGCCTGCGGTTTCTGCTGTGGTTTCGGCTGCTGCTTCGCCTGCGGCGCCTGCTGCTGAGACCGTTCCTGCTTCGGCCGCGACGCAGCCTGCGGGTCTTTCTTGAGCGAGAGCGATATCCGCTTCCGCTTTACGTCCACCTCAAGCACAGTAGCCATCACCTGCTGATTCACCTTCACAGCCTCGTTCGCGTCTTTTATGAAACGGTCCGAAAGCTGGCTCAGATGCGCCAGCCCGTCCTGATGCACACCGATGTCGATGAATGCTCCGAAAGCGGTTATGTTCGTCACCACCCCGGGCAGTTTCATTCCCGGAACCACATCCTCGATCTTCTCGACTCCCTCAGTAAAGCTGAAGGACTCGAACTTCTCGCGCGGGTCCCTGCCCGGCTTTGCCAGCTCGGCCATGATGTCCTTGAGCGTGGGCAGGCCGACCTTGTCGGTCACGTATTTCGTAAGGTCGATCTTCTTGCGAAGCTCTTCGCTCTTCATCAGGTCGAGGACCGTGCAGTTCAGGTCTTTGGCCATGGCATCGACCAGGTGATAGGTCTCGGGGTGGACCGCGCTGGCGTCGAGCGGATTGCGGCCGTCGCGGATGCGCAGGAACCCTGCCGCCTGCTCAAAGGTCTTGGGCCCGAGCTTGGGCACCTCTTTCAGCTTATCCCTGGACGGGAACGGACCGTGCTGATTTCGATACTCCACAATGCTGCCGGCAAGCTGGGGGCCGAGCCCTGAAACGTAGGTCAGAAGCTGTTTGCTTGCCGTATTGACCTCGACGCCCACGTTGTTCACGCAGATCATGACCACATCATCCAGGCTCCGTTTGAGAGCGGTCTGGTCTACATCGTGCTGGTATTGGCCCACACCGATCGACTTGGGGTCGATCTTGACGAGCTCCGCAAGCGGGTCCATGAGCCGCCGGCCGATAGATACAGAGCCGCGCACGGTCACGTCCTGGTCCGGGAACTCCTCGCGCGCCACGTCGGATGCGGAATAGATGGATGCGCCGCTCTCGTTCACCATCACGATCTGGATGGCTGCAGGCAGGCCGAGCTGCCGTACGAAAGCCTCGGTCTCCCTTCCCGCAGTGCCGTTACCGATGGCAATGGCCTCGATCTGGTATTTTTTGCAGAGCTCGACAACCTTCGTCCCCGCCTCGGAAACGTTCTTATCAGAAAAATGAGGGTAAATGACATCGGTATGCAGCAGCTTGCCCTGGCGGTCCACGCAGACCACCTTGCAGCCGGTGCGGAAGCCGGGATCGATTGCCAATACGTTCTTCTGCCCTAGCGGCGGCGAGAGCAGCAGCTGCCGCAGGTTCTCGGCGAACACCCGTATTGCCTCGGCATCGGCCCGCTCCTTGGTGGCAACGCGCATCTCGGTCTCCATGGAAAGGGAAAGGAGGCGTTTGTAGCTGTCATGGAGCGCAAGCTTTACCTGCTGGGAAGCCGGGCTGTCGCCCTTGATAAAGAGCGATTCCAGGAGGACGAGCGCATCTTCCTCAGGCGGCACAGCGCGCAGGATCAGGAAACCTTCTTTCTCTCCCCGGCGCATGGCCAGGATCCGGTGAGACGGGGCTGCTGCAAGCGGCTCCTGCCAGTCGAAGTAATCCTTGTACTTGATCCCCTCTTCCTCCTTGCTGGTCAGGACCTTGGTCTTGAGCGTTCCTTTGGTGAGATACAGTTCGCGCATCTTTGCGCGGGCGCTCTGGTCCTCGGTCACCCACTCGGCAATGATGTCCCGGCCGCCGGCAAGAGCGTCTTCCGCGGTTTCAACGCCTTTTTCCTTGTCCACGAACGCAGCAGCCTCTGCCAGGGGATCCATGCCGGCTTCTTGCGTGAACAGACGCTTCGCAAGGGGCTCAAGCCCTTTTTCCCGGGCAATGGTCGCGCGTGTGCGCCGCTTGGGGCGATAGGGCAGATAGATGTCTTCCAGTACGGTCATGGTCTCTGCTGCCAGGACCTTTGCCTTGAGCTCATCGGTCAGTTTGCCCGTCTCTTCCAGCGATTTCAGGATAGCCTCGCGCCGTTTATCCAGTTCCCGGAGCTGAGCAAGCCGGTCGCGGACGGCCGTAACCGCCAAATCGTCGAGCGAACCTGTGGCTTCTTTTCGGTACCGGGAGATAAAGGGCACGGTAGCGCCCTCGTCAAGCAGCTCAACGCAGGCATGTACCTGCCTTTCGCCTACCTTCAGTTCAGCAGCGATGAGCTTAATATGTTCTATTGTCATGGGTGTCCTTTTTCTGGTAGGATAAGACGGTCATAGTAACAAAAGTACGGGTGGATGTAAAGGTTTATACGGTAGAGATAAAAGACGTTAGCAAAACCTTAGACAGGTCAGATGCGGATAAAAGGGCGGATAAAAGCGGATAGAAACTTCCGCCGTTATCCGTCTTGCATCCGTGTAAATCCGTGTCCAATGTTTTTTCAGGATTATGATTTACGTCATAAATGCCCCCGGCTGGTTATGCTATAGTATGCTCAACAATCTAACAAACAAGGAGGCTGCCATGATAACGGAAAAGAAAAAAGTGACCAAAGACACGAACATCGGTGAGGTGATCCGCATGAGCCCTGAGGCTAAAGCGGTGATCCAGAAGTATTTCGGCAACGGCTGTTTCACCTGCGCGGGGATCAATGTGGAATCGATCTCGTTCGGGGCCATGATGCATAATCTCGATCCCAACAAGATCGTCGACGAAATCAACGCTTTGGAGGGTTAAAATGGCTGACAAGGAAATAAAATGTTTTGTCTGCGGCACGGACGACAAGACCAGGGTCTATCTGCCCTGCTACTCGGAAGGAAAAGAAAAGATCGTCTGCACCCGCTGTCTCCCCATGCTGATCCATGGGGCACATTAGAACTGTAGAATCAAATCTTTAAAAAAAACGGCAATAAATTTTCTCGCAAAGACGCCAAGCTCGCAAAGAGAAGCTACTTCGGGTTGAAAGCCAGGACTTAAAGATTTCCTTTGCGTCCTTTGCGTCTTTGCGAGAGACGCCTTTTGGTTCCGGCTTCTGCGGTTCAGGTCTTTCCCCCGCGTCCCTCGATGAAAGCCTCCCCCGGTTGACCTCATCGAGGGATTTTTTTTTCCTGCTCCAGGCAAATATTCTGGAATTTTCATCCCGATGCTGGTAAACTGCCGGCATGAAAAACGAACTTGCGATCATCCTGGTGAGCGGCGGCATGGACAGTTGCGTCACCGCCGCCATTGCGAACGAGACGTACCGTCTCGCTTTCCTGCATGTCAATTACGGCCAGCGCACCGAAGCCCGGGAACTCCGGGCTTTCAACGAAATAGCTGATTTTTATAAAGCCGAGAAACGCCTGTCCGTGAGCATCGAACATCTGAAGGTCATCGGCGGCTCAGCCCTGACCGACACGAACATTCCTGTCCCCGAATCCGGCGACTCCCAATCCGCAATCCGCAATCCGAAATCCGCAATTCCCACGACTTACGTCCCCTTCCGAAACGCCCATCTGCTCTCCATCGCCACATCCTGGGCAGAGGTGATCGGCGCCACCAAGATCTTTATCGGAGCGGTAGAGGAGGACAGTTCGGGCTACCCTGACTGCAGGGAAGTGTTCTACCGCGCCTTCAACCAGGTCATCATGATGGGAACGAAGCCGGAAACCAGGATCACCATAGAGACGCCGCTTATCCACTTAAAGAAATCGCAGATCGTGAAAAAAGGGGCCGAGCTGAATGCGCCGCTGCACCTTACCTGGAGCTGCTACCAGAATAGTGAAAAAGCCTGCGGGCGATGTGAGAGTTGTGCCTTGCGGCTGAAGGGATTTAACGAAGCCGGCGTGAAAGACCCGATACGCTATGAAGCATAAAAAGGGCAAGAATATTTCTCGCAAAGCTCGCAAAGAACGCAAAGGGAACCTTGAGTCAAAATCTTTTCTGGTTTAAAACCAAAGAGCAAGGCCGTGGTTTAGGATTTTCTTGGCGTCCTTTGCGCGCTTTGCGAGAGATGCCTTTTAGTTCCCCGCTCATTATAAGAAACAGGATGCGGGGCGCTGCCGGCCTGCCCCGACGAGTCGGGGTTTGTCCGGGTTAAGTTACTGACCGTACCTGCCGCTATATTACGGATTCCTCTTTTTTTCAACTGCCGTCTTGATCGCTATCTGATTATTTCCCCTGATGATTATCCCTTCAACATCAATGAGCGGTACGCCCCTCGATCCTTTGCTTTTTTCGAGCATCTCCGCTCTTTTTGCCTCATCAGCGTCTACATCATATTCAACAAGCGAGACGCCAAGTGAATCGAGATACTCCTTTGCTTTTTTACATTGAGGGCACCAATCGGTCGCATACAGGATCACGTCGACATCGCCATAGGATTTTGTTTGCGCCGTCAGAGGTGCCGTGAACACGCCGGCCGAACAGAAAAGAATGAGCACAGCAAGACAGGCGATCCTTTTCATTCTCCCTCCAGATGATGATCCATGCATCCTTAAAGGATGAAGCTTGTCACAACCAGCATCACCGTAAGCAGAATCAGTATGGCCACGGTGACCCAGGTGATGATATTCATCCGTTTTGAATTGACGTACTCTCCCATGAGCTCCTTGTCGTTCACCAGCCGGAGCATGATGATAAGCACGATCGGCAGCAGAATACCGTTGATGGTCTGGGACAGGAACATGATCTTGATGAGCGGCATGGTGGGGACCAGGATCATACCCGCACCGATCACGATGAACGCAGAATAAAAGCCGAGGAACTGCGGCGCTTCCTTGAAGGACTTGTTGATCCCCGACTCCCAGCCGAAGGCCTCGGACAGGCCGTAGGCCGTGGCAAGGGGCAGGACAAAAGCGGCCAGGAACGAGGCGTTCAAAAGCCCGACAGCAAAGAGATGGGATGCAAAATCGCCTGCCAGCGGTTCCAAAGCCAATGCCGCCTGCTCGGCCGAGTCCACCACGACACCTGCCGGGTGGAGGATCGTGCCGGTCGCCAGAACAATAAAGAAAGCGATGAACACGGTCATGAACGATCCTGCATAGACGTCGAACTTGGCATAGCCGTACTCTTCGATCCTGACGCCTTTATCCACCACCGCGGACTGGAGGTAGAACTGCATGTAGGGCGTGATCGTGGTCCCGACCATGGTGATGAAGAGCAGGATGTAGTCCTTGTCCATTCTGATATGCGGGAGCGCAATCTGCTTCGCCACTTCCTTCCACGGCGGGTTCGCCATGAAACCCGAGAAGACGTAGGTCAAATAGATCATGCTGATGACGATCATGAACCGTTCGACCTGCTTGAAGTTCCCCTTGACCACGACCAGCCATACCACGAAGGCCGAGATGGGAACCGATATATAGCGGCTCACGCCGAAAAGCTCCATGCTGGCTGCGATGCCGGCGAACTCGGCAATGGTTACGGTGAGGTTGGCGAACACAAATAGCGCCATGACGGCGAGCGTCACCTTGACCCCGAACTGCTCCCGCACGAGGTCGCCGAATCCCTTGCCGGTCACGACGCCCATCCGTGCGGACATCTCCTGGATCACGGCGAGGGCAAAAGTGATCAGCACGAGCGCCCAGAGCAGGCCGTAGCCCTCCCGGGCCCCGACGATGGAGTAGGTGGCGATACCGCCTGCGTCGTTGCCGGCGTTCCCGGCAATGAATCCTGGTCCGATAACGCTCGCAAGCACAAGCCATCGTGCATGTTTCATGTTTTTTATACGGTCAATGAATTTCACGGTACAAAGGCCCCAACGTAATTATTCTGGATGTCGGAATGAAAACCCGTCCCGCAGCAGAGATATGACCAAACCGCTTCGGGCATAGCTGGATAGTTACGCTATAATCTTCTTCGTTTTTTCCTCGAAGCGGTCGGGAGCAGGAAGTCAACGACGTCGTCGACGGTGACGATCCCCTTCATAACATTGTTCTCGTCCACCACCGGCGCCGCAAGCAGGTTGTATTTCGAAATGAATTCCGCCACCGTGTCCTCGTCCGCGTCGAGCGGTACCGTCTTTACGGGAGCGTTCATGATGTCCTTGATCATCGCATTTGGCTTGGCCAGGATCAGGTTCTTGAAGGACAGCACCCCAACCGGCCGTTCTTCTTCATCAACGATATACAGATAGTAGATCGTTTCTACATCAGGCGCCGCAAGCCGAAGTTCCTTGATGGCATCCTCGACGGTCATATCCTGCGTAAAGGCCAGGTACTCCGTGGTCATGATGCCGCCAGCGGTGTCCACCTCATGCTCGAGTAGCTCCTGGACGTCCTCGGCCTCTTCCTTGTCCATCATCTGGATAAGTTCCTGCGCCCGGGCCTCGGGCAGGTCGCCCAGCACGTCAGCCGCCTCGTCGGGGGGCATCTGCTCCAGAATGTCCGACGCCTTCTCGTTGGTCATGTCTTCGAGGATATCTGCCTGCACCTGCGGTTCCAGCTCGTGCAGGGCTTCGGCCGCGGTTTCAACATCCAGGCTGCCGAAGATGGCCGTCCGCTCCTTCTGGGAGACCTCGCTGATGATCTCGGCGAGGTCGGCCGGATGCAGTTTCGCCACCTTGGACCCCGAGATGGTCAGGGTGAGCCTGGACAGACGCGGCTCCACGGTCTGCAAGTAGTTCCACCCGATCAGTTTGTGCTTCAGCTTGTACCTGAACAGCGACAGGAACTTCTCTCCCCGGGCTTCGATCCCGAGCCGCCGCAGGATGCCGCGGAGCCCGATATCAGCAGCCACCAGACAAAGCTTTCCGGAAACGTCCCCCAGTTCGAGATCGTTCACCCGCACCAGCTTGGCGCCATTGATGTCCACGATCTGCTTGTCCAGCATGTCGCGGCCTATCAGGATATCGCTCGAGAGGACCGATGCGGGGGCGAGCTGTGCACTGATAATATTGATGGAGATGACGCGGCGATTGAAAAGATTGACGATGTCCCAGGGGATGATGCTGGTGGTCCTGCCGGCGGCAACTACAAGCGCCGAGACTGCGGGAAAAGGTTCTCCGGGACTGATGACGATGTCCTTGAGCCTGCCGATCTCCTCGCCCTTCTGGTCAAGCACCGGCTTGTTGATGATCTCGCTGACAAAGATTTCTCCGGCAAAAAAGGGCATCAGACACTCCGGCAGTATGGGTAGGAATAGTGAACGCAGAGTATACCAGCCCACCCGGTAAGTCAAGAAAAAACCCGTGAAAACACATTGATATGCTACAATTCAGGTAAAGAATAGATGAGGAGGAAAGCGGTCCCCTCTTCAGGGAAAAAGATGCGCGTTGAAGGACATTCTATAAATCATTGCAATATTGATATAAAAAAAATTAACATGTCATGGCATCTGATTTCTGATATAGTTTCCACGGTTTAGCGCACCCTGCACCATGCACGTTGGCATTGGGCACGGTCGACTGAAAGGAGATCCACCTCATGCCGGAACAGACGATCAAAGACGTTAAAAAAGAAATCTTCCTGATCATGCATAAAGCTCAGGAAATGCTGGAGCTTACCGAGGACGGTTTTACAAAAAGCAAACTGGCATCCCTGGACCAGGCGGAAGATCTTGCCAATGAAATCCATGTGAGGGAAGATGCGCTGACCGCAACACTCGCCAAACTGGCAGCATCAAACACCGAGGCACGGGCCATCCTCGGCGTACCCGCTCAGATCGAGAAGATCGCCACGGCCATCAGGCGGATCATTGACAACAGCAGGACCCGGATCAAGGAAGGGCAGCTGTTCAGCGACCGGGCGATCATGGAGACCGGAAAGCTCTTTATGAAGTCGAAGGAAGTTTTGAAGAAGGCCGGTGAGACAGCGGTTACCGGCGCAAAAGCTGCTGTAGAAACGGTCATTGCCGACAGCAACACCATCGAGCGCATGACCAGCGAATACGCCACTGCCCATGAGGACCGGCTCGCATCGGGAGAATGCATCCCCAAATCATCATCAACCTATCTCTGCCTGCTGTATGCCTTCGAGGATATGGCCGCTCACGTCAAGGACGCCACCTCAAAAATGGCGACGAAGTAGAGCTCAAAGGGCTCCGCTGTTGCCCATTCAATAGATCTTCGCTCCGCCATGGCCTTAGGTCATGGCGGTTCTTATTTACGGACTTTTCTTCAGTCGTAGGGGCGCAATGCTTGCGCCCTTGCCACTGTTGCCAGAGCCACAAGGACGTATTCAATACGCCCCAGCCGGAGACCCTCAATGCCGCGACCACCTGCCCGGACCATAGGACTGGCACTTTCCGGCGGAGCAGCTCGCGGCGTTGCCCATATTGCCGTCCTGGACTTTCTGGAGCAGGAAGGCATCCCCATCCATGCGATCGCGGGCACCAGCGCAGGCAGCATTATCGGCGCTCTCTATTGCGCCGGCATGCCGCTTTCCCAGATCAAGCGCCTTATCCTGAACACGAAATGGAATGACGTAATCAAGTTCACCATACCGAAACAAGGGCTGATATCGAGCGACGGTATTTACCAGTTCATGGAGTCCGTGCTTCCGATCAAGAAATTCTCCGCTCTTCCCCTTCCTCTTGCAATCGTAGCCACTGACCTGAAAACCGCCGAGAGGGTCGTCATCACGACCGGTTCCATAGCAAAGGCCGTCCAGGCCAGCTGCAGCGTGCCCATTCTTTTCACCCCGACCGAGCTCAACAATAAACTCCTGGTGGACGGCGGCATTTCGAGCCAGATACCGGTCAGTGCTGCCCGGGAAGACCTGGGAATGAAAAAGGTTATCTCGGTGAACGTGAATTACAAGGCAATGGAATCGGACCACTACGACAACATGATCTCCATCGTAACGCACCTGTCCGCGCTCTGGGCCTCGAAGAACGCCCGTGAAGAGGAAAAGCTGGCGGATGTGGCCATTCACGTGAATGCTAAGGGGATCCCGATCTACGACCTTTCCAAAGCGAAAGAGCTGTTGAAGCGCGGGAAGAAGGCAGCTGAGGAGAAGCTGAATGAGATGAGGGCGTTGATATGAATTAAACTTATCTGGAACTACCGACCATTTCACTGAAACAATGCTTTTCTCTTCTTTCAGTTGACAATAAATCTACATAGCATATACTTCTTCCTGTACTCCTTAGTAGTTGCAGCTATTTGAGATTAAATAGTTCACATAGAAATCGGGGCAGCGCCATTCCGCTGCAGCTTGGTCGTGTAACCACTTTAAATAGATTTTTTATTAGCTTGACCAAGGGAACTTTATAGGAGGCAGACTGATAATGAACCGGATAGTTATTGGGATTTTATGTTTGTCAATATTGTTAATTTCAGGATGCGGCTCAAGCTGGAAACGTGTTTCAGATTTAACAAGAGATTTACCCATAGACCAGGCAGACTGTTCTGTCTTTGCAAGAACACTTGTCGCAGAAAGAGGCGACTACGTCTCTTCAACTAACGTTGTTGCATATAATATCGGAAGAACGAATTTTGCCACAGCACGAACAAAATCAAAAGTTAATAAACGTGCGTTAGACCTCTATGTTCAAGAATGCATGAATGACCGAGGTTGGGTCAAAACAAGGGGAAGTGAAAATTTAAAACCTGCATTTGAGATTTCCCAAAAAACTTATGTGCTAATGGATACTTCATTTAAACAAGGCGATGTTGTTTTGCGAGAAACTCACGGCGGCTTATATATATATCGCTCGGTTATACTATCCGAGGATGTCAAGGTTCGCCTCATGGGGAAAAAGTTGAATGACACAATTGAATTTGAAAAGGAGATTCCTACTGCTTTGACGGCAACTCAGGTTCAGCGCAATAAAATCCAAGTTAGTATAAAAATAAATGGCATATACAAAGAGGCCGACGTAGACTAATTACTCAGTTAAGTGGCATCCGTATCTGTAAGAAATGTCACAAAATGATGGCATTTTCATCGGGACTGATTAGACCCGCTTCCAAGCCAACGGTCGGGTGGTCAAAAAGCTCGTAGGTCGGGTAGAGCAACGCGAAACCTGACACAATGTTTCCAACCAGTGCGTCCACTGCGACGCGCCAAAGGCGGCGCATCAGGCGCGTGTTCATGCGCAAGATACAACCAGTACTTGATAGTTATTTTGACAGTCTGAAATCCACAGTAGTAGGTATACTTAGCCATTCTCCACTAAAACCAAAAGCCCCCAGACGATGAATCGCCTGAGGGCTTTTTTTATCTACTCTCCGCCTTGCGTGAATTAATGCTTGAACACCCGCTGTCCGGTGAATACCATGGTCACCTTCGGGTTCGCTTCATTGCAGGCCGTAATTGCGTCGAAATCCCTGTCCGATCCGCCAGGCTGCACGATCGCAGAGATCCCCTCTTTGAGCCCCACGTCCACGCCGTCGCGGAACGGGAAGAACGCATCCGAGACCATGGTGGAACCGATGAGGCCGCCCTTGTCCTTCTTCGTCTGCTCGTCGATCTCGGCGAGCGCACCCTTGTCACGCTTCCCCTGCTGCGCGGTCTTATAGGGGATACCGTATTTTTTGAAGCAAAGCCCATCGGCATACTTTGTATAGGCTTTGAATATGGCGATCTCGGCAACACCGACCCGGTCCTGTTCACCGGTGCCGATGCCCACGGTCACGCCGTCCTTAACATAGATGACAGAATTGGACGTGATCCCCTGCTCCACGTTCCAGCCGAAGAGCATATCATCGTATTCCTTGTCAGTCGGCTTCCGTTCGATCTTATATTCAGTGCCTTTATAGGTGGTCTTCGCCTCCTGGAAGTCCGCCTTGGTTCGGATGGCGTTCTTCTGGGACTGCTGCACGATCAGCCCGCCGTCGGTCAAGGCTTTGAATTCCACGAAGCTCATGTCCCGATACTTTGCCAGATCAGCGATCTTTTCCAGTTTGATGATCCGGAGGTTCTTGCGCTTCGCAAGGATAGCGACCGCGCCTTCTTCAAAATCCGGGGCAGCGACAACTTCGAGATAGTTTGCGTTCGCGAGCTCCGCTGTCTGCTTGTCCATGGCCCGGTTGACCACGAGACATCCGCCGAACGCTGCGATGCGGTCAGCCATGTTCGCGCGGTCATAGGCATCGAACACGGTCTTTCCGTATGCAGCGCCGCAGGGGTTGTTGTGCTTCATGATCATGGCTGCGGGACGGTCCATGAGATATTTCATGATATTGAGCGCATTGTCCAGGTCCGTGAAGTTCGTCTTGCCCGGGTGTTTTCCTGCCTGGAGCATCTGCTCTTCGGTAATAGAGCTCACCAGACCGTTCCCCGGCTCGATGAACTTGACCCCGGCAAGCGCAAGGTTCCCGCTCACCAGCTGGTACATGGCGGCCTGCTGGTCCGGGTTCTCGCCGTAGCGAAGTCCCTTCTCGATCACTTCTCCGCCGTCTTCAAGCTTCCATGAGCGCTTCCGGTAGACCAGCTTCTGGTCGCCGAAGCTGATGGTCATTTCCGGCGGGAAATTGTCGGCCATGATCGTTTTGTACATCTTTTTAATATCAGACATAAACACCTCCAAGTAAATTGATGGTAAACCTGATCCAGACAAACCGGAGCTAAGGATCTGTTTAACCGCGAATGTACGCGAATGAACGCTAAACAAAAACAGTACTTAATCTTTTATTCGCGTCAATTCGCGTTTATTAGCGGTTCATTGTTACCAGTTTGAGACGAATTTGATTAGTAACTAACTAAACCTTATCCATGGCCTTCTGACCGAACAATCCTGAAGGGCGAAGGATAAGCGTTATGATCAGCACGAGAAAGGCAAAGGCGTCCTTATAGGCGCTCGATAGGTAGCTTGCGCCGAAGTTCTCGATCAGCCCGAGCATGAAGCCGCCGACCATGGCGCCGGGGATGCTTCCGATCCCTCCCAGCACGGCAGCGGTAAAGGCCTTGAGCCCCGCGCTATAGCCCATGGAGAAATGGACCACGCCGTAATAGAGCGTGACCATAACCCCTGCCACGGCCGCAAGGGACGAACCGATCATGAAGGTTATGGAAATGACCAGATTGATATTGATCCCCACAAGGCCTGCCATGACCCGGTCCTGAGACGTGGCGCGCATGGCCTTGCCCAGCCTGGTCCGCGAAACGAAGAACTGGAGGGCGACCATCACAAGGATGGACGCGGTCAGAATGAATATTTGTACGGGAGACACATTCGCGCCAAAGAGGTTGAACCCCTCGGTGGGAAGCATGGGAGGCATGTTCTTGTACTCTTTGCCCTGGGCGAGCATCACGAAATTCTGAAGAATGATGGACATGCCCACGGCGCTGATCAGGGGGGTGAGCGTGGCGGCATTGCGAAGCGGCCGGTAAGCAACCCGTTCGATGACCGCACCATAGGCCGCGCAGAACGCCATGGACACAAGGACCGTGACCAGGAGGGACAGCACCAGGCTGTACGCGGTAAGTCCCCAGTAGGTGAGCACACCAAGGACAATGATGCCCAGATAGGCCCCGAGCATGTACACTTCACCATGGGCAAAGTTGATAAGCTGAAGGATGCCGTACACCATGGTATACCCCAGCGCGATAAGCGCGTACACCGCGCCCAGAGCAAGACCGTTTATGAGCTGTTGGGTGAACATGCAGTAATATTCCGTTCTACTTCATTTCAACGAATTTTCCGTCCGTAACCTTCCAGACCACATAGGGCGCCTTGGTCACGTCTCCATTCTTGTCAAAAGAGATGTCGCCGAACGCACCGGGAAACGAATTCTTCGTTATATATGCCGCGACCGCCGTTCCTTCCGTTGTCCCCGTCTTCTGCATAGCCGTAAGAATGATGTTCGCCGCATCATAGGCATAGACGGAGTAGGGCCCCGGTGCGCCGAATTTTGCCGTGTATTTTTCATTGAACGCTTTGGACGTCGGCAGCCCCGAGGGGTCCTTGCCGAACGTCACATAGGTCCCTTCGGCAGCATTGCCGGCGATGCTGATAAAGGTCGGGTCATAGACACCGTCCCCGGTCACCATGGGGATGGTCATTCCGACCTCTTTGGCCTGACGCACCAGCCTCCCTGCTTCAGGATAGACGCCGCCGAAAAAATAGACCTCAGGTTTCTTTTCCTTGATCAGGGTCAGGACCGCCTTGTAATCCGGGTCCTTGGTCTGGATCCCGTCATAATAGACCACCTGAACCTTGTTCTCGATGACCTGCTTGAAAAAGTCGGCAAGGCCTTTCCCATAGGTCGTGTTGTCATGGACGATGGCCACGCGCTTCGGCTTCAGGGTCTTCAGAACGAATTCTGCTGCAACGCCTCCCTGCTGATCGTCCGTACCGCATACGCGGAAAATGGTCTTGTACCCCTGCTGGGTCAGCCGGGGATTCGTGGAGGCAGGGCTTATGGCTACTATGTTTGCCGCATGATAATAGGGGGAAGCATTGATGGAACAGTTGGAATTCCAGTGCCCGACCACGGCCGCCACCTTCTGGTTGACGAACTTGTTCGCGATCGATACGGCCTGTTTGGGGTCTGCCTGATCATCGCCCGGGACCAGCTGGATCTTTTTCCCGAGAACGCCGCCTTTGTCGTTCCATTCAGAGACAGCGAGTTCCACACCGTTCCTCAGGTCGATACCCATCTTGCTCTGGTCGCCTGTCATGGGGCCGGCGGCACCGATCCTGATCACGCTCTCATCCTGCCGGACGCACCCGACCACTACTAGTGCCATCAAAACAACGGTACTGAGAATTTTATTCATCTCCCGCCTCCCTGATTTTTCGATCCTGCTGCTCTCATGACCCTGATCAATTCCGCGGTTGCCGAAGAAATATCCGGTTCCGCGCAGATCGCTCCGATCACTGCTGCTCCACGCGCCCCCATCCTCATGACGTCGCCGATGGTGTCCCGCGTGATCCCGCCGATCGCAATGACCGGGATCGAGACCGCCGCCGCAACCGCTGCCAGATTCTGAAGCCCCTGGACCGCTCCCGCATCCTTCGTGGTGGTCCGATAAATGGGGCCGAACCCGATATAATCCGCGCCCGCTGCCTGCGCTGCCCTGGCCTGTTCAAGGCTGTGCGTCGAGATGCCCACCAGCGCTTCAGGGCCAAGGATGCGCCGGGCGGCCTCGATGGGAAGATCGTCCTGTCCCAGATGAACGCCATCAGCCCCGACCGCTGCCGCGATGTCCGCGTGGTCGTTCAAAATAAACAGCGCTCCGCTGGTGCGGATGACCCGCGCCAGTCGAAGCGCTGTTTCATAGATCTCACGCCGCGTTCCGTTCTTATCGCGGTACTGAAAGAACGTCGCGCCCCCGATTTGCGCCTGGGCCGCCGCCGCCACCGGGTCGATCCGCAGCGTGTCCTGATCAAGGATCAGACACAGGCCGCCCAGATCACTTTTGCGGGTTATTGTACCGCTCCATGAACTTCGTCGAGATATTGCCCGACTGGAAATCCGGGTCATCGAGTATCTTTTTGTGCATGGGGATCGTTGTCTTCACCCCTTCAATAATAAATTCGTTCAGGGCACGCTTCATTCGCATGATCGCATCATCCCGGTTGTCCGCATGCACCACCAGTTTCGCGATCATGGAGTCGTAATATTGCGGGATCACATACTGGGTATATGCGGCGGTTTCCACGCGGATGCCCGGCCCGCCCGGCTGGTTGAACGCCGTGATGGTGCCGGGTGACGGCGTGAACTTCTCCGGGTCCTCGGCATTGATGCGGCATTCCATGCTGTGGCCCCGTATGCATATCTGGTCCTGGGTAAAAGAGAGCGGCAGGCCTGCCGCGACCCGGATCTGTTCCTTTACCAGATCGATGCCGGTCACCATCTCGGTCACCGGGTGCTCGACCTGGATCCTGGTGTTCATCTCCATGAAATAATATTTCCGGTCCACATCCAGGAGGAATTCGATCGTGCCGGCATTGCGGTACTTTACGTTTTTGGCAATTGCCACGGCCATCTCCCCCATCTCTTTGCGAAGGGCCGCATCCACGGTGACCGACGGGGCCTCTTCGATGAGCTTTTGATGCCGGCGCTGAATGGAGCATTCGCGTTCGCCGAGATAGACCACATTTCCTTTTTCATCGGCCATGAGCTGGATCTCGATGTGGCGGGGCTGCAGCAAATATTTTTCAATATAGACATCGGCATTGCCGAAGGCCGCCAGGGCCTCGGTCTGGGCCATGACGAAGGCGTTCGCAAATTCCGCCTCTTCCAGCACGACCCGCATGCCCTTCCCTCCGCCGCCGGCCGCCGCTTTGACGATCACCGGGAACCCGATCTCGCGGGCGATCTCGATGGCGCTGTTCTCTTCGGTCACCACGCCGTCGCTGCCCGGCAGCACGGGTACGCCGGCCTTAATGGCGGTGGCGCGGGCGCGGGCCTTGTCGCCCATTTGCTTGATGCTCTCCGGGCTGGGGCCGATGAACCGCATTCCCGTGGAATTGCAGATCTCGGCAAAACTGGCGTTCTCTGCCAGGAAACCGTACCCCGGATGGATGGCCTCGGTGTCCGTGATCTCTGCCGCGCTAATGATGCTCGGCACATGCAGATAGCTGTCCGTGCTTTTGGGCGGGCCGATGCAGACGCTCTCGTCGGCAAAACGTACATGGAGAGAATTGGCATCCGCCGTGGAATGGACGGCCACGGTCTTGATCCCCATTTCCTTGCAGGCCCGGATGATACGGAGCGCTATCTCGCCGCGATTGGCGATCAGTATTTTTTTAAACACGCACTCACCTCAACACCGTAATTTTTCATGTCATCGCATCTGTGTCGGGACCACCGGTCAGGCCGGTTCGATCACGAACAGCGGCTGGCCGTATTCCACCGGCTGACCGCTCTCCACGAGGATCTGCACGATCTTTCCCGCGGTCTCCGATTCGATCTCGTTCATGAGCTTCATCGCTTCGATGATGCAGAGGACCTGCCCGTTCTTGACCATATCGCCTGCTTCCACATAGGGTGGTTTGTCCGGCGAACTCGCCCGGTAGAATGTGCCGACGATCGGAGAGGTCACTTTGATCTGGCTCGTCTTGACCGGCTCAACGGGCTTTTCCGCAGCAGTGGCCGGAGCGATCGGTGTTGCCGGCGCGACGATCGCTGCCGGTGGATGTTCCATGCGCGGCATGGCGTGATGGTAGGTCACGTCCCCGCCTTTTCTGAGCCTTACTTTCACGCCGGAACGCTCGATCTCCACCTCCGAGATGTCGGTGTCCTTCAGCATCTCTATCAGTTCTTTCAATTCTTTAAGGTTCATGATGACTCCTCTTTGGATTCGCAGAATGAATGGCGGCGGGACTATTTCTTGACACGCTCGATGAAGGTACCCGTACGCGTATCGACCTTGATTACATCTCCCTCATTGAGGTATAAAGGCACCTTGATCACCGCACCGGATTCCAGGGTCGCCGGTTTGGAACCGCCTGACGCGGTGTCGCCGCGCACTCCCGGATCGGTCTTGGCGATCGCAAGTTCCACGAACATGGGCACATCGATGTTGATCGGCTGCTCCTTGTGATAGAGGACCTTGATCTCCATATTTTCCTTGAGATAATTGATGCTGTCGCCAAGCTGCTTCTCGTTCAGGGATACCTGCTCATAGGTGCTGGTGTCCATGAAGACGCGGTCCTTGTCCGCGGCATATAGATACTGCATGGTCTTTTCCTCAAGGTTGGGAACATCGACTTTCTCGCCCGCCCTGAATGTTTTATCGGTTACGTTCCCCGATTTGAGGCTCTTGAATTTGGTCCTCACGAATGCCCCGCCCTTCCCGGGCTTCACATGCTGAAACTCCACGATCACATAGGGCTCACCATCGATCTCTATTTTCAATCCGTTCCTGAACTCTGTTGTCGATACCGGCACTTCTACACCCTCCCTTTCGTCTTTGACTCCGCAGTATATTTTTATTTGTTACGATGCTACCGCTTTCCGGGGCCTTCCAGCCCTCGCGGCAGCGTGGTCAGCACTTTTGCGCCGGTATCGGTCACCACAACCATGTCCTCGATCCTGACACCGCCCCATCCCGGAATATAGATGCCCGGCTCGACGGTGAACACCATCCCGGGCTGCACCCGGTCCACGGAGAGCGGCGAGATCGACGGTCCTTCATGTACCATGAGGCCGACGCCATGGCCGGTTCCATGGCCGAATTGTTTTGCATGACCAGCCCCCCCGATCAGGTCCCGCGCCGCTCCGTCCACGACCGTGCACGCAACCCCGGGGCGGACGGCGGCAACGGCAGCCTGCTGTGCCTGCAGGACCAACCCATGGATCTCACGCTGACGGGCGGACGGCCGGCCGACGCAGACCGTCCGCGTGATATCGGAAAAATACCCGTCCGCTTCAGCGCCGAAATCGATCGTCACGAGGTCTCCCTGTTTGATTCGCCGGTCGGTCACCGAAGCATGCGGCATGGCCCCGTTCCCGCCCGATGCCACGATGGTGTCAAAAGCGGCCTTGCGAGCGCCTTTTTCCCGCATCATGAATTCAAGCATGAGCGCCAGTGCGCTTTCGCGGACCCCCGGCCGGATATAGTTGTTCAATTCCCGAAACGATTCCTCCGCCCGGCGGATCGCCTTACGGATGGACGCAAGTTCACGGGGGTCTTTCTGTTGCCGCAAATCTCCCACAAGATCCCGGTGCCCTTTGAGTGTCAACCCCTGTTTCCGAAGTTTATTCAGGTTCTCGATCGTGAATGACGTCTCATCGAACCAGAGAGTGTCCACGTTCGCGTGTTCAGCAGCTTCACGCAATGCGGCGGAGTGATCCGTTTTCTGAATCAGGACGGTGACCCCTGCCGCCTCCCTGCGCGCCTGGAGCGCATATCTGAAATCCGTAATAAGGCACGGTTTGCCCGATGCGACCAGTACCGATCCCGCCGAACCCGAGAAACCGGTGAGATAGCGGACATTCTCCCGTTTCGAGATCAGCAGCGCGTCAACGCCTGCTTTCTCCATGAGCCGCTTCAAACCGGCGATCCGTTTCAATTCAGGACGCTTCGTGGTCATTATTTGTTGAGGCCGACGGCAGCCCGGAGCGCAAGGAGATAGCTGTCCGGTCCGAAACCGGCGATCTGCCCGGCTGCCACGCCCGAGATGTATGAATGGTGCCTGAACTCTTCGCGCTTATAGATGTTCGAGATATGGGTCTCGATCGTGGGGATACCGGTCGATGAAATGGCATCACGCAGTGCGACGCTCGTATGCGTATAGGCGCCGGGGTTGATCACGATCGCCTGATACGTTCCCATGGCGTCCTGGATCTTTTGCACCAGTTCGCCTTCGTGGTTCGATTGGAAGAACGAGACCTCCACGCCAAGTTCGACGGCAAGCGCGGCAATGCGGCGGTTGATGTCCTCGAGCGTTTCAGCGCCATAGATCTGCGGCTCGCGTTTTCCCAGAAGGTTCAGGTTCGGCCCATTGATCACCAGAATCTTCATAACTTCCCCCATAAAAAAATAAAAACTGCCTGAGGCAGTTTGCGCATCACCGGAAGAGACGAATGCGGCATTCCCTTACGGCTGTGGTCAGAACTCTTTCAGCAACTTCGGCACGGACATCCGCAGCAGAAACCGTCCTTTTCCGAAGTTCCCTTCGGGCTTGATGATAAGAACGATGAAATACTCTTCGTTGAGCCGCCGCAACATGACCATGGCCTTTTCCGCCATGACCGTAACTTCCTTCGTCGACCCCAACTGTACGGCCTGGGAACCCTTTTCGATCTCTTTGATGAGCGAAGAATATTCAACGGTCATGGACTGAATATCAAGCTCGCTGCCGACAGAATACTCGTCCACCGGGATGCCATCAAGACCGACTACCAACGCACCCAGAGCCCCCTCGGTGCCGTCTACCACGTTCTTTAAGATCTCGCCAAAGGACATTTATTTCTCCTTCATGATGTTCTTTAGCCAGTTATCGAGTTTTGCTATCGTCTGCTCTTTTACCAAAGCAGCTGTTTTCGACGAAGCCGGCGGCGGTTCCTCGTCCTGAACCGGCAACTCCCGATCTATCGTGGACGGCGGCAAGGTCCCCCGTACCCCGGGCTGCACATATTCCACCGGCGCAAAACCGGAATCAAAAGCCGTCGACTCGAAATCGTCGGCAGGCGGTGGAATATATTCCTTCGCCTCCGCCTCCACTCCCGGAGCGCTCCCGTGTCTTGCCCCTTCGGCAAACAAAGGTCGCGAAGACGGAGCGGGCGGAGGACCTTGCGCCTCAAACAGTACCGGTGTTCCCTGCTCCTCGTCAGCACTGGATGCACTGCCCATGGCACGGACATTGGCCAGTTTGTCCTTCAGCAGCTTGCTGTTTGGCTTATCCGCAAGCATCCGCTCATAGATCTCAATGGCCTTTTCGTAAAAACCCTGCGCGATGTAAAGCTCTGCCAGCGTATCCGTCGTGAAATCATCCGCCTCAGGAACCGTCTCACCAAAAGAGGCTGCCGCGTTATCAGCCTCCCCCTGCAGGCCGCTTGTCCCCTGCGTCCCTCGGGAGGGCTCGACGTCAAAAAGGACCTGGTCTGACAACGCCTCTTCAGGAACGAAACTATCCTGGCCAGGAACAGGAACATCCGGCATGACCGGGGTCAACTCCTCGTCGGATTCTCGTGTTTTCGTGCTTTGTGGTTCTTCTTCAATCTCAACCGGCTCTACATCAAAGAACAGTGCCTCTGAAGGACCGGCATCGCCAAAAGAAGACTCCGTCAACCCTCCACCAACAGGGACCTCGGGCTCATGGCTGTCAGCAGCTGTCGTTTCAGCCGGCAGCGGCTCGGTATCAAAGAAACTGTCATGCTGACCGGCATCCAAGGGACCCGGATCGTTCTCCGGCATCGCTAAAAGAATATCAGGGGCTGCGGCTGCATCTACTCCGTCATGGTCAGCAGCGGGGATGTCGATCGGTGCAGGTTCGCTGTCGAAAAAGCTGTTGCCCAGGCCGGCATCGGTGAAGCCTGATGCATGCTCCGTGACCGCGGCAGCAGGATGATCAGGAGCGGGCTCCGCCGGTCGGCTGCTTTCTCCGTCCGTTAAACCGTCATCCATTCGAGCTGCTTCTTCATTACCCGTTTCCAAGGCCAGATCAGCAAACATGTCATGCGTGGATTCCGGCTGCTTCAATGCAACGACGGGAGCTGCTTCGTCCAGCGATTCAAAAACAAGCACTTCTTCCGGCTCTTCTGCATCAACGACCGGCGGTCTGTTTACAACAGCTTGCGGGACGGCTGATGATGATTTGATTGGCGGGGGAGGCGGTCCGGGCGTCGGCACAGCCGCTGCCACGGGAGCGGCTGAAGGTTTATATTTCGGACCGGCGATCTTTCCCCGGACATCACGGCCTGCCTCAATATCTGCGACCAGCGCCTTGAGCTCAGGGTCCTTGGGGTTCACCGCGAGCACGGCCTTGAAAAAAAGCAACGCCTCCTGGGCCCTGCCCTGCATCACATGAATATCCGCCAGTTTGCGTTGTGCCAGCACATTGTCCGGGATCGCCCTGATTACTTCTTCGAACTCTTTCTGTGCCTCTGACAGCTTACCCTGGTCCAGCAAAAGTCTTCCGAGAAAAGACTTCGCAGTTACATAACCGGGGTTGTTCTTGAGCCCCTCCGTAAGCACAGCTATCGCCATCTCGATATCCCCGGCCTTCTTATACTCTTCGGCGAGCGGCACGAAGAGTTTCGATTTGGGGTCTTTCGAGATACGCTCCGTCAACTTCGCTATTTCGGAGGATCCCTTGTCCATAAGAATTATCTTTTCATATCAAACTGATAGGCGAAAGTGTATCAAATACCGGGGTATAAAGTCAAGGCAAATTCCCCTATTTTGCTTTAAGTTCCAGGACTTTGTCCAGCACGCGGGCTGCCACTTCAGTTTTGTCCATCAAGGGAAGGTGTGTTGTCATGCCGTTCCGATCAATGATCGTTACGACATTGGTATCTGAGCCGAAGCCCGCGCCGTTGGTCAAAAGGTCATTGACCACGATCATGTCCAGATGCTTTGCTCGCAGCTTCTTGGATGCGTTGTCGAGGACATTGTCCGTTTCCGCGGCAAAACCAACCAGCAGGCGGTTCCCCGGCATATCGCCCAGTTGCTGCAGGATATCTGCGGTGCGCTCGAGCACCAGCGTTGCAGGCGCTGCTTCCTTTTTGATCTTGCGGTCCGAAACGGCAACAGGCCTGAAATCGGAGACCGCAGCTGCCATGACCACAACTTGTGTCTCGCTGACCTGTTCCATGACCGCCCGGTGCAGGTCAGCCGCAGTGGCGACCGGAATGAACGTTATTCCTGCCGGCGGGGTCAGCGCAACCGGTCCGGAAATAAGGATCACCTTTGCCCCCCGATCGCGGGCAACGCGGGCAAGAGCATATCCCATTTTCCCGGTCGAGGGATTACTGATGAACCGGACGGCATCGATCGGTTCCCGTGTGGGTCCTGCGGTTACAAGAACGGTCACCCCTGCGAGATCACGGGGTAAAAAAGAAGCGGAGACCGCATCGATGATCCTGCCGGTCTCTGCAAGACGTCCCTGTCCTGACTTGCCGCAGGCAAGCTTGCCGACCTCGGGCTCTATGAACCGTACGCCAAGATCTCGAAGCGAAGCCATGTTCCTTTGGAGAACGGCGTTCTGATACATCCGGTCGTTCATTGCCGGCGCGATCATAAGCGGGCAATCTATCGCCATAAGTGCCGATGTCAGTGCGTCGTCTGCAATGCCGCTGGCGATCTTGCCGATGCTATTGGCCGTTGCCGGAGCAATAAGCGCAAGGTCGAGACCGCTGGTCACGTCGATATGCCCGATAGGCTCGCGCTCATGAGGGTCATATTCATCGGACAGCACGGGGAATCCGCTCAGTGCCTCAAAGGTCAGCTTCGAAACAAAACGGCAGGCATTGCGCGTCATGACAACGCGGACCTCGGCCCCCTGATCCTGCAGCCTGCGCAGGATGTCGACGGCCTTATAGGCTGCGATGCTGCCGGTGACCCCGAGCAGGATCCGCTTACCAGACGTCATCTCGCGTTGCCTCCCCCGGCGTTACGCTACGCTTCGGATTCCTCGGCATCTCCCGAGTCTTCTGCCGCTATGTCCTCGTCGAGATCCGAGATCACCGCATCCTCTTCTGCGACCCCTTCGCTCTGCGTTTCCGACAGATAGGCGGAAAGTTCCTTGCGGATCTCTTCTTCCTTGGCCGACAGCTGCTCTTCCATCCGCGCTCGTTCTTCGCGCTTCCGGTATTCTTCCTTTGCCTTCTTGGCTTCTTCGCCGATGATCACTTTGAACTTTCCTGCCAGGGCCTCTTCCAGCGAAATGGTGGTGTCCTTGATAGACCTGGTTGAAACATACATCGGCGCGCCGGCAGACAGCTGGCGAACCCGCTGCGCCGCGATATGGACAAGGCGGAACTTGGTGTCCGAGATCTTATCGGTCAATTCGATCGGCATGGAAATAATATCTTCTGCAACCTGTTGCATTTTTGCACCTCCTGGTGTGTTCTTCTATTCCGACGTTGTCAGCATTCCCTCTATCCACGATTGATCGACCAGATGCGTCCGGCAGCGTTCGGCAACAATGACCGATCGGAGCTCAGACAAAGCCCGGTCGAAATCGCGGTTCTCAATGATATAATCGTACATCGCGTAGTCGCGGATCTCATCGAGCGCCCGCTGCATCCGCTTCCGGATCTCGGCTTCGTCGTCGGACTTGCGGTTCCGCAAACGCTCTTCAAGGATCTCGATGGATGGCGGCATAATGAAAAGGAACACCGCCTTCTCGACCCGTGTTTTTATCTGCTTGGCCCCCTGGGTGTCGATGTCGAGGATCACATCGATCCCCCGTGTCACCATATCATCGAGCACGCGCCGTGATGTGCCATAGAGGTTGGAGTGCACTTGCGCCCATTCGGCAAAATCGCCTGCATCGATCATGCTGCGAAAGCGCTCTTCGGACACGAAGTAATAATCCCTTCCGTCGATCTCTCCCGGACGCGGCTTCCTCGTAGTGTAGGAGATCGAATGGGTCAGGTTCTCCAAAGAATCCGTGATGGCGCGGCACAACGTCGTTTTTCCGGCCCCTGACGGCGCAGACACCACAAAAACCAACCCTACGGTTCTCTTCATTCGTCCTCCCGGCTGGAGAACCTCTGCATAAGCGTCTCCACCTGGACCGCGGAAAGGATGATATGGTCGCTGTCGGTGATGATGATGGCCCGGGTCTTTCTTCCCTGGGTGGCATCGATCAGCATCTTCCGCTCCTTGGCCTCGTCTTTGAGCCTGCGCATGGGAGCGGAGTCCGGCGACAAGACGGCAACGACCTTCGCTGCCATAACCATGTTGCCGTAACCGATATTGACGATATTGTTCAGCATGACCGCGCGCCCACCATAACGCGGCCTGAAGGCCGCAACCAATGCAAAAGGCAAAGTGTAAAATGCAAAATGCAAATTGATGCAAAATCCAATGCCGCTTGCCGTGCCAACTTTGCACTTTGAAATTTGCACTTTACACTTTGCACTGCGCTTTTAAGATTCACACAAATATATCAAGTGTTACGGCGTCCCTACTCGATATTCTGGACCTGCTCCCGTATCTTTTCCAGCTCCGCCTTGCTCTGCACCACATCAAGCGAGATGGCGGCATCCTGGCATTTTGAGGCGATGGTGTTCACTTCCCTGCCCATCTCCTGCAGAAGAAAATCGAGTTTTCTTCCCACCGCCTCCTGTGCAGTGTCCGTCAGCATTGCCCGAAACTGGGCCAGATGACTGTCCAGACGCGTAAGCTCTTCGGTGACATCGGTCCGTTCGGCCAGAATGGCGATCTCCTGGGCCAGTCTGACCGGATCAAGCTGTTCCTGGAGAAGCTTTGCCAGTGTGTCGGCCATCCTCTTCCGTGCTTTCTCCACCGTAAGCGGCGACTGGGCAGCGATCGAACGGACCATCGCTTCGATCGCGTTGATCCGTCCGCTGATATCGCGCACCAGTGCCGCGCCTTCGTCCAGCCGCATACGGTCAAGCTCATCCAGTGCTGCATCGAGCCCGCCGGCCAGCAAGGCCCACAGGGCCTCCAGATCCTCAGTGACCTCGGTCATGGTGATGATGTTCTGCATGCCCGCCATGAGCGACAGATCTACCTCTCCGGACAGCCCGTACCGCGTTTTGAGGTCCCTCAAAAGCCCCACATACTGGCCGGCCAGGACATCATCGACAACAAGCCGCGTGGCTTTCTCGCGGTCGCTGTTCCTGGTGACCAGAACATCGAAGCGGCCCCGGGAACACCGTTCCTGCACGGTTTTTTTTACGCGCAGTTCCAACAGCGACAGTCCGCGAGGCACCTTCACCTGAACGTCAATATAGCGGTTATTTACCGAGCGGATCTCGATGGTGAAATGGCCCGCATCGCCGCCTGCTTCCTTCCGCCCATATCCTGTCATACTGCGAATCACTGCATGTCACCCCGTTCGGTCGTTATAGTACGCGAGAGCGCTCCCTTTGTCAAACAGCCGGCCGGGTACCCCGGTGCCGGCGGGAAGAGAGCCGTTTCTTATTTCGTTACCGGCTCAAAATGGAACGTCCTGATATAGGCGCCCCACAGGAAGTGCACCTCGACATCCCAACCGCCGTTGGTGCTGATGCCTGTTACTTTGTTCGAGTTCGGGTCCCGTTCGATGATGAAACTATCCAGAGTCAACGGAAGTTCCAGTTCCTTTGCCGTTTTTTCGAGCGAATTTTTTATTTCCATGTCATTGCTTGCTACCTGTGACATGTTCGCCTTGCCCTGCATGGCATCTTCCATGCGGGTAAAATCCATCCACATAGGCACGACCTTGAGAAGAACGTGAACAATAACGAACAGGAGCGCCAGCCAGAACATTGCCTTCAAGCTGATCATGCCTTTTTCCCTAGCAAGCATAGCCATACGCAGTCCCCTCTCTCTTTATCGGATCAGGTTCCCGAGACGCTCCCAGCGCACCCAGCGGCCATGCTCTCCGTCCCATGACCAATAGATGATGAGCGCCCTGCCGAGGATCTTGTTCTGCTTTACAAAGCCCCACACGCGGCTGTCCTGACTGTTGTCGCGGTTGTCGCCCATGACGAACACCGAATCTTCCGGGACCAGGACCGGCCCGTAACTCGTCTCTGTCTGGTCACGCAGATACAGGATATGGTGTTTGACGGCACCCAGTTGCTCATCGAAAAGCAAGGGGTTGTCGTAATAGGGAGGCCCCGATCGCTGATCAGCTCCGTCATAGGCTCCGAGCGCGGTGATCGTGACCAGTTCGTCATTGATGAACAGCTTTCCCTTCCGGAGCTCGATCTTGTCGCCCGGCAGGCCGACGACCCGCTTGATATAATTTTTATCCTCGTCCTTCGGGTATTTGAATACGATGATCTCTCCCCGTTTCGGCTCTTTCCCGGTAAATATCCTGATATCCGTGAACGGGATGCGGGGTCCATAGACGAACTTGTTCACCAGCAGGTGGTCGCCGACCGTAAGCGTCGGGATCATGGACCCCGACGGGATCTTAAAGGCTTCGGCTGCAAATTGTCTGATGAACAGAGCGACGACCGCCGCAATAAGGAACGGCTCGACCCACTCTTTATAAAAAGACTTATTTTTGATCTTGTCCTGCTGTGCTTCTGCCATGCAGCCTCCAAAGAGTAACGTAAGGTGAGATCCTATCGCGGCTTGAAGGCCGCAAACCAATGCAAAATGCAAATTGTAAAATGCAAAGTGCAAATTGACGCAAAATCCAATGTTCTTGCCGCGCTACTTTGCACTTTGAAATTTGCACTTTGCACTTTGCACTGCGATTTCAAAGATTCGCGCAACTCTGGTTACTCTCCCACCTTGAGAACGGCAAGGAAGGCTTCCTGGGGAAGCTCCACACTGCCGACCTGCTTCATGCGCTTCTTGCCTTCTTTCTGCTTCTCGAGCAGCTTGCGTTTCCGCGTGATGTCTCCGCCATAGCATTTGGCGGTCACGTCCTTGCGGAGCGCCCGGACCGTTTCGCGCGCAATGATCTTCGCCCCGATCGTGGCCTGAATGATCACCTCGTACAGTTGGCGAGGGATCACTTCTTTCAGTTTCTCAGCTAATTGCCTGCCGCGGATTGCGGCCTTATCGCGGTGCGTAATGAGCGACAGGGCGTCTACCGGCTCTCCGTTCATCAGCATATCGAGTTTGACGAGATCCGATTCGACATAGCCCGTCAGTTCGTAATCCATCGATGCATATCCCTTGGTCAGGGATTTGAGACGATCGTAGAAATCCATGACGATCTCGTTCAGAGGAAGATCGTAGCTGATGCGCACGCGGTCCTTGGTAATATAGGTGATATCCCGCTGCACACCGCGCCTCTCCTGGCACAGCGCAATGAGCGACCCCACATACTGCTCCGGCGTGATCAGCGAGGCGATGATCATCGGCTCTTCGATCTTTTGGATATCCTGAACGTGCGGGAACTTTGCCGGGTTATCCACCATCACGACCTGGCCGTCGTTCTTCGTCACCCGATAGACCACGGTCGGCGCCGTGGGAATAAGGTCGAGCTTGAACTCGCGTTCAAGCCGTTCCCTGATGATGTCCATATGCAGCAGGCCCAGGAAACCGCACCGGAAACCGAACCCCAGGGCGAGCGACGTTTCCGGTTCATAGGTGAATGACGAGTCGTTCAACCTGAGTTTTTCAAGGGCGTCCCGCAGGTCCGCATAGCTGTCGCTGTCCACGGGATAGATGCCTGAGAAAACCATTGGTTTCACATCCTTGTACCCGGGAAGCGGCGCATCAGCAGGCTCATCGGCATCCATGACCGTATCGCCGATCTTGGCATCGGAGACCCGTTTGATGCCGGCGATAATGCACCCAACCTCGCCCTGCGAAAGTTCCGCGATAGGCTGCATCTTGGGCGTGTACACTCCTACGGACTGCACTTCATAGACGGCGGAGTTCGAATAGAGCTTGATCTTCTGTTTGGGCCGCACGGTCCCGTCCATCACCCGAACGAGAATCACCACTCCCTGGTATATGTCATACCAGGAATCAAACAGGAGCGCCCGAAGCGGCGCGTCAACCTTCCCCGCAGGCGCAGGAACATGCTTCACCACCGATTCGAGGATCTCGTGGATGCCGATCCCTGCCTTGGCGCTTGCCGGGATGGCCATTGAAGCATCAAGACCGATCACTTCCTCGATCTGGTGCTTCGCCTCTTCGACATTTGCGCTGGGCAGATCTATCTTGTTGATCACCGGGATTATCTCGAGATTATGGTCGATGGCAAGATAGGCGTTGGCCAGCGTCTGCGCCTCCACGCCCTGCGACGCGTCAACCACGAGCAGGGCGCCCTCGCAGGCGGCCATGCTTCGCGACACCTCATAGGTGAAGTCCACGTGGCCGGGCGTATCGATCAGGTTCAGGATATAATCCTTCCCGTCGGACGCCTTGTATTGCAGGCGCACCGCATGGGCCTTGATCGTGATGCCCCGTTCACGTTCCAGGTCCATATCGTCAAGGACCTGGTTGCTGCCCGCGGCCGACATTTCCCTGTCTGAAAGTGCTCCGGTAAATTCAAGAATGCGGTCGGCAAGGGTCGATTTGCCGTGGTCGATATGTGCAATGATGCAGAAATTGCGGATATGCGTGCTTATCATGATAGTCTGACAGTGCTTGCTGCCTCAGTTTCCTCCAAAAAAAACTCTATTCCCGTCTCGCAGCACCAACCCTAACTGACGAGAATGTTTAACAATATTAGAGATCGTGGATAATAACATACTGTCTTTTAAATGTAAACAAATTATTAATTTAACCCAGAGATGCCTTGAGCTGTCCATTCAGGGTACGGCGAAACACGAAAAAACAACAAATTTTTCTGTTGAGAGCGGCTGAGCTCGGCTTTTTTCTGTTTTTGAGGTCTTTCCCGGAGCCGGTCATAGGGAACCTGCAAGAAAGGACCAGTTCATCAGCACGAGCGCTACGGCCCCTACCCGCATGAAAACATGCTCGCGCGCCGACAGTTCCACGGTGGGCCGTGGCAGATACAGGAGAAAGGCAAGGAGGCTGTAAGGGAAAACAAGGCAGGCACTTATAAAACAAAACGATACCAGCGGATTCATGCTCAGCGAGGCGGCAACTTCGCCGTGAGCCAGGAGCAGCGCCGCCCGCGTTGCTCCGCATGTCGGACAGGGAAAAGAGGTCAGGCCTTTGAACAGACAGCCAGGCAACAAGTGCAGTACAGGCGTGAACCGCAGGGCCAGCAGGATCAGAACGGCGATCCCTCCGTAGATGATCCCGAATTCGATATCATGAGGCTGCCGTTCCAGGAGTTTTATACGCACGGCTCGTCCTCTCTCAGCAGTCGTTCATGGATTCATCATCGAACCGAAGGAGGCAACCATGGCGCCCATGAATACCGCAGCAATCGCAATAACAAGCCCACAGCAGATAAAGAGCGGCAGAAACACCGCAAACGCCGCCTTGCCGCCCGTGGTCTCGTGGGCATGCTGGAGGCCGATGAGAATGATCACCAGCGACCAGATCCACGCCAGAAATCCGCCGCAGAACGGAAGGACCAGAAAAAGATAGGGAGACTCGCTGTAGGCCACGACCCGGAAGGTCGCTTCAAAACCTGCCTTGGCGCCCTGCACCATCAACAGGAACAAATGAAGCATGCCGGCCAGGATGAACAGCCACAGGATGATGAGAAAGGGTGTGAACACCGCAAGCACCGCCAGGCTTGCGCCCTGAAACGGGGAATACTCCGATGCTGCCAGCATCTCCGGCGTCATGAAATTCTGCATGACGCCGTGGAGAGCGATCTGCCAGAAATACGAGAACATGGCGCCGATCATGCCCAGGATCAGGCCATAGAGCAAGGGATCAGTGAGGCCGCCGGTCACGGGCATTTTTTCAAAAAAATAACCAGGCGAGAACAGGACCTGTTTCAGCGTTTTGAACAATCCGCCGAAGAACCCCTGTTGTTCACGGTCCTCCCAGGGTGTCTTCTCACGCATCCCTGCAACAGGCGCAACAGGCGCCGGCTGGTCAGCCTCGGAAATCCGCGATCCGCAGTGCTGACAGAACGTCTGGCCTTCAGATACCTCTTTGCCGCAATGGGGACAGAACATACCACCTCCGGAGAACTATCGTATAACTGGAACGGTTTGAAGTGTATCACAGCGGAAAGAGAGAGACAACTGATTTTCGCTCAGGAGGAAATTTGAAGTGTCAGATGCTCATCAAATTAAGCTGGTCGATATATTCGAAATGTCCATCACTGCTCAGTAAGGGTAATTTATGCTCAATGCAAGTCGCAGCAGTCCAAAGATCATTTTCCGGGATCGGCTTCCCCTTCTTTTTGAGTGCCAACCGTATTTTTGCATAGGTGTTCGCCGTAACTTCCGTTATGGCGAGAACCTTGGTGCTATGGATCAGTTTCCGATGTCTTGCCAGATTCTGCTCCGCATGCTTCGAATTCAAAGCGCCGAATACAAGCTCACCGACAACGATCGCGGGAAGGCATATCTCTGAGTATTTCAAAAGGACGGCATCAATGGTCGTATCGCCATTCAGGAACTTGATGGACACATCCGTATCCAGGGCGATCCTACCACTCATTCAAATCCACCTTTTCAAACTCATTTTCGACGACCTTGAGCATCTCCGCTGCGTCAGCATCCGGAAGTATTCCACACAGTCCGTGCAGCGGGTGTTTTTTCTTCGCCGTCTTCTCCACGGTGATTGAGACCGTCTGATGTTTTTTCAGGCCTTTTATCGGCCGCAGAGGCCGCAAAATACCGTTCTCATAAATCGCTTCAATAGTTTTTGACATAATTTACACCTCCCTTAAGGACGCATAGTTACTTTATCAAACCGCCCCCCGGATTGCAAACAAAAACCCTCCGACCGGGAGGGATTATCTATCTGAGTCAAAGTATTTACGAGGCGCATCAACGATACAATTCGCGAATCGCCTGCCCATAGCACCTATTACCAAAAGCGAGATGATGACATGTGAGATTTGCCCCCCATACTTATTTAACGATATCAATCTGTTTGCGGCTGTTCAGTAGTTATTATTTCACTTAGCTTGTCGATATTTACCCCACTTCCTTGCTTGATTTCCTGCAACAGTGCGCCATAATTTCCGTATTTAATTATGGCTTCTCTTATAGGCTGCGCATATGAGTTGCCATAAAGAAACAAGCGATTTAAAACAAAAAACTCTACGATGGTATCTATTCTTTCCGCATCGATTTTTTCTCTAGCCTTACGTCTATACTCTTCCGCGTTAGCATGAATTTCTGCTTTGCGCTTTTGTCTTAATGCTTCTTTCTCTGCCGCAAGCTGTCTAGCTTCATTAAAGGCTTTTCTATACTCTAATTTTTTTAATTGTTCTGCCTCGGCTTTACGGGCAAGGGTACGTAAATGTTCTAATTCGCGGTCGTGTTCAGCTTGACGCCTAGCAATTAGCTCTGCCAGATCTCTGCGCATTTTTTCTTCAATAGGGGACGTGTGACTAATTATCAATATTTCTGGCGCACTCTCTATGTGTTTGAGCAGTTCATTTTTCTCGTTGATTGTTAGTGTCGCAGTTATTGTGAGGCTAAAACTACGCCAATTAGGCAAAATAATATCACGCGGGTAGCGTCTATTGGCGTCATGGTACTTCATAAGGAGTTTCTGGTCATTTTTGTTGACCACATAATCCCTGTCTTTTAGTATGATCACGATCCGTTTAAGTTCTTTGGGTAGTATCGAGTATTGATTGATAAACCATCGATTCCAGTTTTTAGGATCGTATACAGTGCCGTAGATCCTTCTTAACGAGTCGCGCATTCGCTGTTGCATTCTGATGTCAAATTGCGATGACGATTCCAAGCCAGTTTTGTAGCGTTTTTTTTCAAATTCGGCAACCAGAGCATCGTAGCATACCGTTCCAATTGCCAACTCTGCACGGGTAACGGTATTACGAATCCAAAAACACTTCTTAATTAGAGTCCCACACAACTCGCATGCAGTAGTAAACTTTTCACTCCTTCCATAATGGTGTAGTTTCCATTCTGTTGCGGCGCTTTTTGCGGTTTTTTTATGCGAATTGTTAATAATGTTTGCTAAATTACGCTTTGCCATTTCAAACCACCTCATTACACAACAACCCGTTCACTTTGGACACAAAAACCTCTTAGGTTCGGGACTTCTTGTTGTTCGCGGTCTTGGACAACCAACTACTTCTTTGACGAAGGAGGGCCAGGCCAAATCTTCATGGCCACTTTAAGAAGCCTTTCCCCTCTCTTTTCTATTTCTGCCTTAGTCCATGTATCGTTTTTCGCGATAATCTTTGTTAACCAATAAGGACTTTTTTTGTAGACTTTCTTTTTTTGTTTAAAACTGTTGTTCCCTAATAGGGGATTATATGCAGTGAGACTTAGGTTTCCCATAACATGCATGCTCTTTTTTAAATCAGATAAGTCGTTATCTTCCCAATCGTCCAATTTTGCCTGCTGTGGAAACACGTGCTCAATCTGGATCAATTTGCCCAACTGCAATTCTTTACCAGCAGACTTGTAGCGCTCTATACTTTCTAAAGCAAATCTGGCTGTCGCAGGTGCGGTGGCGTAAATAGAAGATGAGACAAAGCATGTTTTAAAATGATCATCACCTGGCCACTTTTCATCTTTCAGGATTTTAGATAGGTTCTTGCCCTTCTTATGTATTAGTTTTTTGGAAATTCTAGCAAAGACTTGGTTTAAATCTCGTGACACTTTGCTATTAAATGCTCTCCGAACAACGAACGACTCAATGGATTGTAATGCCCGTTCTAACTCCTTGACAGTTATTTCTTCATTAGCCAAAGAGCGATACAACACCAGCAAAACGGGATAGTACGTTGTCATCTTTAAGTCTACAAGTCTCTGCAATTGCGAACGTAGCTTTTTTCTTTGTTCAAGTTCAGGATTGATAAATTTGCAATACTGCTCGACTTCCTTGAAAAGCATTATTAATTTATCCTCCACATGACCACCATGGAAAAAAGAGCGTAACTCTTTGAATAAATCAGTCGTACTAATATACTTTTCTTTTTCAATGACTAGAACGGCTCTAAGAAAGTCTCTCAATGTTTTTTGGAATTCAAATTTTCTAGCTTTCCCATTAACACCAGATATACTTTCCTCTATCTTATTCTCTATGCGTCGCCAGTAATTATTATTTAGCCTTTCTTGCTCCTTCCCATTTTTTACAAGGCTTAGAATATAATTACGCGCGAGATCCGCTTGGCTCAACGGCACGCCAGCATAGTTAATTGATTCAAATATGGCATTAGCATCATCGTCACCAGTCAGAACAATTTCCACAAATACCATGCTCGACAATACGGTTTTCAGAAAGTTGCTGAAGTGGCTCGGTTTCTTTCCCTTTGCAGTCTCAATATAGTTTGTAATTCTTTCAAGGTAGTAATCATAGCCTGCCTTGACGTGTTTATGTTTTACTTTTTGAAGGTCTCCAGGAGAATTTAAAAGAATATTAAATGCATCTTGATCATGGAGTGACGGTTTAAATCGTGGGTTTCCTTTCATCGTAAGATGTCTTTCTATTTCTTTTGTTTTTGCAGGTGCGTACTGATGGGACAACGATCTTAATACTGTCAATATAATTGTGAATGTTGCCAAGCGCTGCTGACCGTCAATAATTGTGTGACGGTAATTGGAATCGGGCTTAAAAACCAACGTACCCATAAAATGCCGTTTGCTGTTTCCTTCCATTATATTATTAATGTCATATAACAACCGTGCGAAATTATTTTGCTTCCATGCATAACGTCGCTGAAATGATGGAACAATAAATACATTCTTTTTGCTAATAAGATTTCCTATAGTTCGCTCTTCAACCTTCATTGCTTATCCTCTCCCAAATAAAATCACCCCGCAGAAAATTAACATGCACCTTGTTAGAACTTCTTGAAGATGAAAATAATTAATTGATTAACGCTCTATTACTTTTATTTTTATAGTTAACTTCACACTGTAATCCTTTTTTGTCTCCGCAAATCGCAGTATCTGCCTTGACTGCTTTGCCGCGAGCTCATCGCCTTCAACCAGCTTACCCAGTTTCGACAAGCTGATAGTAGACACCCCTTCCCACGCCGGCTTCGCCAAGACGGAGCTATAACCTTCGCCCTGGTTCATCTTCAACAGCACGCTACCACTTTTCAGTATGCATCTTGTACGTAGCCCATATAAACGACTGCACATCTATCATATCTTCAGGCTTCAGCTTTGCCAGCCTGTCTTTCAATGTCGCGTATAAGTCGATCGTCGAACTATATGTCAACCAATTTATTGTCGGGCCATAATTCAGCTCAAATCCTATGGATTCAGCTATCGCTTTTGTTTCCGTCGGCTTCAGGAAGGGGTATTTCTCAGGATACCGGAAGAATTGAAACCACGTAGCTATTGGCCATTTATCGGCACCGATTTCTTCAAGCGTAGAAATGAAACCGTTGAATCGTGCTTGATCTTTTTGCTTCTTATTATATAGAAAATTACATAAGGCGGTGCTGAATTTAGCGATCGACTTTTTCTCTTTCAGCACATTACTCAATTGCATCTGAGCTTGCCAAGCATAAAGATCAGACTCTTTGATTAATCTCAATACTGTTGATCGTATTTCATCATATTTTTTACAAGCAATCAGATTGTCAAGTTTTCTCTTGCTAAACTCTATCGCAAACTTTCTGCCAACTTCAACTTTGTAATCGCGAATAGACCCTCGATAGCCCTTATCCTTAAAGCCCTTAGGAAATTCTTGCAAGAATAGTCCAATAAAATATTCAAATGGCGGTACGATGTTCTTTCTTTTCTTCGGCGATTTCAAAATTTCTGCATGTTTCGGTGAGTCAGGCTTCACTCTGCTGATAATTTCAAGGAAAGCTGGATTGGCCATCATTTCTTTCTTACCAACATACTTGAATTTAATAATTACCTTACCAGCCTCCTCGTCAAACAATATCAGGCCTTCGCCCCACTCAGGTTTAACACGGTGTCGAACAATCGTCCCAGATCTAAACATTTAAGTCCTCCCCTCTGCAGACTCTACTCTTCCTTTATCTCCCCATTCTCCTCCACCCGGAGCGTCACCCACTCGTAATTTCCACGTTCAATGGTTTTTTCAATACTGCTTTGCAATCGCCTGTGGTCAGCCGATTTTGATTCCCGGTCCAGTAAGAGGAGATTCTTGATTTCGTTGCTTTTCATGCCGTTAAATACAACATAGTCTATTGGATGAAAAATCACTTTTGCATCATCAGGATTGAGTTTCCTCGGTGAAAACACCCGGTCAACCTTCTTAACCTGCTTGTCCGCTTCCTGGCGACCTTTTTCTCGCGCCTTTTCCTGCATTTCATCTTTTTTGGTCTCTATCCGTTCTTCGATACCATCAAGACGCGTTTCCTCGGATTCAAGTTTATCCATCCAGTCGTGTGTCGGCTTGACCTTGCGATAAACTTTGCAGTCGCTCAGTCGGAATAGTTGGCCTGAATGCGGGCAGATACCGAATATCTGGCGTTGAATCGTGAAGAATTTAACAATATCATTTTTCATTTTTTTATTCCTGGCTTATAAGTATCCCATCCTATTTTTTTCTTTTCGACTAGTGTTTTTATCTCCTTTTGCTTCTTGCTGAGCTTCGCGGCACCTGTCTTTATGTCAGAAAAAATGATCCTCGACACTGATCCCTTTTTGCTCAGCCCCTCGAAAATCACGTAGTCTATGGGGTCAAAAAGCGATCGGCAGTCATTGCGGTCAAAACGAAAGCCCTGCATGGTAGGTGCGAGACGTTCGAGAATAAAACCCATATTCACAGCCTTGGCACCGACTTGTGATTTCAAAGGAATGGCCTTTTTCTGCTCCTTTAATGCTCCTTCTCTGTCTTTGAGATCCTGCTTGTGTTGGTGATACAATTCTTTAGCATCGGAGGTAAACTCATCCAAGAAGAATAAGCCTGCTTTTTTGAGTGAGACAGGTTCATCACAGCAGGGGCATTGAATATAAAAATCCCCTGTTTCAAGAGTACGGATGATTTCCTTGGCTTCTTTGGAATTACTCATATTCACCTCGTAAATGTCCATTCGACTTGACTTCGAATCGCTACTTCAGATACTTCGGCCTAATGCAAATGGAATATGAACGGATAAACCCCTCGCTAATCGGATTGCCTGTTGAATTCACAATCAGCTCAGTCTTATTATAAGGTGGATTTCTTTTGGGATACCGCCGCATTTCCTTAAACGAGTATCGCGTCATGGACTTACTTTTACTTTGCTTGTTTGTATTGGGAAGAATTTCAACGTTGGTCAGCTTCGCCCAATACAGCAATTCCCATGTTGAACCGGCGTCAGCAAAAATAATTGGCAGATATGTGTCCTCATTCCTAGCATCTTTAAAATGCTCACGCCCTTCCCGCCAAGCTTTCTCTTCAAGAAAAGTCCCCATTTTGCCGTTCTTATATGCTTCATTCAAATCCTTCACGGCCTTGATCGCATAAATGCACAACTGTTTTTTCACCATTCTCGCTACCTCCCATTGAAGTGCTAATTCTTCCTCCCGACCGCGGTCCCCTTATTGTGTTCCCCAGAGAATCTTTGTCTTCGATTTAGCTGTGAAAGCGCACAGCCTTTTCAGACGCGCCGATGGATTCGCTATTTTTGCTCCCATCGCACCTTGTCAAGGTACCCCAGCTTGTACTGCTGAGGACAGTTTTCATACATTGCGAGCCTGCTGTGGGCGTATGTTGGCATAAGATAGTGGCTGAGTATGGCAGAATCCCGTTGAGATAACAATGCTAATGTTGATTTTTGCGAAGTGTTCGCTCACCAGCTTTCGTAGTCGGTCAGATCGATGCTGGCTTTTGTTTTGCCATTCAGTACTTTGCTCGTGAGTCCCAATGATGTTACGCCAAATTGGTATATGTAGTCTGTATCGCTTCCCTTTGCTTCCGCGGTGTTCTTCCAAGCAGTGATCTTCAGGACTTCCTCAGAGGTCAGTTCACGAATTTTTTGCAGTGCATTTTGGTCGTCACAATGAATGGCACTTGACTCACCTTCTATTTCCAGGAAGTCACGGGCAGCATCATTTACGATCTTTACAGCCGCGCCCGATGCCGTCAATCGGAATTCATAGCGGCAAGCTCCTCCGAATGCGCCATAGTATGGTCTTTTTCGGCCGTAATCCTTTTCCATCTTCTTCATGCTGGCAATCATATGTTGAGGTACTGTCAACCGGCCATACGCTCCGGTTTCTACCTGTGCCGTGTATATTTTTTCATCCAGCGCTCTTTCCCAAACGGACATTTTTCGGGCAACGGCCCCAGACACACTAAACACCATCCTACCTTCGGCGGCAACTATTTCCACCAACAGCACTTCCTGGTTCTGTAAAGCTTTTTTTGTAGGTTCCATTGTGCTCCTTCCTATGCGTAGAAACGCTTAACACTCAACTTTTTACCGCCAGCCCGCTACACAAGCACAAGCAAGCGCGGTTTTACAGGCGGCTTTACATCTCTGTCAGGATCATCGTCCCCTTCGTCTAAGGCATTCAGCAGCGAAATAAGGTCTTCATCTTCCGGAAAGATATCGAGCCCTCTGCGGACCACATCTATTGCTCCACTCAACCAGTCCATATCGGCATAAAAAATCCCGAGATTGTGATACAGACCCGAATGCTGCTTCGGATATGTGCTGAGTCCTTCCAGAAGAGTATTAACTGCTTCATCTTTCAAACCCATGTCATTATAGGCGCAGAATAGCCCGTTATAAGCATCTGCATTACGGATGAGAACTGCATCAGCATTTATACACGCTGAGTCAGGATCTGCGTTTTCATTCTCCAGCGCTGCCTTGAAAAATTCCGCTGCAACCTTTGAAAATCCAGTATTAAGATTACAGTAACCCAACTGGATCTGATATATAGGTGACGGAAAAGAACCACATTTTTCCAAAAGGCTAACGTAGATATCACAGGCGTCATCATAGCATGCAAGGCCAAAAAGTGCGTTGCCGCAACTAATTTGGTATGCCTCATCTTCCGGATCGACCAGCCTGGCCATTTCATAGTATTCGAGTGACTTCTCGAAGTTATCCTGTTGATGATAATAATTCCCCATATTAAGTAGAAGAGGGGCGCTATCGGGATAGGATTTCAGTGACCTATCCAGGAGCTCCTTCGCTTCGGCATATCGATTCAGCTCACAGAGCGCTAAAGATAAGCCTATACAAATATCTTCATCCGTTTCCTTTTCCGACAGGGTGCGATAATAACAAAGTCCTTCTTCATATTGGCCGCGTTCGAGCAATTCCCTGCCGATCTCCTTTTCGAGATTGCTAATTTTTGAGGTTAGTCTGTTCCTCGTCGCTTCCGACCGCGCACGGCCAAGTTTTCCTCGAGCATTCCGAAGCGCCGTAATGCTGTCATTCAACCAGTCCGTGTCCTTGACCGCGATAGTCGGCGCATCTGTATTCATCTCGACACCTCCATTATGGGAACTGTTGTTTGCATGAGATAAGTATACAAGCAGACCTCCCCCAAGGAGTGTCCTATGTTTTTTTCGGGCGAGATTAGACAGCGTAAATAGGACCTAATACAGGTGGGCGATTCTCTTTGCTTCTTCTCTGATGAGCGTGCGGAGGGCCTTCGGCTTTACTACTTCCACATCAGACCCATGGCTGAGAACAACCATCATGATTTCCGCGAAACTGGAAACCGGGAAGGTTAGTTCGAGCGAACCATCTTTGAGGAGTTTTTCTTTTTGGTTCTTGTGCCACACCTGACCTTTTATCCAGCATGCTTTCCACGGGGAGAACCTGAGTGTGACAATATCTTTCGGCTTTCCTTTAAAAATGCCGAATGCTGATTGCATGTGTTTTTGTATATCAAAGCTCTTCGGGATAGAAAAGGTATCATCCAAAATCCGAGGGTTTTTCATCCGGGCAAGCACGAAATCTCGCAGGTCCTCTCGTTCATGACACCAGGCGATAAGATGCCATGTTCCCATGTAGTTGACCAGGTGGTAAGGATCCACGGTTCGACTGCTTCCACTGTCTGAAGCTGGTGAATAATAGTTGAACGCAAGACGTCTTTTCTTGAGGCAAGCTTCGAGGCTCGGGGTGAAGCAGGCCTGGGGCGCAGGCGTGTTGCCGATGAGCTGCAATGATACGGCATTTTCAACTGACTTGTCGGGGACCTGCTGTTGGAGAATGGAGGTTATTTTCTGCAGTATTGTCGTAATCTCGTCGCCAGCATGGCCGCCGCTAAGATCATGAAGCACTTTCTGAGCAAACAGAAGCGCGGTAAGTTCATCCGAGGAGAGCCAGGTCAGAGGGAGATTGAAAGAGCCATCCCTGTAATAGTATCCCTTTCTGCTCTTATCGTACACCAGCGGGCAATTGAGCCTGTCCCGCATGAAATCAATGTCCCGCTGTGCCGTCTTGACGGAGAGCTCAAACTCGCGCGCGAGCGCACTGGCGTTTGGATACGAACCTTTCCGTATCGTAGCATCAAACCAGCCATATCGTTCATAAATAGTTCTGCGGCCCATTGTATCTCCATGATGCACCGGTCACTTCATGCTGCCGCAATCGGACGGGTCGCCCTTGATCTTTTCTATGGCATGAGGAAGTGCCGGCATAATGACGGCCAGGTTTTCGCGCGCTGCTTTGGGGCTGCCCGGGAGGTTCACGATCAACGTCTGTTTCCGGATGCCCGCAATTGCCCGTGAGATCATGGCATGGGGCGTTTTCTTGAGGCTCTCGGCGCGCATGGCCTCGGCCATGCCGGGAAGTTCCCGGTCGATCACCGCACGCGTGGCTTCAGGAGTAACGTCGCGCGGCGCGACCCCGGTCCCGCCGGTGGTAAGAATGAGATCGATCGTGCCGGAATCTGCAAGGCGGGTCAGCACGGCGATGATCCGTACCTTGTCATCAGGAAGGATTTCGTAATGATCAACGGAAGCACCCGTATGGGAAAGCATCTCCCGTATGACAGGACCACTCTCGTCAACACGCTCTCCGATGGAACCTTTGTCGCTTAAGGTGATAATGGCCGTGCGCATCATGGATTTCCCTTTCACAATGGATGAACCTGACCGGACAAGCCGGAACCAACATTTGCCACCCCCGCTCCGTTACAATTACTATTGGATGCGGGACGGAGGAAGGCACGAAGAGATGCCTGAGTATTTTTGTGGTTGATTAAATCACAAATCTTAAAGACGTTCTTTGTGTCTTTTTGCCTTCGTGACAAAATATTTTTGCCGTTTTGAAAATAAATTTCATCTGGAACAGACTAAAAAATATTTAGATACGAACTATATCTTCCTATGCGACCTCGCCGCCTACGACGATCTCCGGGATCCTGAGCGTCGGCTGGGCATCGCTCACCGGCGAGCCCTGCCCGTCCTTGCCGCAGGTCCCGATGGAATAACCCAGATCGGACCCGACACGATCGATGGACATCAGCACCTGCGGTCCGTTTCCGATCAAGGTGGCGCCGCGCACCGGCTCGCCGATTGCGCCGTTCTCGATCAGGTACCCTTCGCTCACCTCGAACACAAAATCTCCGTTCACGGTATTCACCTGCCCACCGCCCATTTTTTTCACAAACAGCCCCGCTGGCGTCGATCGCAGGATCTCGGCAGGGTCCGATTGGCCCGGGACGATCATCGTGTTCGTCATTCGTGGAATGGGCCGGTGTTTGTAGGACTCGCGCCTCCCGTTGCCCGTGGAGCGTGCGTTGTCCTTCATCGCCGTCAATCGGTCATACATAAAGGTTGCAAGCACACCCCGGTCCACCAGCACCGTGCGCTCAGCATCACTGCCTTCATCGTCAAAACGGAAGGAACCGCGCTTGTTGGGCAGCGTGGCATCATCGACGACCGTGATCAGCGGCGAGGCTATCGGCTGTCCCCGTTTGCCGGAGTAGACCGAAAGCCCGGTCTGCGCAAGATCGGCTTCGAGGCCGTGTCCCACGGCTTCATGGATCATCGTGCCGCCTGCCGAAGAGGAAAGCACGACGGGCATTCTCCCGGCAGGCGCTTTTCGGGCCGACAACATCATCACCGCCCGCCGCGCCGCGCTCTCGGCAACACTTTCGAATGAAGCGGCATCGAACAGTTCCATGCCGATCAGGCCGCCGACCGCATCATATCCCGTCTGCACGACTCCGCCATCGGCCGCCACGACCTGAACAAAAGCGGTAAGATAGAGACGCTCATCTTCAGCCAGGACGCCGTCCGAATTCGCGATCAGCACCTGCTGCCTGCTCTCACGATACATGACCGTTGTCTGTCTGATGCGGGGATCGACAGCCCCTGCTGCCCTGTTCGCCCGCAGCACCAGGTCCGCTTTGCGGTCCGTGCTTACCGCTTCCGGCGCTTTTTCGATAGGAAAATCCAGACGAGGACGCCTGCGCGTAAGATCAATGGCCCGTCCGGGAACGCTCATCCCGCCTGCCGAGGCCTGCCTGGCCGCATCGGCAAGTTCAAGCATGGCCGACATGGTCAGTTCATTGGTGTAGGCATATGCCGTGCGCCCTCCGGTGACCACCCGCAGGCCGGCTCCGCAATCCAGGCCCGAGCTGACCTTTTCAATCCGGTTATCCTCGCACAGGATCGAAAAGGGCGAACTTCGTTCAATAAAAATATCAGCAAACTCGCCGCCGCCTTCCAGCGCTCGCTTCAAGACCGCGGCGTAATCCATGCCAATGCTCACGGGTTCCCCTCCTATGCTTTACACCATACTCCACAGACGGGTTCGAATCCCGATTGATTAGCATACTACCATGAAAACGGCCCTTTTGCCCGGGAATATCGAATATGCGGATGGAGTACTTCAAACTTGACAAATGTTCCGATTAAGGCTACTATTTTTCCAATGGTCACACAAATTATGGCGATACCAACAAATGGATAAAAAAATACTTATAGCGGATGACAACGAAAACATCCGGGAAGCGCTCACCTACCTGCTTGAGGATGAAGGCTACAAACTCTGGCTGGCCAAGGATGGCGCCGACACCCTGAAACAGGTCCGCGAGATCCGACCCGATATCCTCTTCCTCGACATCATGATGCCCGTCATGAACGGCTACGACGTCTGCCGCGCCATAAAGGCCGACCCCGATTTAAGAGATACCTACGTGATCATGCTGACGGCAAAGGGGCAGGTCGCAGAACAGGAACGCGGCAAAGAAGTAGGAGCAAACGAATATATCGTCAAGCCCTTCAGTCCCATGGAAATCCTTGCCAAGGTCAAAACCATCCTGGACACATAACGCAGGCATGACCCTTTTTCTGAAAAGACGCACCGCTGAAGGTCTGTACGAGAACGGTTACGCTCTGTTTCTGGAAAAGCGCTACATGCAGGCGATTGCCGAGCTCCAGCGCGCTGAAGACGCCTTTCGCAAACTGGATGCTCGCGGACATCCCTTCACGATCCCCTTATCCAACGGCGTATCCGGACTCGCCAACACCCTTGCCTTGAGCGGTCAATGCTGGCAGCTCCTCGGCAACTACGAAAAAGCCGTACACCTGTATGAAACCAGCCTGATCAACACCAAGTTCGAAAAGAAAAAACCCTTTCAGGCGTTCTTGAACACGGTTCAGAACTACATGCTCCTCTGCTATCAGAAAAAGCTTGAACTCATCGACCAGAAAACACTGCAGCAGATAGTGACGCAGGAACCGGACATTGACGTGTACTATCGATTTCCCTTCTCGCTGCGGGAAGATGCCATTTTTATCGCACGGCTATATGAACTCGCTCCCGATCAATACCTGCAATTCAAGGGCTACTACACCAAAGCCCAGCACAAAGATGCGGCAATGAGAAGCAGCGACCGCAACTCCGACGAGAGAGCTACGAAAAAAATGAGCTTCTACATCTGGGGAATTCTCTTCGTCATCACGGTCGTCTACACCATTGTTCTGATCAACACGGGGCTGCAGATCCGCTAACGGAGGCCACTATGGACCAGGAAGACATCAAGAAGAACTCCACAGAGCTCATGCACATGCTCATACAGGGAACCGTGGCGCTGAGCACCATCCAGGGCGTCGAACTCGGTTTTTTCGACTGGATACCGCTGGACAAGGCGGTGAGCGCCCAGGAGTTGTCGGGACAAATGGGCTTCGACATCAGCAAGGTCGAGCGTTGGCTGCGCTTTGCAGCAGCCAACGGATATGTCACGCGCACCGATGCTGGCTACACCCTGACCGCAAAGGGATCACTGATACGGCAGGGAACTCCGACACCTGACCTTCTTGGCCTTCATCATATGTTCAGTTACCTTACCAAGGCCGTTCAATATTCCCGGGAAGCCTACCAGAAATGCGTCGGTCTGGACAGCATCACCCAGGGAAAGATCAGCCGGGATTACATCCCGAAGGTGGCATCGCAGCTCTCACGGACCGCAGCGGAGTTCTTCAAATGGTCCGGCCTGTCCACGGGCCACACCATCCTGGATCTGGGCTGCGGCGACGGGTCCGTACTGCGGGAGACCGTTAAGGTCTGCCCCGGCATCAGCGCAAAGGGGATCGACCTGAACATCCATACCCTGGAGCTCGCCAAGAAAAAGAACACCGATGCCGGGCTGCAGGATCAGATCGACCTCCAGGTGGGGGATGTCACCGACCTGTCCCGGATCAAGGACGGCGCTGTTGACTGGGTGTACGCCATCAATGTGTTCCACTTCCTTCCGGTCAACAAACGGGAGCCGCTCATCCGGGAGATGATCCGCATCTCGCGGTACGGTGTTTTCTTCAACCAGGTGACCGCAAACAATATCCAAACGCTTGCGGTCGATGTGCTGTGCGCCACGCTCTTTACGGACTATACCGGTTTCTTCACCGGGGCCGAGGCAGACGAGATGATCAGCCATATCGGCAGCAAGCACATCGCCTTTTTGCCGATCATCCAGGGTGAATCCAGGCTGGTGGTCCTGTACACTTCAAAGAATGACGTGCCGCTCAGCCGCATCGGAGCGGTGACGGAAACCTCGCTCGCAAAGCTGAGTTCTGCAAATATCCATACGGCCAAGGACCTGCTCTCCGCCGGTATCGAGTCCGCTTCCCGCCTCGGGATCGATGCCAACGTTCTGCGCAAAGCAGCCATTAAGACCCTGTTCCCCTAGGCCCCCACGGCGGCAGCATCGAGCATCGACGGCAACCATTCGTCACTCGTAAGGTGACCATGGCAGGCAGGTCGCGGCCTGCGGGAAAAACTACCTGACTGGCCCTCAGCTGTTTCCATTCTCTCGGTTTTTTGGTTGGGGATTATGAAACTAAATGTATCCAATAAGATCGCCTACAGTGAGCTGGTGATCATCGCTGTTATTTTCACGACCCTGATCCCCTACATGATCGTGATCATGGATTACACGCCCCGGCACCTTGTCCACTACATCAACATTTCCCTCTTCATTCTCACCCCCCTCGGTATCGCGTCGGCATTCTATTTCATGGACCGGTGGGAATGCCGTCCGATCGAAATGCTCTCCTTCTACCAGGAACGACGCCTCGAACCGCCGGACGATATCATGGCTGCGGCCCGGATCCGCGCACTGAACCTTCCGCTCGTCCATGCCGTTTCCGTGCTGGTGCGGTATCAGTTCGTGGTGCTGGTCGACTGCCTGTACATGGGAACCATCGGCGGCCTGCCGCTGGCTGAGACCATCAGGCTGATGATCTATGCCGTCATCGGCATGGCCGTGTTCCCCATTTTTTCTTTTTTTCTGTCCGAACGGCTCCTGTACCCGGTGCGGCAGTTCCTGGCTGAAAAAACGAGAGATGTGCGCATCGACAGTTCACGGGTCATTCAGATCAATACGCGCACCAGGGTGCTCTCCATCCTCCTGGCAGCCATCATCGCCCCGTTGCTTGCCCTGGGGGCCCTCGTCTATCACCGCATGGGCAAGGTCCTGGGTGCGCACTGGGAGACATCCTCGATCATACAGCCGATCATGTCCGACTTTCTCCAGCTTATCACCATCGTGATCGTCATCGCGATCTTTGTGGCAGCCGGGATCGGCATCCTGCTTGCGACCAGTATTTCGAATCCGCTGGGACACATTGTGAAAATCATTCGTGAACTGGAAAAGGGCAATCTGCACACCCGGGTGAACCTCATTGCGAACGACGAGATCGGCGTGCTGTCCCAGAGCTTCGACAAGATGGCGCATGAGCTTGAGAAAAACCGGAGCGACCTGGAGGAGCTGAACCGGAACCTCGAGTTCCGGGTGACCGAAAAGACCGAGAACCTCACCAAGGCCTATGAACGGCTCCAGCTCTCCAATCAGAACCTCGCCGTGGCCAACCGCGAGCTTGAAGCGGCCAACCTGAAGCTCAAGGAGCTTGACCAGGTCAAGTCGGATTTCATCTCGGTCGTTTCCCACGAACTGCGCACTCCCCTTACCTCGATCAAGGCATTCACCGAGCTCATTCTGATGAAACCCAGGATGGCGAGCGAAAAAAAATCCCGGCTCCTGAACATCGTCAACCGGGAGACCGACCGGCTGGCGCGGCTGATCAACGACATCCTTGACCTCACCAAGATCGAGGCGGGCAAATTAAGCTGGAACATCGTCAGGCTGACCATGGCCGATGTTATCCAGACCTCCGTATCCGGCATTCAGTCGCTGGCTGACAACAAAAGCCTGGCCATCATCACCAGCATGAAGGCGCCGGTGCCGCCGTTTCTCGGCGATAAGGACCGGCTCGTACAGGTCATGACGAACATCCTTTCCAATTCCATCAAGTTCACCCCGCTGGGCGGCAGGATCGTGATCAAAGCTTATCATGAGACAACGCCGCTGTCGCAGATCGTCGTGTCCGTATCGGATACCGGGGTCGGCATCCCCGAGTGCGAACTGAACCTTATTTTTGAAAAGTTCCACCGGTCCGGCGACGTGCTTACGAACAATGCGGAAGGGACCGGGCTGGGACTGGCCATCACCCGGCAGATCGTCGAATACCACGGCGGCACGATCCGGGCTGAAAGCACGCCCGGCCAGGGCAGTACCTTTATTTTCACGCTGCCTCTTGACCGGCCATGGAACATCAAGGGCGAGCAGCAGACAAAATCCCCTCTGTTCTGACCACCCTCGCGTGCCCGCCTTTTCCCGCTTGACTTTGGCCTCTCATTAGAAGTACATTACTCCATGTTTCAACGCCTTATCCTCACGTTAAAACAGCGAGAGCTGCTCACGCCGACAGTTTTTATCCTTTCCCTGCTCGTTGTTCTTTCACTTATTATTATTCTTGGCCAGTTCTTCCATCAGTCGCTCCAGGACGAGATGGCGGAACAGTTCAACCAGCAGCAGCTGCTGCTGGCCCGCGAAGTAGCGGTGAACATCGAGAGCTTTGTTGACCATGTGTATAAGAACATCAAGGTGATCTCCCAGCTCCCCCAGATCGACCGCATCCATCTTCAGCCTGCGTGCAGAACGGTCGCTGAGTCGATCAGTTTCAGTCTTCAGAACGAAGCCTTGATCACGATGAAGGTCATCGACAAGAACGGCATTCTCCTCTTTGACAGTTCCTCTCCCGGCCGGGAACAGGTGGACCTTTCCAATACCGATTACTTCCGGCAGGCGCGGGTCCTGCCCCGGAATGAGAAACTCGTCACCGACCTGATGGAACTCCACAGTCCGAGCGAGCTTGAAACAAAAGAGTTCATCGTCGCCTTCCCCATCTATCTGCAGAACGGCCGCTCGCAGCACGAGTTCAGCGGCGTGGTCATGGCGGTCCTGTCCATGGACGGCATCACGCAGAAATATCTTTCGCCCATCAGATCGGGACAGCGCGGCTACGCATGGATGATGGACAGCGAGGGGACCCTCCTGTACCATCCCACCCAGCCGTCCATGGTGGGGAAGAACCTCTATCATTCCGACACAACGTGCTTCCAGTGCCATATGTCCTTTAAAGCCGAAAAAGAGATGATAGAAGGCGCTTCGCAGACCTTCGGCTACTATGTGGCCCCCGGGGGAAAGGACATGCTCGCGGCGTACTATAAGTTCCCCATGGCGAGGAAATCCTGGATCGTCGTTGTCTCCGCGCCAAAAGCGGATGTCATCGCGCTCATGCAGAAGAGCATGCTTTTTTATTCCCTCCTGATCATGTCCATCTTCGTCACCACGGTCGTGGTGTCGGGAGTTTCCATCGTCACCTACAAGAAAAAAATCAAGGCCGAGGAACGGACGAAGCATCTCGAGAACCAGCAGCGACTGGAGCATCAGATCGAGGTCTCCAAGGACTACCTGGAGAACATCGTCGAAAACACCAAGACGAACCTCATGGTCCTGGACAAGGACCTCAAGGTCAGGACGCTGAACACGGCGCAGGCGCTCATCCTGAACCGCGGCAAACAGGACATCCTCGGCAGACCGTTTTTCTCGCTTTTTCCTGTGGAACTGGTCCCCTATGACGGCATTCCCATGCTCACGATCCTGCAAAAAGCCCTGTCCGGCCGCAGCTTCGAGATCAAGGATTACCAGATCACGAGCATCCGGGAAGCTCCCCTCTACCTCGAGATGAACGTGAGCCCGCTCCTTATCGACGGGAAAACACCCGGGATCCTGCTGACCAGCACCGATGTCACCAAACGCGTAGAGCTCGAAGAAGCGCTCAAACAGTACACGGTTGAGCTCGAAGACAAGGTCGACAAAGGGACCGCCACGGCAAAACAGCTCGAACAGCAGGTCATGCATTCTGAAAAACTTGCCGCCCTCGGAAGGCTGGCTGCGGGCGTTGCCCATGAGATCGGCAATCCGCTCACCTCCATTTCCACCTTTGCTCAGCTGCTGCGGGAAATGGCCACCGATGAATTTACCCAGAACAGCCTGGACATCATCAATAACCACATTCAGCGGATCACCGAGATCGTCCGGCAGATGTCCACGTTCTCCCGCGCCACGTCAACGAACATCAAATACGTGCAGCTCAACGATGTTCTCCAGTCAACCCTCGACCTGATGCGGCTGGACAAGCGGATGAAGCACACCATCGATATCTCGGTGAACATGGACCCCGCGCTTCCCAGGACCATGATCGATGAAGGCCAGGCAGCCCAGGTATTCATCAATATCATCCTGAACGCGCTTGATGCTATGCCTGATGGCGGCCACCTGCAGATCTCCACGTCCCAAGGAAAGGACGATCAGGACCGGGACGCCATCCTGGTGGCCTTCGCCGATACCGGCACCGGCATCCCCCAGAAGGATCTGGCAAAGATCTTCGATCCGTTCTATACTACCAAGGAGATCGGAAAAGGCACCGGGCTGGGGCTTTCGCTGAGCTACAATATCATCAAGCGGTTCAAGGGCGACATCACCGTCTGCAGCGAGGTCAACCGGGGCACCGTGTTCACGATCATCATTCCCATCGAGCAGGAAAAGTAACAAAGGAGACCGCCACCCATGCAGAAACCCAGCATCCTGGTCGTTGATGACGAAAAAGATATTTGCAAGGCGTTGAATTTCATCCTGTCAAAGGAAGGCTATGCGGTAAAGGAAGCCTACAACGGTGAAATCGCGATCGATCTTATCAAACAGGAAAATTTCGACATTGTGATGACCGATATCAAGATGGAGAAAAAGGACGGGTTCGAGGTCCTGCGGGAGACGCAAAAGATCAGTCCGGTGACGGCGGTGATCATGATGACCTCCTTCGGTTCGGTCGGCTCGGCTGTCGAGGCCATGAAGGCCGGGGCGACTGATTACATTACCAAGCCCTTCATCAATGATGAGATCCGCCTGACCGTCAAAAGGATCATCGGCAACAAGAACCTCGAGATGGAGAACCAGATCCTTCGCCAGGAACTGAGCCAGCGGCCGGCCGCCTTTTCAGCGATCATCGGGAAATCGGACGCCATGGTGAAGATCTTCGCCGTCATGGAAAAGGTGATCCCCAGCAAGACCAACATCCTCATAACCGGCGAAAGCGGCACCGGCAAGGGCCTGGTCGCCCAGGCGATCCATGAGTCCGGCCCGCGCAAGGACAAACCCTTCATCTCGATCAACTGCGGCGCGATCCCCGAGAACCTGCTGGAGAGCGAGCTCTTCGGCCATAAGAAAGGATCCTTTACTTCGGCCAATGAGGACAAAAAAGGGCTCATCACCATGGCGAACGGCGGAACGCTGTTCCTGGACGAGATCGGTGAGATGCCGCTGGCGCTGCAGGTCAAGCTGCTGCACGTGATCCAGACCAGGGAACTGACACCCGTGGGCGACACCCGCGTCATCAATGTCGATGTCAGGGTCATCGCGGCCACGAATGCAGACCTGGCACAACGCGTAAAGGAAGGGCGCTTCCGTGAAGACCTCTACTACCGCCTGAACGTCATCGAGATCAGCATGCCGCCGCTCCGGGAGCGGCGCGACGATATTGCGGTGCTCATCAAGCACTACATGGCGATCTTCGCAAAAGAGGCCGGCAAAAATATCAAGGAGATCGACTACGAGGCCATGCAGGCCATGCTCTCCTATGACTGGCCGGGCAACATCCGTGAGCTGGGGAACACCATCGAACGCGCCGTGGTCCTGGCTGACAGTGACACGGTCACGATCCACGATCTTCCGGACAAATTCAGGACCCTGGACCTCGAAGGAGTTCCTACCTCATCGCTTCGTCAGGCGCTGGATAGCTACGAGCGGGAATACATCAAACGCAGCCTGACCGAGCACAAGGGAAATAAGGAAACGACCGCTGAAGCGCTTGGCGTCGACCTGGCTACGTTGTACCGGAAGCTGAAAAAGCTGAGGGTTGATCTGCCGTAACGCGGCCTTCAGAAGCAACCAATGCAAAATGCAAATTGCAAATTTTAAAATGCAAAATTGAGGCATGGCCTTATGCCACTGCGTCTCTTTCTACACTTTGCATTTTGCATTTTGCACTTTGCACTTTGCATTTTGCAATTCCGGTTTGTCATTGAGGAAAAGAGAGCACACTGCAGAACGGTCCTACGGTGCGACGCCTGCCTGAGCCCGACGAAGGGAACGGTAGATCTGCTTGAAGTGCTTCATCACTGCTGAACGGGCTTCCTTGCTGTAGATCCGCTGATAGAGATCGAGCGTTCCCGCCTGGAGGTCTTCCGCCGACATCTTCATCGGTCTGAAATTAACATCGACAAAGGTATAGCGTTTCCAGTCACTGGTTAAAATACGGCCCGTTTCCTCCAGCCGCTGCCGCAGCCTGGTCCCCGGCAAGGGGGTCAGGACCGTCACTTGAGCGGCATACAGCAGGTTCTCCCTGATGAACGCATAAAGGGAGTCAAAGACGCTCCGGTCGTCGTCATCGAGCCCCACGATAAAAGCCCCCAATATGCCGATGCCCCGCGATTGGATCTTCTTTATGATCGCGGGATAGACCTCGATCTTTTTCATCTTCCACCCGTGGATATCGAGCATATTCCCTTTTGAGAGCGTTTCAAAACCGATAAAGAGCACCTTACACCCGCTCCCCCGCAGCTGGTCCAGAAGGGCCTCGTCCTCACCTATTGCCAGGTCGGATTGTGCCGTCCATTGCACCCCAAGCGTACCCAGAGCCCTCACCAGCTCGCCGCCATAGGACCGGTCCAGGAACATATTATCATCGGCAAAATTGATGAACGGGCGGCTCCAGAGACCCTGAATAATGCGAATCTCGTCAAGGACCTGGTCGATGCGTTTATGCCGGAAAGCTTTTCCGTATACTTTCGAAGCGCTGCAGAACTCACAGTCGCGCGGACAACCGCGTGTGGTCTGGACCCAGATCATCTTGTAATCGTATTTTTTCAGGAGATCATACCGGGGTTGCGGCGACTTCGTCAGGTCGGCAGGAACGGCGCTGCGGTAGACCCGCTGCAGTTTTCCCTGAATAAAATCGCTGATCAGGGCGGGCCAGGTGTTTTCCGCTTCGCCGATGGCAACTGCATCAGCGTGTTCTCCGGCCTCGTTCTCCATGACCGTGGCATGGATCCCGCCGATAACGACCTTCACCTTCCGGCGCCTGAACTCGTCGGCGATCTCATAGGCCCGGGTAGCCTGCTGCGTCATGGCTGACAGCGCGACCAGGTCATAGTGTACGGTGAAATCTATTTCTTCGTAATTTTCATCGAGGTAGACGATCTCGAAATCAGGGGGGGTCAGCGCAGCCACGATCAGGAGACCCAGTGACGGGCCGGACCAGGAGGTGTATTTTGGAATAAAGGGATCGTGAGCTGTTTTGGAAAGGATATCCCTGAAAAAACCAGCTACTTTGGGATCCGAACCGAACAGAACGCCTTTAGGTGTTATTAAGGCAAGTTTCAATCGCATTCTTTCTTGGTGCAGATCTCAAAATTTTCAAGCATGCCTAAAAACTAGCCACAACCATGAAAAGCAGCGATACCGTCTCTACCCACGTGACTAAAAGTAGCACATTGGCCACAAAGTGTCAATGTAGTGCACTCTTTAGCAATATGTAACCAAAAACTAACCAATATTTGTGGCTTGCCTGTGGCCTGCAAAAAAAGAGATTTGACTCGACATCGACATCAATTTATTTTAGACTGTGCTGCATGAGGGATATGGCATGATTCATAGCTTGGAAATAAAGATGTATTACGAAGACACGGACGCCGGGGGAGTTATCTACTACGCCAACCATGTTAAATACATGGAGCGCGGAAGGACGGAATACCTGAACACCCTCGGCATATCGCTTCCCCGACTCATGGAACAGGGGGCGCTCTTCACGGTCACCGACCTCGAGCTGCATTACCGGTCCTATGCTCAATATGGAGACGTGCTTATTGTAGAGACCAGGCTGAGGGAATTGGCTGCGGCATTCCTGACCATTGAACATCGGATAAAAGAGAAAATTTCAGGCAGGCTGGTCGCTGAAGGGAGCACCAAGCTCGTATGCGTTTCAGCACGGGGGAAGGCAAAGCGCATCCCCAGGGACATGCACAAGACCCTTGAGGCTGAACTGGCAGCAGATACACGGGAACATGAGAAGGTTTGATCGATCCTGCTAACGCTGGCCAGCCAGTTTAACCTGACTCACGCTCGATGCAGGAAGCGCAATCCACTGCAACTGCCCCTTCAGGTGCACCTCGGTTTCCGACACCTCGATCAGCACCCCTTTATACACCGTTCCGTTCGCGATAACCTCTACTTCCTTGCCGATCATGGTATACAGTTCCGCCATGGCGCCTCCTTTTAGCTACTATTCAGGTAGAAGGTCGTAAGGCTGAAGGCTGAAAGTGGGGAAAGTCTGGCCTTCTGGTTCTTTTACCTTCAGTCTTCGGCCTTCAGTCTATCCACCTGGCCCTTTTCTACACCTCAAGCCTGCCCCAGCTGATCTTCCGATAGCGCCAGATCAGCAGCGACATCCGGATAAGCCAGTCAAAGATCATGACCGACCACACGTAATGGATCTCGGCCTTCACCACCACCGCAAGCAGTGCGGCCAGCGGCAGCCTGACAAACCACATGCCCGCGATCGTTCCGAACATGATGAAGCCCGTATCCCCTGCCCCCCGGAGCGCCCCTCCCACGACCATGGTGATGGCAAGGGGCACCTGGGCAAAGGCAACGATCTTCATATACAGAATACCGTACTTTATCACATCCGGGTCGTTGGTGAAAGCCCGGAGCAAAATATAGGGAAAGAAGAAGAACACCATGCCCATGGCAGCCATGAGAAGGACGGCAAGGCGGTTCGCTTCGTAGGCCGAGATACGGGCATCCTGTTCTCTGCCGGCGCCCAGGTTCTGCCCTACCAAGGTGGCCGCGGCAACGGCAATGCCGTATCCCGGCATGAACGAAAAAGCTTCGACGGCCAATCCCACCTGGTGCGCCGCATACACGGTCGTACCGTACAACAGGATCACCTTTGCAAAGAGCAGAGACCCGGTGTTCTGGAGCAGGCGGTCGATAAAGATGGGATATCCCAGCTTCACGGTCATGGCCGTGAACCGCATCTCCAGATGTCTGGTTACGACCACATAGCCCTTATGCATTGACCGCAGCAACAGGAACGCAGCGCCGAGGCATTCAGATACGGCAATGGCAATGGCTGCGCCTTTTACCCCAAGGGCCGGGAATCCAAAACGGCCGTAAATGAGCGGATAGGCCACCACAACATGCAATATATTCACGAGCATCACGGCATAGAGCGGTGTTTTGGTATCGCCGGTGCCGTGCATGATGCCGGAAAGAACATTGAGCGCGATGGTGAACAGGATGAACGAAAAGAGGATCGTTGTATATTCCGCGAGGATCCCCTGCACAACCGGGTCAGCGCCGAGCAGCGCAGCGACCTTTCCGCCGAACATGAGGCCGATAACGGTGATCACCGCAGCAGCAGCGATCACCAGCAGCATTGCCTGATAAGCCGCTTTGGCCGCCTCCTGCTTGCGATCAGCGCCCCATAACTGCGAGACCAGCACCGTCACGCCGATATTGATGCCCCAGGACAGGCTCATGACCACGAAGACCATGAGCTGTGCCATGCCAACAGCTGCAATAGCCGACGCGCCGAGACCGCCGACCAGGAAGATGTCCACGATGCCGACAGATCGCTGGAGCAGGCTCGAGAGCACAACGGGCAGTGCCAGGGAAAAGACTTTTTTACGGATATTTGATTGCATGATGGTTTGTAAGTGATACAACAATTGGCGGTGATTGTAAAGCGGTTCTTGATAGTGCGATTAAAAGTCGTTGTTTTTTTGCTGATGGATTTTTAAGTGCGCTTGAGCGGCAGGTTGTGGATTTCAAATGTTAATCCACTTTTGAAATAGCACTATCGATGTTTGTTTCAACTACTACTGTGCAACAACTACTCCCTGATGAATGGGAGCTGCAGAATACCAGTTGTAACTTGCGCATTAACGGAAAGCTAAGCGGGAGGCCACTTTATGGCCAATCCCGCTTCAGCGCCTTGTTGTGGCTTGTTCTTTGTCGTCCCTATCATTCCCGTTCTTTGTTCAATATACCTACCAATATTTTTCCGTATTTGTTCAACGAATAGATGGCTATATTAGCACCTTTCTGGCCGCGAAGACCTAACAAGTCTGTCTCTATTCTACGTTCAAGAAGGCCGACAGAAGCAAGCGACTCTGCCACATCAGTATCTATTCCCTTACCTGTCTCAGAACTGGGGAGTGATATGAGATCAGTGATATATGATCGATCAACCATTGCGCTTAGCTTAAGCGATGTCTCATCGTCAATCTCGCCTAAAATGGCGGAGCAGACTATTTTCCCCACAATCTCGGGCTTGGTCATATCGTCAAGACGTTCCAGCAGTAATAAAATCGCCTCACCAGTCCGTTGCTTGTTGCCTTTTGAAGATAGTCGGTTAACAAACTGGACACGCTTCTCAAAGGGAATAGACGCAACTTCATGAAGGAAAGTCAGGAGTTTGCGCGCGAACAAACGGTCCCTGATGCTTGATCCCAATTTGACCATTTTTACGAGTGTGCCGAAGACTGGGATTTGTTTCAACTCCTCGCTTTCAAGTATATTATCCACGGTCAACTCTGCCGTTGTTTCCAAAATGCCCCTTAAATTGTCTTTTGCGACAGAATCCAACACGGATATCTCTAAACTGCTGACAGCACTTGAATCTCCTTGTTGTTTTTGCATTACTATCCTCTGAGGAAGTCTTCTATAGTTGTATATCTATTATGTACTTTTGATTGCTGGTTTCTGTGAGACCCGCTTTTCGAAATCCCTTATTTCTCAACCAGCTCTTATCAAACAGAACCGGGACAGAAGCACCCAAAGCATCCAAGTCGATCGCATACCCGTAAGATGTGAGCGTTACCCAAGACAGGCCTGATAGCGGTCCGGCAAACTCAATAATGAGCCGTTGATCCTCTGGCCCCTCATCTGAAAGCCCAGAAGTAAACTTGGGACGCCATTTTATGTCCCTGGATTCCATCATGGTTCCCATGTACACTGCCGGCATTTTGTCCTCCTTGTCAGTAAAGGGCGTTTATTGTCTAATGCAGATATCGAGCCCTAACGGTTCATGGCGCAGCAGCTCGTCTACTGTAACCGATGGTTTAGCATTCCTACATTTTAAAGCATTATTGCGTCAGCTTGAGCCTGTGCAAGAGCATGGGCTGCTCGTTCGAGGTGTGCAGTCAATTCGGCTCTTTTTCTCAATGTCGAATTTCTGACGACCTGAAGTTCGCCAACACCCTTTGCGAACTCTTCCTCTAGCTGTTTTTTTTGAATCCTGAATTTGCTGTTAAGGGCCGCAATATCAGCAGGGTCAACCTCTTTGCTTGGGTCGAATTTGAACCTTGCCTCAATTGCTTTTCTCCACGCCAGCAAGTCGCCCGTCCGCTTTGGACCGAAATGCGGCACTTGGTATTGGACGCTCTTCGTGATGTCGTTGGCGGTTTCGATACCATACGAGGCCAGAACCTTTTTCAGGCTCGGGCCAATCCCGCTAATATTTGCCTTATCGATAAAATATTTTTCGAGGAAGTGCTGCTTCTGAACCGCTTCCCTGTTTGCCTCCAGTTTATGTCTTTCTTCGCCGTAAGCTTTAGGTAAATTTTCATACGCGATTTTTCTCGATTTCAGATGCACTATCTTCTTTTGAAATGGAATCTCCGTAGCTTCTTCGTTCCACTGGTCAACAAGAAGATCCCATTTCCGTTTTGTCTCAGAATACGCATTTTTTCGCCGTGCAGTTTCCCCGCCGTCGTCGCACCTGAAGGAAAATGCAGACTTATTCATTATAAAGAGGCCAACAAGTATATAGAACCAAAGTCCTCCGAATATCTTGAGATTGAAAAGGACAACACCTGTAAGACCGGCTGAAAGCGCTCTTAACCCGTATGTTTTGTATTTGGCGAAAGTAACAGAGCTTGGCAATGACGTTCCGGTAATACTGCCAAAATTGAAGTTAGGAACTACAGCCGGACCCGGAGAAGGTATGCTGAGTATCTTCTGCCAGAGTTGATTCGCATCAAGAGGCCCAACCCCAATGTCTATCGAAGGTCCGTCGACCGCAATAAAAAATGGCGCGACTACAAGTTCGAGTGAGCACCAAGGACATTTTGAGAGGGATTTGTGGTACTTATGGAGGGCATTTTGGCGGCAAACATATAGTTCTGAATTCAACCCATCCAGTACTCTTACCCATTCTATAGCTTGGGGTCTGCCATTATTGGAGGTAGCATCCCTGGCGAACGCCTTTTCAAAGAGCAGTGCCACCTGTGTTGATGCCGCAGTTAAGGGTAGTGCATGCGGCGGCGGCTCCAGCTTCCTTGAAGCCGCTAAACTCCCATACACAAAGTACAATTCTTTGATGGCCTTTTCCAGCGGCACATCAGCATGAACATGATAACGCCCGACAAAAGGATGACGGCCAAGAAAGAGCAGTTGAAAACACAAGACCGCCAGGCCGAAGTTATCATGATTACGAGTTCTAACCACCCCTTCAAAAGACTTATCTTGCAATTCAGGAGGGGTGAAATCGCGGACACCAACATCACAAAGGAAGTTCGTGCCATTGTATCCGACTTGAAACGAATCACAGTCGATTAGCTTTAATAGGCCATTCTCGCTTACCAGAATTCCTTTCTGATTCAGATCACCTATTACATGGCCGTGGGAATGTATCGTGTCAACCGCTGCTGCAAGGTTGCGCGCCACATGAATCAAAAAGCGCCAATCGGCTGTCGGGAATAGTTGTTTCCGGCTAGCAGGGCTGTAAAGATCGTGGATTTCATGCCCGTTTATACGAGGCATCATGAAACCCTTGAGCTTTCCACCGTTCCTATCGAACAATACATCAGTCGGCCATGAAGAGACGGCAAGAAGCTCTTTTGAAACCATCCCCGGCATCAGGAACAACTTTTTTGCCTTATCAGCTGAAACGTCCTTGAAGTAGATTTTGACTACGTTTTCGTTGATCCCCTGGATATTGAAAACAGCGCCTTCCCCGCCACGAGCTATCTCTCTGCTCAGGTTAATCCTATTCCCTTTACTATCGACAAATGACGTCATAGGGGTTCAAATCAGCCTCGATATCGAGTTGCCAGAATTAGAGTTTTGTCGTCGTCAGTCCGCTCGCTTATCAGCGACGATTCCAAGTACTCCGCAAGGCTCTTATTGAGAGTATGGCGCTCTCCTGGTGGCTCTATCCTTAGCATGTCGAACATAGGGCGGAAGAACGGCTCAAAAACGGTTTGAGTTGCGTAATGCAGGGCCAACATCTGAATGCCATCGGTAAAGAGTGCAACTTCATCTACCGCCCTGTCGATAGGCGTTACATGCAGATTGCTGATAAAGCAGTCGTCAGTTATAAAATAAGTCGCATTGATGTACTCTCCCGACTGTGGCCAGATAACTGTTTCGTAAGTACCGTCACTTCCGATAACTATAGCCCCATCTCCGATTTGGGCCGCAATGGCTGACGTTTGCCCGACTATCAGTGCAAGAAAGGTGCAGGCAAAGTCACGAGGAGTCCGCTCGGCGGCGACAGCCTTTTCGCGGATAGATTCATGAATCCCATTCGACCACGTATCTAGCAGTTCCTGATTTATTTGAACAAAAGTGCCCCCGTCCGCGAAATGCCTCTCGGCAATGTTTATAAACTCTTTGCACACCAGTTGTGAGCCTTCGTCGGACATTTCGGCACTTCCAGCGCCATCGGCCGCTACCAGGATCAGAATTTCCTCACCTGTTGAATCTTTCGCGAAATGCACTGCGTTTGCATCCTGGCATTTTTTGTCCGTAGCTAAATGAGAAGTACCAATGACTGAAGCCCTGATATACCGCCAACTGCTATCTGTCATACGCTCGCCCAGCCACCTGGTGAGGTCGGATTCTGGAGCGGGACTTCATCTCCGAGATTGGAGCTTGAAACCGACTTCATGGAGTTGGACAACCAGACAAAGAGGTCTTGAAAGCGTAAACCCTGTAGTTTTAACGGATCTCTAACCGATATCTGTTTCAAGATGTCTATGTTGGCGTTTTCAACACCGACGGCAAAGAAAGCAAATGACTTCGATTGCTCACCTTCCCTGACCAAAGCAGCGGCATCCTGCCAGGTATCGGTCGGAGCACCATCGGTAATCAGGAAAATCCATGGGCGATAGAAACTGATACCATTGGCCCGGTAGGTGTCTTTTCGCTGCCGTAGTATCTCTAAGCCTTTCTTGATAGCAGCTCCAAGAGGAGTATCGCTGGTAGCGGAAAGGGTTGGGGGAAAGAATGAACTCACGGTTTCAAATTCTTGTACCACGTTTACTTGACCACCAAAGGTTATAATTCCAACCTCGACCCGCTTAGCTGCAAGCGAATCAGCGACAAGAGCATCCTTAAAAGTGGCGATACCCGCGTTCAGTCCCTCTGTGTCAATATAACTGAGACACCTCCCCTGTGGTAAATTAGAGTAGAGGGCGGGGAGGAGAAATCTATATGATAGCTTCAAAGATTAAAGCATCCCAGGGAAACAAAGGAGCCCGTAGGGCGACTGAGGTTCCCTGGGGAA
>Ga0210377_10000102_pt1 | contig 75215 bp, 60 predicted proteins | sample PLM4_65_b1redo_FD_155480 | JGI IMG/M metagenome (GOLD analysis project Ga0210377, IMG submission 155480) | Groundwater sediment microbial communities from an aquifer in East River, Colorado, USA - PLM4_65_b1 redo | ecosystem: Environmental > Terrestrial > Soil > Riparian zone | place: USA: East...
CCGACGAGCCGTTCCCCGGCATCGAGCCGCCGCTCCGCAAGACCGCGGCGCGGGCGGCGCATTACGCCGAGGTCTTCGCCGACACCGCCGAGCGTGCGCTGCGGCTGCACGGCCGCGGCATCGTCGATCGCCAGTTCGCCCAGGAGCGGCTGGCGGACGCCGCCGGCGACCTGTATGCCCTGGTCGCCTGCCTGTCGCGCGCCAACACGCACATCCACGAGTCGGGTGCCGCGGCGGCGCGCCGCGACATCCTCCTGACCCGCACCTTCGGCAATGCCGCCTGGCGCCGCATCCGCCGTCGCCTGTACCAGGTGGGGAAGAACCAGGACGCCAACGTAATGAAGGTCAGCGAGCTGGCCTACGCCGCCGGCGGCTTCGGCGAGGACCTCGGCGGGTGACCTGTGCCTCCTGCGGGGCGGTGATCGACGGCGCCCCGCGCTTCTGCCCGCAGTGCGGCGCCGTCATCGACCCGGCCGCCGCCCCGGCGACGCGCACCATGATGGGGACGCGGGCGGAGGCGCCCACCGGCGGCTCCCCGCCCAAGGCCGCCTTCACCAGCTCCGACTCGGTCGACCACGGGCGCTTCCTTCCCGGGACGCTGCTGCAGGATCGCTACCGGGTGATCGCACTTCTCGGGCGCGGCGGCATGGGGGAGGTCTACCGCGCCGACGACATGAAGCTGGGGCAGACGGTGGCGCTCAAGTTCCTGCCGCCCGACCTCGCCCATGACCCGGGCCGCCTGGCGCGCTTCCACAACGAGGCCCGTCTCGCCCGCCAGGTCTCGCACCCGAATGTCTGCCGCGTCTACGACATCGGCGACATCGACGGCCAGGTCTTCATGTCGATGGAGTACATCGACGGCGAGGATCTCGGCTCCCTGCTGCGCCGCATCGGCCGCCTGCCGAAGGCCAAGGCGGTCGAGATCGCCCGGCAGCTGTGCGCCGGGCTGGCGGCGGCGCACGACCGCGGCGTCCTGCACAGGGACTTGAAGCCGGCGAACGTGATGATCGACGGGCGCGGCCGGGCGCGCATCGCCGATTTCGGGCTGGCGGGACTCTCGGGTGGCGCAGAAGGGGAGGGGACGCGGGCCGGAACGCCGGCCTACATGGCCCCGGAGCACATCAGCTGCGGCGAGACCTCGGTGCGCAGCGATCTCTACGCCCTCGGTCTCGTGCTGTACGAGTTGTTCACCGGCCGCCGGACCTTCGACGGCGGTTCGATCGCCGACCTGGCGCGCCAGCACCGCGAGGATCCGCCGGCACCGCCCTCGAGCCTTGTCGAGGAGTTCGATCCGACCATCGAACGGGTCATCCTGCGCTGCCTGGAGAAGGACCCGCGCGAACGCCCGGCGTCGGCGCTGGCGATCGCGGCGGCGCTGCCGGGCGGCGACCCGCTGGCCATGGCGCTCGCCGCCGGCGAGACGCCGTCGCCGGAGATGGTCGCCGCGGCGGGGGAGACCGGCGGGCTGTCGCCGGCTGCGGTGTGGGCGTGCCTGCTCGCCGTCGTGCTCGGGGTCGCGCTGCTCGTGCCGCTGGCGTCCCGGCAGACGCTCGTGCAGACGGCGGCGCCGATGAAGCCGCCCGCGGTCCTGGCCGACCGCGCCCGTGAACTCATCGCGAAGTTCGGCTGGCCCGACCCGCCCGCCGGCGCCGCATCGGGCCTGGGCTTTCACCGCAGCTACCTGGAGCACCTGCGCGATACCGGTCTGCACGCGAACGGCTCCGGCCTCCTGGCCCGACCGCGGCCGCACATGCTGTTCTTCTGGTACCGCCAGAGCCCGCAGCCCCTGGTGCCGGCGAACCCCCGGGGGATTGTCTCGGACGACGATCCGCCGCTGACGATTCCGGGAATGACCAGCGTGCTGTTGACCGGATCGGGCGACCTGTGGCGCCTCTTCGCCATCCCGCCGCAGAAGGACGAGAGCGCCGGGCCGGCGCCGGCGGCCGCGTCGATCGACTGGGCCCCGTTCTTCGCCGAGGCGGGGCTGGCGCCGGCCGACTTTCAGCCGGTGGAGCCGGAATGGTCGCCGCCGGGCTACGCCGACACCCGGTCCGCCTGGACCGGGCACTATGCCGACACGCCGCAATGGCCGGTGCGGGTCGAGGCCGCCGCATATCGCGGCCGGGCGGTGGCGTTCCAGGTCGTGTGGCCGTGGAATCCCCCGCTCCTGATGCGTCCGTTCGAGCCGGGCGCCGGCGAGCGGGTGGCGAACGGGATCATCGTGGTGCTCGTCGCCCTGGTGATGCTCGCCGGTGTGGTGATCGCCCGCCGCAACATCCGCCAGGGGAAGGGGGACCGCCGCGGCGCCTTCCGCCTAGCGGTGACGGTGTTCGCGGCGACGCTTGCCGGGACGTATCTCAATGCGGGCCACCACGCCGGCGCGCTGCAGGAGTGGGAGCTGGTGATGCTGCTGGCGTCGGGGGCGCTGTTCACCGCCGGCGTCATCTGGCTCTACTACATCGCGCTCGAGCCGATCGTCCGCAAACGCTGGCCCGATCGGATCATCGCCTGGACACGGCTCGTGGCAGGGCGCGTGCGCGACCCGCTGGTCGGCCGCGAAATCCTGGTCGGGGCGGTGCTGGGGGTCGGGCTGGCGATGGCGAGGGCGCTGGTGCATGGCATCGCGGGCCGCTTCGGCCTGCCCGCCGCCTTCCCGACCGGGGATGTCGACCGGCTCGCGAGCCTGGGGAGCGCCCTGGCCGCCGTCCTCGACATGTTCGGCGACAGCACCGGTCAGGCGCTGGTCATGCTGTTCCTCATCGTATTCCTCCGGGCATTGCTGCGCCGCGGGATCCCGGCGATGGCGGTGTTTGCCCTCATCGTCGCCGGGCTCGTGACGCTGCAGGACCTGAGCGACCTCGGCCGTCTCGCCATCCTGTGGGGCATCCTGGCGGCCGCGATCATCACGGTGGCGATCGCCCGGGTCGGTCTCCTGGCCCTCGTCGCGACCCTGTTCATCAGCCGCGTCCTGACCGGCCTTCCGATCACCCTCGATGCGGCGGCCTGGTACGCGGGCGCCGCGGCGTTGCCGCTCCTCGCGCTCGCGGCTCTCGTCGCGTGGGCGGCGCTCGCCGCGCTCGCCGGCCGCTCGCTGTTCGAGGTGCGGATCTTCGCCGACTGAGCAGGCCAGGAGTGTGTCCGAGTCATGGCATGGGTCGCGCGCATGGGGCCGCAACCCCCATGCGCCCTTCGGGTTCGCGGCGGCGCGGGGCCGTCTGCGTCGTTGCCGCGCCTCGGCGATGTCCCGCATCGCATTCGTCGCGGTGCCTCGCATACGGCCCCGCGGCGCCGCGAACGCGACCCATCCCATGACCCGGACACACTCCTAGTCGGCCGGCACGCAGAGCACCGGCCGCGAGGACGAACGCAGGACCTTCTCGGCCGTGCTGCCGAACAGCGCGCGCTCGAGGTCGGCCGACTGTCCTGACGTTCCCAGGACGATGAGGTCCACCGACAGGTCCTCGGCCTTGCGGACGATCTCCTCGAACGGCCGGCCCCAGGCGACCAGCACCTGGGTCGGCGGGTCGCCCGCGCCGTCGTCGAGGTCCGCGACCAGCGCCTCGACGCGCGTGCGGCGCTCGTGCCCGAGGCGCTCCCTGAGGTCGCCTTCGGGGAGGTTCGCGAGGCGCGCGATCTCGCCGATCCCTGTGCCGTCGATCACGTGCAGGAGAAACAGCAGTCCGCCCTGGCCGCGCACGAGCGACCGTGCCTGGCGCAGCGCGCGGCGGGCCGCCGGCGAGAAATCGACGCCGACCAGGATCCTCCCGCCGAGTTCGCCCATCTCCGTTGTGCGAGCCGGTGTGCGTGTCATGTGGCGCCCCCTCCCTGCGCCGCCGGGCGGCGCGTGCGATGCCCCGGGGGGACAGCAAGGCGGGTGCCACGCACGGCCGCGGCGATCGCGCCGGATCGCTTTCGGCTCCCGCAAGGTCTGCGCGGGCGCCGCCCGCCGGGGGGCACTCTTTGCGTGAACCGGGCGCCAGGGGTGTGTCCGGGCCGCAGGATGGGTCGCGCGCATGGGGCCGCAACCCCACGCGCCCTTCGGGTTCGCGGCGGCGCGGGGCCGTCTGCGTCGTTGCCACTCCTCGGCGATGTCCCGCATCGCCGTCGTCGCGGCGCCTCGCATACGGCCCCGCGGCGCCGCGAACGCGACCCATCCTGTGGCCCTGACACACCCCCAGGCTGGCCCGCGCGCGGGGCGGTGGCGTGGCACGGACTTCGCTATTGACGCCCCCTGCGCACGGGGGGGCGATGACCGAGCTCACGCGGGACCGCTGGATCAAGGCCAGGGCGGCGGTGATTGAGCGATGGCGCCAGGTGCTCGAGCGCGTGGAAGGTCGCGACGAGGCCGGGTCCCTCGCGGCGGCCAATACACTGGACGAGTTCTGCGAAGAGGCCATGCTCGGCCGCGAGGCCGCATCCAGCGGGTCGCATTCGGGCAGCGGCCCGGTCCTCAAGATCTCGACCTCGGGCGAGCCGATCGGCAGCCGCTGCCTCTTCTGTCGCGGATTCATCGACAGCGGCGGTTGCTTCGGGATGCTCGACGAGTTGAACCAGGCCGTGCTTCATGGGCGCTGGGGGGATGCCCGCCGGGTGGCCCAGCTCTATATCGATCGTCTGCAGTCGCTGCCGCTCACGTAGGATCGTCCCGTGCCCGCCCGCGGGCCGGGGAAAGGAGGCCCGCATGCGCCTGGCCGACATCATGAGCAGCCCGGTGGAGACGATTGACGTCGACGAGTCCGCCGAGAACGCCTGGAACCGGATGCAGTCGAAGAAAATCCATCATCTCGTCGTGATGAAAGACGGCGAAGCGGCGGGGGTGATCTCGGCGCGCGATCTCTCCGGGCCGCGCGGCGTGGCCCTGCGCTGGGCGGGCTCGGTCGAAGAGCTGATGTCGCCGCAGATCGTCACCGCGTCGCCGGAGACGACCGTGCGCGAGGCGGCCAATCTCCTGCGCGGCAGGAACATCGGCTGCCTGCCGATCCTCCGCGGCCGCAAGGTCGTCGGCATCGTCACCATCACCGACCTCATCGAGCTGGTCGGGCGCGGGCTCGAGAAGGCCGCGCCGCCGAAGCCGCGCCGGCCGCCGGCGCGCGCCGGCGGGCGCCGCGGCGCCGCCCGGCCTTCGCCGGGCCGCTGACATGGAGTACTGCTTCATCCGCACGCTCGATGAGTCCATGCCGCGGGCCATCGACCGGGTCACCGAGGCCTTGGGTCGGAAGGGGTTCGGGGTCCTGACCCGCATCGACGTCCAGGAGACCCTGAAGAAGAAGATCGGCGCCGACATGCCGCCCTACGTCATCCTCGGCGCCTGCCACCCGCAGTTCGCCCATCAGGCGCTTCTGGCCGAGGCGCGCATCGGCACGATGCTGCCGTGCAACGTCGTGGTGCGCGCAGTCGACTCCGGTCGGGTCGAGGTGGCGGCCGTCGATCCGGTCGCCTCGATGGCGGCGATCGACAACCCGGCGCTCGGGAGCGTCGCGAGCCAGGTGCGCGCCCTCCTGCGCGAGGTCGTCGAGAGCCTCTAGTCCGAGTCATGGCATGGGTCGCGTTCGCGGCGCCGCGGGGCCGTATGCGAGGCGCCGCGACGAACGCGATGCGGGGCATCGCCGAGGCGCGGCAACGACGCAGACGGCCCCGCGCCGCCGCGAACCCGAAGGGCGCATGGGGGTTGCGGCCCCATGCTTCCCACGTCGATTCCTCCTCGCGCCTCGCCTGGGACCCGCAAGCCCCATGCGCGCGACCCATGCCATGACTCGGACACACTCCTGGCCGGGGGGCGTGATCGGCCCCGGCGGCGAAAAAGCGGCGCGCGTCCTACCATCACCTCGGAAAACGGTTCGCGGCGCGGCGTCGGGCGCCGGGGTCGGCTCTCCAGCCGATCTGCCCGGCGACTGATGTGCCTGCACTTCTCCCGGCGTGCGCGCCACCGCAGTCGTCACGAATCCCACGGCATGCCCCTTGCGACATCGAGGCCGAAACAGGTCTTTCGCCGAACCGGGCAGGGGTGCCGGTGGGCCGGATGCAGGTCGAGGCCGACCGCATCGTGGCCGGCGCCGCCCGCGGCGAAACCAGCAGCCCGCGAGGGCAGGAGGACGATCATGACACAACACCACGCAGGACTGCCGAACCGGAACCGTTGGCTGCGGGGATTGCGGGGGCTGCGCAGGGCCGCGTCGCTGCTTGTCGGTTCCATGCCGCTGCTGCTGGTCGCGCTGCTCGCCTACGCCGCGACCACCGTGCCGACCGACGTGCAGCTTCCCGGCACGCAGTCTCTCGGCCTGCCGACGACGATTACCTCGGCGAGCAACTGCGGCTGCCACGACTTCGCGCCGGTCGGGCTGGTGGAGGAGTCGCCGGTCAAGGGGTGGATGGGCGGCATGATGGCGAACGCCGGGCGCGACCCGCTCTTCTGGTCGACGGTTGCGATCGCCGAGCAGGACTTCCTGCCGGGCCAGGGAGGCGTCGGCGACCTGTGCATCCGCTGCCACAGCGTCAAGGGCTGGATCGAGGGACGCTCGACACCCACCAACGGCTCGGGGCTCAGCGCCAGCACCGACACCGAGGGGATCATGTGTGACTTCTGCCACATGGCGGTCAACCCCGACCAGGATGCGAGCATGCCGCCGGTGCACGACCGCAACGCGGCCTACTCGGAGGCGCAGGTCACGCCATTCGTCGCCTACGACGAGACGACCGGGGAAGGTTACTACGGCGGCGCCGAGTATGTCCTCAACGGCGCCGGCGACCGGATCGGTCCGTTCGATGCGACTGCGGCGAAGCACCGCTGGATCCAGTCGTCGTTCTTCCGTGACGGCCGCATGTGCGGCACCTGTCACGACGTGAGCAACCCGGCGGTCGGCGACCTGGCGCCGAACCACGGATCGATGATCGCCTTCACCGGCGCGTTCAGTGGCGTGCCGAACGGCCCCGTGGCGAACAAGGCGGCGCTCAACAATCCGCCACACACCTACGGCATCGTCGAGAGGACCTTCAGCGAGTGGACCGCGAGCACGCTCGCCACCCTGCCGGCGAGCGCGTTCGGCACCCTGCCCGCCGATCTTCGGGTCACGGGCGGCGCGCTCGAGCGCGCCTATCAGGCGTCCCTTCACGGCGCATGCAGCGTGACAACGACGATCCTGTGCAGCGAGAACGCCGACTGTCCCGCGGGGCAGACCTGTGACGGCACCTCCACCGACTACCAGGATGGCGCGACCCGCTACTACACCTGCCAGACCTGCCACATGCGCGCGGCCTATGGCCAGGCGGCCAACCAGGGCGACTTCCGCACCGACCTGCCGATGCACGACCAGAGCGGCGGCAGCCACTGGATCCCGGACGCGGTCCAGTGGCAGGACGCCCACGGGACGTTGCGCTTCGGCACCGGCATCACGGCCGCGCAGGCCACCGCGCTGGACGAGGGCAAGCAGCGCTCCGCGGCGCACCTGGCGTCCGCGGCCAGCGTGCAGGCCACGCAGCCCGTGGGGTCGCCGAACCTGAACGTCAAGGTGACGAACCTGACCGGGCACAAGCTGATCTCCGGCTATCCCGAGGGGCGCCGGATGTGGCTTCACCTGACCTGGTACGACGGGCCGGCCGGCACGGGGAATCTCATCGCCCAGAACGGCGCCTACGGGCCGATCGGCGTGACCGTCCAGGACCTCGCCGGGGCGTCGTTCAACGTCCAGTCGATTCTCGACCCGGCGTCCACGACGGTCTACGAGGCGATGCCGGCGATGACGCAGGACTGGGCGGCGGCGCTCGTCAGCCTGGGGTATGACCCCGCGATGGTTCTGACATGGGATCGGGTTACCGGCCAGCCGGCGCACACACTCGGTGAGCTGGCGACGTCACCCCCGGGCACCATGTTTCACACCTTCCATTTCGTGTTGAACAACGCGGTCGAGCACGACAACCGGATCCCGCCGTACGGCATGAGCTACGCGACCGCCCGGATACGCAACGCCCTGCCGGTCCCCGAGACCCTGTTCGGCGACCCGTCGACGGGTGGCAACGGCGGCGTCTACAACTACTGGGACGAGGTGCCGTTCAACGTGCCGCAGGGAGCGCAGTCGGCGCGGGTGCGGCTGCTGTACCAGTCGACGTCGTGGGAGTACATCCAGTTCCTGTGGAAGACGAACCAAGGCAGCGACATGCCCGACCAGCCGCCCCTGGGCGACCCGTTCCTCGGGCGCGAGGGGGTGAACATGCTCGACGCCTGGCTGAACACCGGCATGGCGGCGCCGTTCGAGATGGCGGCGACGACCGTGGCGGTCACGCCGCTCGCGGCGCCGGGGCCCGGCAACGCCTCCGGTCCGGAGCAGGTGCCGATGCAGGTCACCGGCTACAACCCGGCGACCGGTGCCATCTCACTCTCATGGGCGCCGGCCTGCGATGCCGCGGGCCACACGGTGCACTACGGCAGCCTTGCGGACATCGCGACCTACGGCTGGGCGGCGGCCGATTGCGCCATCGGCGCGGGCGGGTCGGGGAGCTTCATCCCGGCGCCGGCGGTCGGCGACGGCATCTTCTGGGTGATCGTCGGCAACAACGCCACCTGGGAGGGCTCGTACGGTGTCAGCTCGGCGGGGATCGAGAGACCGCCCGATACCGTCAACGCGGGCGCCTGTTTCCGCCCGCAGAGCCTGGCGCCGGTCTGCGAGTGATCCTGCGATGATTCGGTGGGTGTTCGACGCCTGATCCCGCCTGCTCCTGGCCGCCGCGATTGACCGTGCCGCGGCCGGCGGCGTAGCATCCCGTTTCCGCCGGTCACACGGGGCCGGGCATGTCCGTCCCGGCTGCGGGGCGGAGAAGGGAGTGTGGGTCGTGCGCATCGTTGTTCTGGGCGGGGCGGGGATCATCGGCCGGGCGATCGCCCGCGACCTGGCGTCGGACCGGGCGGTTCGCGAGATCGTCATCGCCGATCTCGACCTCGAGGGGGCGCGGAAGACCGCCGCGGCCTGCGGACGCCCCGGCGTCGCCGCCGCCGGCATCGACGTGACCGACCGCGCGGCGCTGGTGAAGCTCATCGGCGGCGCCGGCGCCGTGATCAACGCGGTGCAGTACTATTTTAATTTGGAGATCATGGAGGCCTGCCTCGAGGCGCGCGTCCCGTACATCGACCTCGGCGGCCTGTTCCACACGACACGCAAACAGCTCGAGATGGACGCCGCCTTCCGCAAGGCCGGCGTGGTCGCCGTCCTCGGCCTCGGTTCGTGCCCCGGCATCGCCAACGTGCAGGCGCGCGTGCTGGCCGACGGCTTCGACACCGTCGAGTCGATCCGCATCTACAACGGCTCGACGCCCGACATGGGCGACTCGCTCGCCTGGGCCTATTCGATCGAGACCATCTTCGACGAGATCACCCTGCCGCCCATGGTGTTCCGCGACGGCGCCTTCGCCGAGACCGCGCCCCTCGGCGAGGAGGAGCTGTACCGGTTCCAGGAGCCGATCGGCGTTTCCAAGGTCCACCTGTCACTGCACTCGGAGGTGGCGACGCTGCCCTTGACCTACGGCGCCAAGGGAATCCGCGAGTGCTTCTTCAAGATCTCGTTCTTCGGCTACTCCGAGAAGGCGCTGCGGCAGCTGCAGTTCCTCGCCGGTCTCGGCCTGGCCGGGCGCGAGCCGGTGATCGTGCGCGGCGTCGCGGTGAAGCCGCGCGACGTCCTGGTCGAGGTGTTGAAGCGCGCGCCTCAGGTCGAGCGCAAGGGGAGTCTCGGCTTCAAGGACATCGTCACCGAGGTGCGCGGCACGCGCGGCGGCCGGCCGGTCGCGGGCCGCGTCGAGACGACGGCCCATCCGCACAAGGAATGGGGGATTTCGGGCGGCACGATGCTGGTCGCCTCGCCGCCGGCGATCGTCGCGCGCTGGCTGGCGTCGGGCCGGGTGAAGGAAACCGGGGTCCTGCCACCCGAGCGCGCCGTCGATGCGGCGGCCTTCTTCAAGGATCTCGAGGCGCGCGGTGCCCGGACGACCGTCGGTGTCGCCGAGCCCTACCCGTCCTGATCGGGGCCCGCCGCAGGGGCGCTCGCGCCCGGCCGTGAGGGGGTCGCGGTGGCGGTCGGGAGGGCACGCACGAACCGCTCGGCGCCGGCCCAGAGCGCGTCGGCGTGGCGTGCCCACAGGTCGTTGTGGCCGCCTCCTTCAAGGGCGACTATCTCCTTCGGGCCCGGGGCTAGGTCGAAGATCCGCCGGCCGTGCGCGAAGGGCGCTATCTCATCGCGCGTGCCATGGATGACCAGCACCGGTACCCGGACCTCCGCCATGTGCGCCGCCGCATCGAACCGGTACGAACCAAGGTAGGACAGCGCCAGAAACAGCCAGGCGCCCTGATCGCGCAGCAGGTCGCGGGCCGACGTGAACGGCGACTCGAGGATGACCGCCGCGCCGTGTCCCGCCACGGCGAGTCGCACCGCCACCGACGCTCCGATTGACCGGCCCCACAGGACGACGGGCGCGCCGCCGGCCCTCTCCTCCGCCGCGGCCGCGAACGCGAGGCCGTCGCGCGCGATCCCCTCTTCGCTCGGCGATCCGGGGTTGCCCCCGTAGCCGCGGTACTCGGCCAGGAGCACGGCAAAGCCGGCTCCGTGGGCGCGGGTGGCCAGATCGAGCCCGTGGGCGATGGTCTCGGCGTTGCCGTGGAAGACCAGCAGGACCGGCGCAGGAGTCGCAGTGGCGGGTGCCGGCACGAACCAGCCACGCAACCGGACTCCGTCCGCCGTTACCACCGCCACGTCTTCGTGCAGCAGCCCGACCCCGGCGGGCGTCAGGAACAGGTCACGCTGCGGGAAAAACGTCAGCCAAGGCTCGAGGGTCAGGATGACGAGGCGCAACAGGACCAGGGCGGCGATGACCCCGGCCGCGATCCTGATGGCCGCGATCATGCGACCGCGAAGGACCGCGCGCTCATCCGGCGCGCACGATGTCGGCCGGAAGCACGTGGTCGTCGTCGAGCGTGACGTCCTTCGGCGCCTCCGGGGTCACGAACTTGATGTCCACCTCGGCCTCGGTTACGCCGCGGTACTGCGGGATGGTGTTCCCTTCGAAGTGCAGGTGGATCGGCATCAGCGCCTTCTTGATGCTCTTCCTGTCGTCCTGGCTGACGTGCACCATCGCCAGGAGCTTGCCGTCCGGCTGGCGCTCGCTGCGCCAGGTATGGCGGAACAGCGGCACCCCGGTGTCGTGGAACCACTGGTCGAAGGCGCGCGGCGCGCGGGCGACGGTCGGCGTCGCCGAGCCCTACCCGTCCCGAGGCTCTCACGGGCTGGCGTGCCCGGGGCGACTACTTTTTCCCGGTCTCGGAGATGAAGATCGCAAGCTGCGTCTGGTCGTCGTCCATGCGGACCGCCTTCGGGACGGTGGGGACCTTCACCTGGATCACGGCCTCCGCCTTGAGAATCGGTTTCAGGACCACGACCGGGTCCCCCTTCCCGAAGTCGAAGTAGATCGGCACCATGAGGATCTTGAAGTTGTCCTTGTCCTCCTGGCTCACCTTGATCGATACCAGCTGCTTGCCGTCGGCATCCGGCGCCGCCGACCAGGACCAGTGGACCTTCGGGATCCCCATGTTCCGCACCCACTGGTCGAAGAACGGGAACATGTCGTACCCCATCACCGTGCTGGCCTCGCGTGCGAGGGTATCGGTGTTGATGTTGGTCCCTTTGTACTTGCTCTGGATCGTGCCGACATATTTCGTGAACTTGTCCCAGCCCATCCAGGTGCGCAACATGTGGATGACGTAGGGCCCCTTGTTATACAGGAGACGGGTGCGCTCTCTGGGGTGCTCCACAGAATTCGATCGATAGGCGGTGCTGATGGTGCCGAACGGATCGGCCTCGATGGCCCGCTTTTTCCACTGGTCCCGCATGCCGGCGAATCTCTTCGGGTCGATGGCGTTGATGATCAACCCGGCGCTGTACTCCGCCCACGACTCGCTGACCCACTCGTCCTCGCTGCTGAGCCAGCCGACCTGGTGCGCCCACCACTGGTGGGCGAGCTCATGGAAGACGAACTGGTCACCCACGCCGCCTCCGCCGACCTTGCCGAGGCCACCCTGCTCTTCTATGTTCAGCACCCGCCGCTCACCGTCTTCATCCACCTCCACGGTGCCGCCGACCTCGATCGAGCTCACCAGAAGGATCCCCGCGGGACTCTGCGCGAAATCCAGATGGTGGGCCATTTCGGCCACGTCCAGCTGCGAGTACGGGTAGGGTCCGAAAATCGTCTCGTATCTCTTGATGCCCTCGGATATGTTGAACAGGACGTTTTTCGGATTCCCCTTGAAGTGCTGTTCGCCTCCCTGGATGGTGAACAGCCGCAATCCGACCTCCCCCGTTCCAGGTGCTTCGCGCTGGTGCGTCCCGTCGGTCGACTTGAAGTCGCCGAAGATCAGCGAGGCCATCTGGACCGGCGTGTCGCTCTTCCATCGGCCGCAGTTCAGGTCCCCTTCCTGCCACTCCTTGACGAGGTCCCCGGTTCCCGCGGCCCGCAACGGTTTCGGCGTCTTGACGGTCCAGTCCAGGGTATAGCGGCCGCCGAGGTAGCCGATTTGGGGGAACCACGGGTAGGTCGTGTAGATCCAGTATGAACGATCGGTGAGCTGGATGATCGTGTCCTCGGTCGCCTTCACCCGGATGACGGTCGTCTCTCCCTTGGTGAGCGCCCTCGGCAGGAGGACCAGGAGCTGGTGCCAGCGGTGCATATAGGGAAGCGGGTTCCCGGCGGCGTCGGCCACGAGCGTCGTCGTGACCTGGCGTCCCTGCTCGTGCCAGGAGGGGGCGTCGAGGTTGTTGATGAAGTCGAAGCGCACCATCCGCAGACCGTCCCGCAGGGCTTCGACGGTCAGCCTTGCGTCGATCAGCAGCGACTTGGTGTTCGGGATCTCGACCGTCATCTCGACATTGCGGAGGGCCGTGACGTCCTTGGAGTCGGAGGGGGGGATGAGGTCGTAGTTTCCCTTCGCGTCGTAGTCCTCGGGCCGGTGGAACATCGACACGGGCTCGTACCAGCGCTTGCCGGCCGCTCCCATCGCGTGCTCGCGGAAGATCCCGTCTTCGATTCTGGATCGTCCGTTGTGCGTGAAGGCGTACCAGTCCTTGCCGTCGCGCGTGTGCACCTCGGCGGCGAAGAAGTTCGTGGCCTTGAGTCCGTTCAGGACGTCATCCAGGAAATCCACCTGAAGGTCCACGGAGTTGAAGTCGATCTTGAGCCGATCGTTCCAGGTGGCGCTCGGGTCGCCGGCAGGGGTGGTGCCCGGCTTCCCGCCCGCGAGGAGCTCACGCTCGGTGCCGTCGTCGAAGCGCAGGACCACCTCGCCCACTGCCTCCTCGAACACCGGCTTGCCGTGGGCCGCCTGCATCAGTTTTCGATCGATCGCATTCGGGAGCGTGACTCGGATGGTTCCGGCGCCATTGAAGTATGCGCCGGTGATCCGCCCGCCAACCGGTTGCGCCAGGTAGAGCGTGCCCTCCGCCAGGTTCAATTCCATAGTGTCGCGCTTGATTGTCAGACCGTGCACCGCCAGCGGCTTCTCGAGATCGAGCCCGACCTTGAAGAACTGATCGAACGCGAGTTCCATCTGCTGCTGGCTCGCAAGCGGTGGCGCGGCGGGCTCGGGCGCGGCGGGGGCCTGTGCCGAGGCGGCGGGGAGAAGGGCGAGCGCGACGCCGAACACGCCGGCCGTCGCCATCATTCTCACGACCACGGTCGGGAGCGCGCGGCGGAGCGGAGCCTTCGAATGCAACGACGACGCGGTGAGCGGGACCAGGAGCATCGCTTTCCCCCACAGAGATCGCGGCGATTGTATCACCGCATCCGCGGAGGAAAGTGGGGGCGGCGCTGGTGGCGGTGAAGTAATCCGCCGGCTTTGTGGGGCGTGGCGTGTCCATCGTCGCAGGCGTCTCGCGCCCGGACCGAGGCGTGGCTCGGAGGCCCCACCCCGACCAAGGCCGGAGCGATGGCCTACGAAGCGGTCATCGGGCTCGAGGTCCACTGCCAGCTCCTCACGCAGACGAAGATCTTCTGCGGCTGCCCGACGCGCTTCGGCGATGCCCCGAACACCAACGTCCGTTCCGTCTGCCTCGGGATGCCCGGCGTTCTGCCGGTCCTCAATCGGCGGGCCGTGGACTACGCGCTGCGCGCCGGCCTCGCGCTCGGCTGCGCGATCCGGCCGGTCTCGGTCTTCGCGCGCAAGAACTACTTCTATCCCGACCTGCCGAAGGGGTGCCAGGTTTCGATGTAGGACCAGCCGCTGATGACCGGCGGCCACCTCGCCATCGAGGCGGGGGAGACGCGCCGGCGCGTCGGCATCACCCGCATCCACATGGAAGAGGACGCCGGCAAGCTCCTGCACGAGGGGTTCGCCGACTCGGCGCATAGGAAATCGAAGCGGGCGGAATCGTTGGTCCGGTAAGGGCCATTCCGTCAACTTGGGCGCGCCCGTGTGAGGCTGGACGGGTGTTGACCGTGTGGCGGTGGATTCAAGGTGCGCGGGGTGAGCGGGCGCTCCCCCGTTCCCGGCGCCGAGTCCCTGGCCGGTATGAACCAGCCGCGCAGGTCGAGGCCGTCCGCGTTGCGGGCCTGGATCTCTTCGTAGGCCAGCCCGGCGGCCGCCGGGGCCCACGGCACGGCGCGCACCGGAAAGAAGGCCTGCCGTGGCTCGAGGAGGAGCACCGCGATCTTGAGCGCCGCGAGAACGCCCACGGCGACGGCTGCGACGCGGAGAGCGGGGGAGATCAGAGGGCCCGTCCGCCGGCTAGATGCCGGACTTCTCCGGGATGAAGATGGCGAGCTGGCTCGCGTCGTCGTCCAGCGTCACGCTCTTGGGGGCCATCGGCACGCGCAGCAGGAGCTCGGTCCTGGCTTTGAGGATCGGCTTCTGCACGACGGTCGGCTCGTCCTTGCCGAAGTCGAACGCGATCGGGACCATGAGGATCTTGAAGTTCTCCTCATCCTCCTGGCGGACCTTGATGGTCACGATCTGCTTGCCTTCCGGGTCGGGGGCGACCGTCCATGAGTAGTGCACCTTCGGGATCCCCTTGTCCCGCACCCACTGGTCGAAAAACGGGAACATGTCGTACCCCATCGCGGTGCTCGCCTCGCGGGCGAGGGTGTCGGTGTTGATCTCGGTGCCCCCGTACCTGGTCTGGACGGTATTGACGTACTTGATGAACTTGTCCCATCCCATCCAGGTCCGCAGCATGTGGACGACGCAGGGACCCTTGCTGTAGAGGAGGTTTGTTCGCGCCCACGGATACTCGATGGTGTCAGACCGGTACGCGGTCGCGATCGTCCCGTACTTGTCGGTCTCGATGGCCTTTTTTTTCCAGTCGTCACGCATGGTGCGCGATTTCTTCTTGTCAATGGCCTCGGTGATCAGGCCCGCGCTGTACTCGGCCCAGGACTCGCTGATCCAGTCATCCTCCACGCCAGCGATGCCGACGTTGCCGCCCCACCACTGGTGGGCCAGCTCGTGGAAGATGAGTTGGTCGGTGTAGCCGCCGCCGCCGCTCGTCCCGGCGACCCGCGCCGGGAGGAGGAGGAGGCCGGCGGGGCTCTGGGCGAACCCCACCTGGGGGGCCATCTCCGCGATGCCGAGCTCCTGGAACGGGTACGGGCCGAACGCCGACTCGTAGGTCTTGAGCCCCTGCTCGACGTTGTACAGGATGTTCTCGGGCTTGCCCTTGAAGTGGGCGAAACCGCCCTGGACCGTGTACAGATGCATGGCGACCTCACCGGAGCCCGGCGCCTCCCTCCGGTAGGCGCCGTCGATCGGCTTCAGATCGCCGAAGATGAAGGAGGCGAGTGAAGCGGGCACGTCCGATTTGTACCGGCTGCAGTTCATGTTGCCTTCCGTCCACTCGCGCACCAATTCTCCGGAGCTGGCGGCGCGCATCGGCTTGAGGATACGGTAGGTCCAGTCGAAGGTGTAGCGGCCGCCCCAGTAGTCGATCTTGGGGAACCACGCCGAGTCCGTGTAGATCCAGTACGACTTGCTGGTGAGCGCGATGATGGTGTCCTCCGTCGCCTTGACCCGCACCACTGTCTTCTCGCCCTTCGTCAGCGGTCGCGGCAGGAGGACCAGGAGATCGTTGCAGCCGTGTATGTAGGGCAGGGGATCGCCCGATGCGTCGGACACGGCCTCGACCTTCACCGTCCGCCCCTCCTCGAACCACGCATCCCCGAGGTTGTTGAGCAGGTCGAAGCGCACGGCCCGCAGGCCGTCGCGCATAGATTCGATAGTCACCCTGGAGTCAATCTTCACCGACTTGGTGTTGGGGATCTCGATGTCCATCTCGACGTGACGCAGGACGGCGGGTTCCTTGGCGTCGGCGGCCAGCATGAGATCGTGGTTTCCCTTGGCGTCGTAGTCTTCGAGGCGGTGGAACATCGTCAGGACCTCGTACCAGCGCTTGCCGGCGGCGCCCACGGCACGTTCGCGGTACAGGGCGTCTTCGATCCGGTGTGCACCGTTGTGCGAGAAACCGTACCACTGCTTCCCGTCTTTGACCCGGACGTCGACTGTGAAAAAGGTCGCCCACTTGAGCTCATTGAGGGCGTTCTCCAGGAAGTCCATCTGGGCGCTCGTGGAGTTGAAGTCGATCTTCTGGCGATTGCTCCAGGTGGCCATCGGATCGCCCGGCCCCTGCTCCCCGGGCTTGCCGGCCGCGAGGATCTCCCGCTCCGCACCGTCGTTGAAGCGCAGGACCGCCTCGCCGATCGCCTCCTCGAACACCGTTTTCCCGTAGCTCTCCTTGAGGAGCTTCCGGTCGGTCGGGTTCGGGAGCGTGACCCGGATCGCGCCCGTGCCGGAGAAGTAGGCACCAGGCACCCGGCCGCCAACCGGCTGGGCCAGGTAGATGACGCCGGCACTCATGGTCAGTTCCATGGTGTCGCGCTTGATTTTCAGGTCGTGCACGGCGAGCGGCCTGGTCAAATCGAGGCCGATCTTGAAAAAGTCGTTGAAGGCGGTGTCCATCTGGGCCTGGCTGGCGAGCGATGGCGCCGCGCCGGCCTCGGCGGAGGCCGGGACCGCATGCAGCACCGTCACCACGATCGCGGCGGCGATCAGGAGCGCCCTCCTCCCCGCCTCAGCGAGGAACAGGACTTGATCCGCGGCCTCGCCCACACCCATGGAGACCGATGCAGTCGTCGGCATTACGCACCTCATCACAAGAATGAAAAGTCTATCACCACCCACCGACCCCGATCCGCGCCCGCGTGGCGGCCGGGTGGTGCTGGGCCGCTGTGCTAGAATCCCGCTCGGAAAACGGCCGGCGAACGCGCGCCACTTGGCGCGCAACCCGCTCACCCGGAGAGTCTGGCATCCGGGCGGCGGTGTCGTTCTCGCACCCGCACGGTGGCAGGACGGACTCCATGGACTGGGAAGCGGTCATCGGGCTGGAAGTCCACTGCCAGCTCCTCACGCAGACGAAGATCTTCTGCGGCTGCCCGACGCGCTTCGGCGATGCCCCGAACACCAACGTCTGTCCCGTCTGCCTCGGGATGCCCGGGGTATTGCCGGTTCTCAATCGGCGGGCGGTCGACTACGCGCTGCGCGCCGGTCTGGCGCTCGGCTGCGCCATCCAGCCGGTCTCGGTCTTCGCGCGCAAGAACTACTTCTATCCCGACCTGCCGAAGGGGTACCAGATCTCGATGTACGACCGGCCGCTGATGACCGGCGGTCACCTCGACATCGAGGCGGGGGAGACACGCCGGCGTGTCGGCATCACGCGCATCCACATGGAGGAAGATGCCGGCAAGCTCCTGCACGAGGGGTTCGCCGACTCGGCGTCGAAGTCGTACGTCGACTACAACCGCTCGGGTGTGCCGCTCATCGAGATCGTCTCCGAGCCGGACCTGCGCACGCCCGCGGAGGCGCACGCCTACTTCTCGGCGCTGCGCGGGCTGCTCGTCTGGATCGGGGTCACCGACGGCAACATGGAGGAGGGCTCGCTGCGCTGCGACGCCAACATCTCGCTGCGGCCGAAGGGGCGGGAGGCCTTCGGCGCCAGGACCGAGCTCAAGAACCTCAACTCGTTCCGGTTCGTCCAGTTCGCCATCGAGTACGAGATCGGCCGGCAGCGCCAGGTGCTCGAGTCGGGCGGGAGGGTCGCGCAGGAGACCCGGCTGTACGACGCGAAGCAGGACCGCACGGTGCCGATGCGCTCCAAGGAGGAGGCGCACGACTACCGCTACTTCCCCGAGCCCGACCTGCCGACCCTGCGGGTCGACGAGGCCTGGATCGAGGAGGCGCGTCGCGGACTCCCCGAGCTGCCGTGGGCGCGGCGCGAACGGTTCGTCAGGGAGCACGGTCTCAAGGACCAGGACGCCCGGGCGTTGACCAGCGAGCGGGCGCTCTCCGACTACTACGAGGGTGTGGCCGCGGCCTCGGGCAACGGGCGCGCGGCGGCGGCGTGGGTCCTGACCGAGGTCCTGCACAAGGTGCGCGAGGAAAAAATCGGCCTCGACAGGGTGCCGCTCGAGCCGGCGCGACTGGCGGCGCTCGTCCGCCTGGTGGACGGCGGCACCATCTCGGGGAAGACCGCCAAGGATCTCTTCGAGGAGATCTGGGCCTCGGGCGGCGACCCCGCCGCCATCGTGCGCGAGCGCGGCCTGGCCCAGGTGAGCGACGAGGGGGCGATTGCGGCCGCCGTTGATACGGTGCTCGCCGCCAGCCCGGGGCAGGTCGCATCGTACCGCGCCGGCAAGACCGGCGTGCTCGGCTTTCTCGTCGGCCAGGTGATGAAAGCGACCGATGGGAAGGCCAATCCGGCGCTCGTCAACCGCCTGATCAAGGACCGTCTGGACACGCCTTGATCCAGCTGTTCCACGTCACCCGCCGCTACGGCACCGGGGCCCCGGCGCTCTCCGACGTCAGCCTCGCCGTCGAAAAGGGGGAGTTCGTCTTCCTGACCGGGCCCTCCGGCGCCGGCAAGACCACCCTGCTGCGGTTGCTGTTCCGCGACGACCTGCCGAGCTCGGGCCAGGTGCTGGTGAACAAGGAGAACGTCGCCACGATGCCGCCGGCGCGCGTGCCGTATCTCCGGCGGCAGATGGGGATCGTCTTCCAGGACTTCAAGCTCCTCAAAGCCAAGACGGTGTTCGAGAATGTCGCGTACGCCACCCAGGTGATCGGCCTGGCGCCCAAAGAGCAGCGCCGGAGGACCTACCATGTCCTCGAAATGCTGGCCCTCAACCACCGGCTGCACAATTACCCGGAGCAGATCTCCGGCGGCGAACAGCAGCGCGTGGCGATCGCCCGGGCGCTGGTCAACCGGCCGCTCATCGTTCTCGCCGACGAGCCGACCGGCAACCTCGACCCCGACCTGGCGCTGCAGATCATCGAGGTGTTCAAGGAGATCAACGCCCAGGGGACCACGGTCGTGGTGGCGACCCACGACCGCGAGCTGATTCGACGATTGACCCGGCGGGTGCTGACGCTGGCGCACGGGCGGCTGGCGCCGGCGGGGGCGGCCTGACATGACGCACGGCGGCGCGGCATGAACGGCATCCTGGCCTCGATCCGCCACGTCCTGCGCGAGACCCGGGACGGCCTGGTGCGCCACCCCGCCCTGACCATCCTGGCGACGCTGTCGATCGCCGTCTCGCTTTACGTCTTCGGGTTGTTCCTGCTGCTCGCCTTCAACCTCGGCCTTACCAGCCGGTCGCTGGCGCGCGAGCTGCGGGTGCACCTCTACATGAAGCCGTCGGCCGACGCGGCGGCGATCGACGATGCGCGGTCGATGCTGGCGGCCGATCCGGCGGTGGCGGAGGCGCGGTTCATCAGCCCCGAGGAGGGCAGGGCGCTGTTCGCCGAGCAGTTTCCCGGCCTGGGCGACCTGCCCGGCGAGGTCGGCGGCGAGATCTTCCCGCCCGCCTTCGAGCTGGTCCTGCGACCCGCCTATCGCGACACCGACGCCGCGGAACGGCTCGCCCGGGCCTGGCGCCGGGCCCCGGGGGTGGACGAGGTGCGCTACGACCGCGGCTGGTTCGAGCGTCTCGCGGGGCTCCTGGGGCTTGTGCGGTCAGGCGGGTATGGGCTCGGCACGCTGCTCCTCCTGGCGGTGATGGTCACGGTCGGGGCGGTCGTGCGGCTGACCGTCCTGGCGCGGCGCGAGGAGATCGACATCATGAAACTGGTGGGCGCCACCGCGGCGCTCGTGCGCGGGCCGTTCCTTGTCGGGGCGGCGGTGCAGGGGCTCACCGGCGGCGCCCTGGCGTCGGCGGCGGTGCGGCTGACCTGGCGGGCGCTCGTCGGTTCGTCGGCCTACCACGAGAACCCGTTCATGGCCCTCGCCGCCGGGCATTTCCCGGGCGAGGGCGCCATGGTCATCCTGCCGGTGGCCGGCGCGCTGCTGGCGGTGGCGGCCGCGGCGCTGTCGCTGCGCCGCGCCACCACGGCCTGAAGGGCGGGGGGCGAGCCGCCGCCCGCGCTCCCCGTTGCTCAGCGGTACATGGCGAAGACCGCCGACAGCGCCGCCATCTCGCCGGTCGCCGGCATGACGATGCGGATGCGGTCGCGGTAGGCCGCCAGCGCCGAGGCCAGCCGCTCGGCGGCGGCCGGCTCCGAGGCCATGAGGCGGCGCAGATCGAGGATCAGCCGATCCTCGGTGCGGCGCAGGGCTTCGCGCAGGCCGGTCGCCAGGGCCTCGGCACCGGTCAGCGCCAGGCGCCCCTTGAGGCGCACCCAGACGGTCGACTCGGGCCGGAGCTCGACCTCGACCTGGTGGCCTTCGGCAGAGGCCGGACGCAGACGCCGCCAGGCGCGGCGCGGACGGCCATCCTCGGGCATGCGGAAGGTGTGGCGCATGAGGCTCGGGTGCTGGAACCAGCCCATCTTGAGGGTGAGGCCGGTCCAGGCGGCGAGCCCCAGCGCGGCCACCGACTGCACCCGCTCGATCAGGGTGGGTCGGCCGATGACGGCATGGATGCGCCGCTCGAGATCGGCGATCGACCGCCTGACGACGGCGGTCGGACCCAGGAGCCTGCCGGCCAGGAACGCGGGGTAGGCCTGGCGGATCTCGACGGCGATGCGGCGCGCCTTGGCGCGCAGGATGGGGTCCTGCGAGTCCTTGAGGGCCAGGTGGCCGAGCAGCCAGGTGTCGAGCGAGCGGTAGACGGTCGGCCCCAGCCGGGCGAAGTCCTGGTCGAAGCAGCGGCGCTGCGCCGATTCGATCTGCTCGGGGCTCATGGCCGGGTGGGTCACCATGGCGGAGAAGCCGGTGCAGTTGCGGTAGTAGAGCTCGGGATCCGCCACCATGTCGGGGTGCAGGCGGTTCTCCCGCATCACCTGCTCGAAGAACGGCGTCCCGGGGCTCGGGCCGTAGATCAGGAACTGGGCCAGGTCGGGCTGCAGGGCCAGAAGGCCGTCGAGCTCCTCTTCGATGATGCCGGGTGTCTGGTACGGGAGGCCGATGATCATCGAGGCCAGGATGCTGATGCCGTTGGCGTGCAGCTCGCGGAACAGCTCGTCGACCGGGCGGCCCGACTGCTTGGCGTAACCCGAACGGGTGCCCTCGTAGCCGATCCAGAAGCCGTCGATCCCCATCTCGAGGATCTCCTGTACGGTGTACTGGCTGATCGCCTTGATGCTCGAGAAGACGAAGATCGACAGCGGCCGGCCGCCCTCCCTGACGCAGTCGCGGAACTCCATCGCCCGCTTGCGGTTGAGCAGGAAATCCTCGTCGAGGACGACGATCCCCATCCCGGGCTCGATCTCCTGGTAGCGTTCGATGACGCGGTAGATGTCGCGTCCGGTCGGAAGCAACCGGACGTGCCGGCGCTTGAAGAAGTGCGACGTGCAGCAGAAGTCGCAGCCGTTCGGACAGCCGAGCCCCGCGAACACCATGCCGGTGCGCGACGCCTCGCGGCCGAAGACGCGCAGGCGGCTGACGGTCAGCGGGTGGCCGTACGGCATCGGCAGCTCCGGCTCTTCGAGGAGGCGGCGCATGAAGGCCACCCCCTCCTCGCGGCAGATGTGATCGCCGAACGGCGCCAGCACTTCGTCGGAGAGCACGGTCCCGTAGCCGCCCAGGATGATCTTCGTCTTCGGCGCGTGCTCGCGGATGAGCGCCACCACCTCTTTCATGCGGTGGAACGTGGCGAGGATGAACGATACCCCGACATAGTCGTAGCCGCGGCGCAGCTCGCGCACCAGCTCCCGGCGTGAGGGGTACTGCAGGACGGTGGTCGGCGCCTCCAGGTTCTCGGCCAGGTACTCGAGCGAGAAATGGATGTGGGTGGCTCTCGGGCTGAACAGCCCCTGGGCCCGGGTCACCTGGCCGTAGAGCAGCTCGTACCCGACGCTCGGTCCGTCACCGTATTGCTCGCCGAGGGGCCGGCAGACGCTTGTCAGGAGGACCTTGTGGCTCATCCGTACTCCCTTCTTAGAAGTCGGTCGCGATGTAGAACTGCCCGATCGTGCCGCTCTCGTGGAACGGGTCGGGAATGCGCGTGATGTCGGTCGACAGGTGGCAGATCCCGTCGCCGGAAGTGTCGCACACCTGGATGGTGTTCTCGAGCTGGTGGGCGAAGGACCAGGTCAATTGGAATGGGCCGAGCCACACGTTGAATCCGAATCCGTACGAGGCCCGCCCGTCGCCGAGCTGGTTGTTCTCCGAGTCCCAGAAGTCGAAGCCTCGTTGAGCGCAGGTCGTCAGGTCGGAAGTGTCGAGGCATGGAACGAACGGCGTGAGCACTCCGTCCATGGCGTTCGTCACGTACCCACCCATCTGCGGATGCGTGAATGCGTCTCCCTGGAACCAGGCCGAGCCGATGTCGAAGAACAGGAAGCCGCGGATGTCGCGCAGGACGCCGATCGGGAAGGCGAGGGCGTCCACCAGCGGGAAGCGGAGCTCGATGTTGGCGAACGACACGCGGCTGCCGTACAGCTCGCGGAACTCGTAGCCGCGCAGGTAGTTCAGCCCGCCGAGCGAATAGATGCTGTAGCCCTCGCCCTGGCTGATGTACGAGGCCAGTCGAATGGCGAACAGCGAGCGGTCGGTGACGCGGCGATAGATCCGGTAGTCGATGTTGGTGTTGAGGAAGGTCCCGGTCACGAACTGGTCGGTGTCGCCGGAGGCGCTCAGCGTCGGCGCCCACTGTTGCGACACCATGAACCGCTGGCCGTGGTACGGGCCGAACGACTTGAAGCGGGTCGTGTCGCCGTTGAAGCTCCAGGTCAGGACCGGGAACTGCTCGTCGAGCGACGCGAACTCGGTGCCGTTGACCGTGTAGTACGGCCGGTCGATGGTGCGCATGGCGTAACCGGCGGAGGCGCCGACACGGTAGAAGCGGTTCAGGGGGTAGCTGATCTGCGCCCCGGCCGCCGTGACGCTGGTCGCCTGGCGCTCGCGGGCGGTGGCGCCCGTGTTCACCGACTGCACGACGTAGTAGTCGCGGAAGTCGCGCGCGTAGGCGCCCCAGTTCAGCCGGCGCTTGAGGTTGTTGTACGCGAAGTAGAAGTTGGAGAAGGTCGAGACGGTCTGGAAGTCGATGAACATCCGGTTGTCGCCCAGGAGGTCGGACAGCAGGATCTGGGTGCTGCCGAGAAAAGTGCCGTCGTCGGCGACGCCGACGTAGATCGAGGGCGCGTTTTCGATGTGGTAGTGGATCTTGTCATACGGCTTCATCGCCGCCTCGTCGAGGGTCAGTCGCAGCGGCGGTTCGAACGGCTCGAGATCGGCCGGCTCGCGCGCCTGGTCGGCGGCGCGCACGACCGCCTCGGGCTCGCCCGGCGTCATGCGGTAGACCCGCAGCCGGCCCTCGGTGTAGGCGGCGTAGACGATCCCGGGGGCCCCGCTCTCGCCGGGCATCTCGATGGGCGTGAAGGCGCCGCCCGAGAGGCTGGTCAGGCGGGCGAGGTCGCCCGTCTCGAGGCTCAGGGTATGGGCATTGTAGATCCCGCCGTCGGCGTCGCTGGCGAAGTAGACGGTCTTGGCGTCGCGCGAGAACGACGGCTGCAGGTCGTCGCTGTCCCCGAAAGTGAGCTGGATCTTGCGCGACGGGTCGGCGCTGTCGGTCAGGAACACCTTGTTGTAGGGGCCGATGCGGCGGTCGTAGAGGATCTGCGTGCCGTCCGGCGACCATGAGGGATTGCTGTCGAAGAAGGGATCCTGGGTGACGTTCCGGGTGACACCGGTCTCGAGATCGAAGGCGAAGATGTCGGTGACGCCGTCGCGGGCGCCCTCGAAGACGATGCTCTTGCCGTCGGGCGACCAGGCGGGCGACAACTCGTCGTCGATCCCGGGGATCGAGATCCGCCGCTCGAGCTTGCCGCTGACGGAGCTGTGGACGAGCAGGACGCGCTCATTCTCGCGCCGCGCGAAAAAAGCGACGCGGTCGCCGTCGGGCGACCAGGTCAGATCCTTCTTCCCCTGGAAGGCGCCGTAGACGAGGCTCTCGTACTCGTTGGTGAACCCCTTCGTGAGCGGGCGGAAGACCTTGCCGTCCTTGGCCGACAGGATGGCGACGTCGATGTCGTTCCAGCGGGTCGTCAGGACGGCCAGCAGCTCGCCGGAGGGCGACAGCGCGGGGGAGAAATTGACCACGTCCTCCTCGCCCGGTTTCTTCCTGGCGATCTCGGGGCCGTAGTCCTGCGGCTCCTTCTTCTCGAGGAGGATCGGCAGGTACTTCCGCTGCAGGTACTTCTTGAACTGCCGGTCGAACTCGTCGCCGTCGATGCCGAAGGCGTCCTGGATCGGCTTGGCGATGTTGTTGCTCAGGAGGCTCTTCCGGAACTCCATGATGAAGGTCCTGAGCCCCTCCTGCCCGTACTTCTCCTCGATGAAGCTGAAGGCGGCGTTGCCGAAGCGGTAGGTCAGGAAGTTGGTCACCTGTAAGCGGTGGATCGGCGGGATCAGGCCGTAGATGACGGCATCCCGGATGATCATCCGGTCGATGCTCGACTCGTCCTGCGCCAGGAACGAGGCCATGCCCTCCATGACCCACCCCGGTGTGTTGGCCCGGAAGGCGCGCGAGATCGATTCCTGGAACAGGATGCTGAACTGGAACACGTGCGCCAGCTCGTGGCCGAACAGTTCGTACAGCTCGTCCGGCGGCAGGTCGATCGGGATGACCATGCGGTCGGCGATCGGCTCCGAGAACGCCGCGACATATTCGGGTATGAAGCCGAGGGCGATGTTGGTCTGCTCGAACTCGACGTGGGTGCGGTAGATGATGAGGTTGATGCGGAACGGGATCTCGTGGTCGAGGATCTGCGACAGCCGCGTGTACTGCGACTCGGCGTAGGAGACGGTCTGCTCGAGCATCGCCGCTTCCTGGGGGTAGTAGTAGACGTCGAAGTGCGGCGAGGCGTAGATGCTCCAGGCGAACTCGGTGTAGGCGACCTTGTTCTTGCCGAACCCGCGGGCCGCGTCCGGCGCGGCGAGCAGCGCCATGGCGACGAGCCCCGCCGTGACCAGCCGCCGTCGTCCCCGCGTTGTCGCCACGCCCGCCTCCGCCCTACTCGCTGAAGATCGTCCGCTGCACCTGGCGCGGCTGCGGCGAGACGATCCCCATGATGTCGTCGACCATCTGATCGTAGAGATCGAGCAGGGCCGCCAGCCGATCGTACCCCTGGCCGTTGCGCGTCTCCTCGGCGTTGAAGTGATCCTCGTAGAGCAGCTCGCCGGTACTGCCGCGCAGGAAGAAGAGGCGCAGGTCGAGGATGAACGCCTCGCGCTGCACGAACACGGTGCGCCGCACCCGCTGGCCGGTCGCCGGCGAGATCGCGTCGACCTGTTCGTACCCCGAGCGGTCGGCGGTGCGGTAGGAGGCCTCCCCGGCGATCACGAGGTCGGCGCCGTGCTTGTCGGCGAGGCCTCTCCAGAAGCCGGTGTTGGCGAGGAGCTCGGGGAGGGGCTGCTCCGGCAGCGCCGGCGGCGGATCGCCGTTCGGCTCGAGCCGCGTGCGCCGGCGGAGGTCGCGGCGGAGCACATCCACCAGCTCGCGGCTGAGATCGACGTCGGGGGTTTCCTGCTCGACGATCAGTTGGGTCACCAGGATACGCCGGAGGCCGATGAGGTCGATCTTCTCGCGCGTCGGCACCTGCAGGGTGACGCGGATCTCGTTGACCTTCGCGGCAGCCGGGGCCGGCAGCGCCAGCAGCATCGCCGCGGCGGCCGCGCCGGCGAGGAGGCGGGCGGCCGAAGGTCCCGCCGGACGCCGCGCGAGCCTACGGATTCGCGGCATCGCCCGCAGGGGCCGCGCCATCGGCGGGCACCGTCTCGGTGAATTCCGGGTGGAGCTTGAGGAACGACTCGTGGTTGTCGCGGATCGAGCGGCTCTCCGGGTCGAGGCGGCGCGCTTCGCGGTACTCGCGGTCGGCGTCGGCGAACCGCCCGAGGCTCTCGTAGGCGACCGCCAGGTTGTTGCGAAGCCGGGCGTTGGCGGGAGCGCCCTTGACGGCGCGCTCCCAGCGGAACGTCGCCTCGCGCCACAGACCCTGGCGCGCGGCCTCGGCGCCGAATTCCATGAGCTGGTGCGGAGTGAGATCGGCCCCAACGGCGGGCGTGGCCACCGCGAGGAGGGCCAGTAGAACGAAGCCGGGTAGAGGACGCCCCGTGTGGCAACTCTGCATGGCAAAGCAGCGCCTCGCGCGCCGCGCCCGCCCGTCGGCCGCGCGCCGCGGTGGAAAGACCGGGCGGAGTATATCCGAGGCGCCGCGGTCGTTCAACGAAAGACGCGCGCCGGTTGACACGGCCCGCTGCGCCCGTACATTATCTCGCGACCTGTCGATCACCTCGTGCGGCCGGGCAGGCCGCCGGTGCCCCGGAGTCACGCGTGCCACGAATCGTCAAGGACTGCTTCGGAACCGTCATCTCGACGCTCACCAAGATGAGGGAGTGCGTCCGCTGCGAGCTTCTTGCCGAGTGCCGGTCGATCAACTGGACCGCGCCCGAGGGGGACGGCGCGCCGGTCATCCTGCGGCGGCCGGGGCCCCGTGACGGGACCGCCGGTGACTCGACCATGGTGGATGGCAACGCGGTCGATCCGGGACGCTGAACGCCCCCCGCCTCGTCACGGCAGTCCGCCCGTCATGGCAATCCGCGCGTCACGGGAGATAGACCGATCGCGGCGCCCGCACCACGGCCTCGCGCGCCCGCAAGTGAACCTGGATCGCGCGCCAGCCGGCCCTCTGACCCTCCGATGGCATGAACCCCAGCAGGTACCGGCGCCGGATCTCCGCGCCGGCCTCCCCGAGGGCGCGATCGAGGCCGGCCGCGTCGGCGACGGCATGGAAGGCGCCGCCACTCCGACCGGCGGCGTCGCGCAGCGCCTCGACGCCCGGGGCCGACTCCGCCGCCGCCCCGACGACCAGCGCGTACACCGTGGCGCCGGTCGCGAGGGCCGTCTCGAGGGCGGGGCCGGCCGGATCCTCGAGCAGGTCGCGCCCCGGCGCGTCGCCACCGGCGTCGCGGACGACGACGAGCACGCGCAGGCCGCGGCGCTCGCCGAGCGCCACCGCCGCCGATCGCACGCGCTCCTCCCAGCGTGCCCCCCCGGCGGCGTCGCCCGCCGGCGTCGTCAGGCGCGCGATCGCCTGCTCCGGGTCGAAGGAGAAGGCCGCCGAGGCGGCCTCGGCGGTGGTGAAGGGGCCCTCCACCAGCGCCGTCGCGTCCTGGGTCGGAAGCCCGCGCAGGAAGGCGGCAAGGGGCAGGGCGATCGTCCCCGCCCCCGACGGGCCGGGATCGGCGACGACGGCGATCGAGGCCGGGAAAGGGCCCGGCGCGAAGTAGGCGATCGACCGCGGCTCGCCGTCCTCGGAGAGGGTGAAGTCGCTGACACCCAGGTCGTCGATGAAGGCGCCCGATGGCTGGCGCGCCACCACCGGCACCGCCAGGATCCGCCCCGGGGAGCCCTCGCCGATATCGCCGGATCGGGTGACCAGCGACACCTTGGCCCGCCGGCCGGCGCGCGTGATGGCGCGGATCTCGATGGTGTGGCGGCGGATGTCGCGGCCGAAATCGGCGGGCGTCTCATAGGGGTGGCGCCGATCGGTCGCGACGAGGTGTCCGTCGAGGAAGAAATCGACCTGCTCGATGGCGTCGCCCCGGGGGATAATCGCCTCGATGCGCAGCGTCTGGCGGCCGGTCAGGAAGAGGTCGGTCGGGCTCATGAGCAGGACCGAAAAGCCGCGGTCGTCCTTGCTGCGCGGCAGGTCGAGGAAGCCGGTGTCGCGGGTTTCGGCGGCCGCGGCGAGCGAGCCTATGAGCGCCGCGGTCAGGAGCGGCATGACGGAATGGAGTCGCATGCGGAATCGGGTCATGGGGCGGCGCGGCGGCCGGAGCCTCCAAGATAGGGATCCCCGCAAGTGCCGTCAAGGCGGCGCGCGCGCCATCCCCGCGCCCGGGTGCGCCACGACGGGGCCGGCGTGAGCGAGGCGCGGTCGATCCGGCCCCTCACGCGGCTCGACCTCTGCGTGACCGCGCCGCCGTCGAAGAGCGTCACCCAGCGCGCGCTCGTTGCCGCCTCGCTGGCGGACGGGGTCTCGCGCCTGCGCCGGCCGCTGCTCGGCGATGATGGCCGCCGCATGGTCGAGGCCCTGGCCGCGTCCGGTGTCGCGGTGCGGGTCGAGGGGGAACAAGAGGCCTGCGTCGTGGAGGTCGACGGCCGGCCGGGCGCGCCGCCTCCCGCCGGGCTCGTGGTCGACGTCGGCAACGCCGGAACCGCGATGCGCTTCCTGGCGGCCCGCTTCGCCGCCGGCTCGGTCCCGGTGGTGATTGACGGCAGCCCGAGGATGCGTGAGCGCCCGATCGAGGACCTGCTGGCGGCCCTGCGCGGTCTCGGCGCCCAAGCGGCGTCGCTGGCCGGGAATGGCTGCCCGCCGGTGCGTGTCGGCGGACGCGGCATCGCGGGTGGCGGGGTGCGGATGCCGGGGGCCCGCAGCAGCCAGTACCTCTCCGCCCTGCTGCTGGCCGGCCCGGCCGCCGCACGCGGCATCGCGGTCACCGTCGAGGGCGACCTGGTGTCCCGCCCGTATGTCGACCTCACCCTCGGTGTGATGCGCGCCTTCGGCGCCCGGCCACGGCCCGCACCGCCCAGCGGCGCGGCGCGGCTCTTCACGCTGCCACCCGGCGAACGCTACCAGCCGATCGATCTCGCGATCGAAGGGGACTGGTCGTCGGCCTCCTACTGGTTCGCGGCCGCCGCCGTGGTGCCGGGACGGGTCCGGGTCGAGGGTCTCGAGGCCACGACGCTGCAGGGCGATGCGCGCTTTCTCGACCTTCTCGAGGCCATGGGCTGCCGGGTGGAGCGCGCCCCCGGCCATGTCGTCGTCGAAGGCCCCGATCGGCTCAGGGGGATCACGGCCGACCTGCGTGACATGCCCGACGTCGCTCCGAGCCTCGCCGTCGCGGCGCTGTTCGCCGAGGGCGAGACGCGCCTCGCCGGTGTCCCGCACCTCAGGCTCAAGGAGACCGATCGGATCGCCGTCCTGTGCGAGGCGATCCGCGGCCTCGGCGGCGATGCCGAGCCGCGGCCCGACGGGCTCGTCGTCCGGCCGCGGCGCCTCGCCGGCGGGACCGTTGATCCGCGTGGCGACCACCGGATGGCGATGGCATTCGCCATCGCGGGATTTCGGAGCGGGGGCGTGGTCATTCTCGACCCCGGCTGCGTCTCCAAGTCCTATCCGGGGTTCTGGGGCGTTCTCGACCACGCCGGCGCATGAACCCTGATTGGTGCTTCCGTCCCTGAAACGAAAAACCCCCGCGGGGAAGCCCCGCGGGGGTTGGGAACTGTGTCGAACCGGGCTCTTAGAAGCGGAGCCGGAGGTTGGCGTAGAGACGCTCGACCGTGTCGTCGGGATCGGAGGTCGTGGGATCGCCATCCGAGGTCAGAGCGTCGCCCGGGCTCAGGCTGGAGTACGAGGCCTCGATGGCCACGTTCTTCGAGTACTTGTACCCGTACCAGATGTCGAACGCCTTGCCGAGGTCGGTCGGATTCTTGGGGGCACCGGGGGCGACGAAGGTGTAGGCGTCCGTTTCGGTGGAGTAGTCCCAGTACTGGGCGCCGATTTCGTGCTTTTCACCGAACATGCCGGTGTACCCCAGGGCCCACGCCTCGAGACCGCCGCTGATGAAGGCGCCGCCGAGGCCGGTGGGGTCGTGCTGCACGCGGAACCAGTCGCCATGACCGGTGCGGTTGTGGACCTCGCCGAAGAGCGGCACGAAGCCCTCGAACTCGTCGTCCCCGTCCTCGTCAACCAGGGGAGTTGTGGGATCGTCGCCATCCTGTTCCCCCGTCGCCATCTCCATCTTGGCGAACACGCGGTGCACGTTCTTGTCGCCCTTGAAGTTCCAGCCGATGAGGCCCTCTGCGGCCGAGCCGCCGGCCGACTCGTCGAAGCCGCTGACGAGCTCGCTCGCGAATTCGCCCATCTGGATGGCGTACTCGATGTTCCAGACGAGACCGCCTTTGTCCCAGCCGTCGCGGCCGTAGCGGGCGCCCAGGGTCTGGAAGCGGCCGCCGAAAGCGCGGTCGTTGACGTTGACGATGTAGACGTCGACGTCCTGAGACTTGTCCTTGCCCACGCCGAAGGTGACATAGGCGCCGAAGTGCTCCATGTTGAAGGCGCTGGGGTTGATGACCACGAGATCCGGCGGGACGTCCTGGGCGCCGCCGTCGGTGGGGAAGAGTCCATACTGGTAAACGCTGTCCTCGACGGTGCGGGCGTACCAGGCGGTGATGTCGACGCTCTTGAGGTCCCACATCCCGACGATGGCGTCATGCGAAATACCGGTGTAGAAGTCTTCGTCGCCGAAGATGAACTCGTTCCCGAGAACCACTTCCTGCCGGCCGATCCTCAGACTGAAGTTGTCGCTCCACAGCTTGCCCATGTTGATGTAGGCCTGGTACATCTGGGTCAGGCTCTTGCCGTCATTGAAACGGCGGGCGTTGGTCTGGTCGGACGTGCCGAGGAACTGATTCACGAGGCCCTGCTCGCCGAAGACTCCGGTGTTCTGGAACTCGATCCAGCCGCTCACGTCGTCGGTGAACTGCCCCTCGGCGGCGATGCGGATGCGGTAGGGGAAGTAGCCGGCACCGTCGTCGGAATCGAAGGGAGCGGTGCTCGCATCCTGGTCGGTGAAGTCCTGCGTGTTGTTGGTGTATTCGAGCCGGGTGCGGACCTCGCCGTGGATCTTGAACGGCTTCTCGTCGTCCGCGGCGAAGGCCACGGGCGGCGCCATCAGGGCGACGACCCCGAGGGCGAGCAGTGCGGAAAATGCGAACTTCTTCATGCGTCGGTCTCCTTTGAGGAAGGGTTGAGAAGAATCTCCTGCTCCATCTCGACGTAGCCCTTACGTGGAAACGACCTCCATGTTGAGCGACGGCAAAAGCACTGCGCGGGCATTGCCGCGCAGACCTACAGAGCATGAACCGGAAGTCATCTCTGCAAGCGTGCTGCCAGCACACCGCACGAAGTTCCGAAACACCCGCAAGGATCAGTAATCAAGACACTTGTCATCAGTTCTTCGAGGGGATCGGCAGAGGATCTTGCGAGTCGCTGCCATCCAGTAATCTGGATATTGGATGCTGATCCGGTTTTCCGGACGAGCGATGAGAAACGGACGAGCGAGGCGCCGTGGCCCCGATCGGTTTGACGCGGCCCGTTGGAACCAATATATAAAGCAGGTGTCGTCCGTCGGGTTTGGTCGCGGTCGCGCGCATTCCAGGTGCCCGGGCCGGTCTCCCTTCGACACCGAAACCAGACGGCCCCGTCTCGAGGAGGATCGCCATGAACTTCAGATTCTTTTCCATCGTCATGATCGCCGCGTCGTTCGCTCTGCTGCCCATCGTCGGGTGCGGTGGACAGCAAGCGCCGCAGGCGCCGGTCGAGGTGGCCGATCAGGCCCCGCCGCCCGCGCCCGTCGATACCCAGGAGAGCATCGCCCCGCCAACGGCGCCGCCGGCCCCCGAATCGAAGCCCGCGTCGAAGCCGCCGTCGAAGAGCGCCCCGAGCGGCATCCCCGAGGAGCGCACGGCCCCCGCAGCGGCCCCACCGGCGGCCCCCGCGCCGCCGGCGACCGTGACCTTGACCATCCCCTCCGGCACCTCCCTGGCCCTCGGCTTCGAAGGTGAAGTGACCTCCGAGACCGCCGTGGTCGGCGACGCGGTGGTCGCGACGCTCAAGCAACCGATTCTGGTCGGCGACCGCGTGGTCTTCCCCGCCGGCAGCCAGGTGCGCGGCACCTTCACCGACGTGAAATCGGCTTCGAAGGGGTTCAAGGACACCGGCGGCGCGCTGTCGATCCAGTTCACCTCGATCGTCGCCCCCGACGGTCACAAGGGGACGATCGCGGCCGGCTTCACCAAGGTGGCGGAGGGGAGCGCCGCGAAGAAGGGCGGGATCATCGGCGGCAGCGCCGTCGGCGGCGCCCTGCTCGGCAAGGCACTCGGCAAGAGCACCGGCGGCGGCGCGGCGATTGGCGCCGCGATCGGCACCGCGGTGGCCGGGACGACCAAGGGACGCGAGGCGAAGATCAAGGCCGACGACGTGATCGAAGTCGCCCTCGAGCAGGACGCCAGGATCACGGTGCGCCGCTAGCCTTCGACAACGCGAGAGCCCGGCGCACCAGCCCGATTATCCATCGGACCTGCGTGCGCCGGGCTCCGTGGCCGCCTGCCCGCGACCTGGGTCGAAAGCGTCCGGGGCCGGCCGAAGCCGGCCGGGTCTACTTCTTCGATTCGTTCAGGTGCACGTCGATCGGCAGCGGCATCGCCGTGATGCCGCCGACGCCGTCGTTCATCATCAGGTTCATGACGAAGTGGGCGTTGCCGGTCGCCCCCGCGCCCGTCTTCTTGAGGGTGTCGAAGACGAACGTCAGTTCGAGCCCGGAGACGCTGCGGCGGCCGCCGGCGAGGTGGCCCGACACCCCTGCGGGCGTGAAGCCGCTGTCCCGCAGGCCGAAGCTCATGACCGGTCCGCACGTGCCCGTGCAGCTGTAGTTGATCGCCAGGGACACCGGAGTGCCGGTCACGTAGTTCTTGACGTTGAAGCTGCAGTCATACGTCACCGCGGTGACCCCTTCGCCCAGGGTACAGGTGCCTTCGCGCATCAGTTGGGCCGACGCCGGCACCACGCCACCGGCCATCACCGCTACCACGAGTATCGCCAGCAGCAGGGGTTTCCGTTGCATCATCGCTCCACCTCCGGACCGGCCCGGGCTGCGGGGCGGTCACGCCCCTTGATCAGCAAGGCCGATACCATGTCAACGGTCCCACGCGTCAGACGTCCGGCACCCGCAACCTCCGCGCCGGGGGACGCCTCTACACGGGTGTGATCCCGGCATTGCGGAAACTGCACGGATCACGAAAGCGATCCGACGCTGCGCGGCAGTGGTGATCGCCGTCGGTTGTCAGGGTGACCGTGCAGGGCAGCGTCAAAGGGGTCAGCGGGAGGCGGGCGCGGGCTCGAGCAGGGCGCGGAACGCGGGCAGCGAACGCACGGAATCGAAATCGCCCTCGGTCCGGGCCTGCGGAGGGAGATAGCCGTTGGCGCGCGCCTGCTCCAGCGCCTGGAGGCAGCGGTCGGCATCGTGCGCCAGGGCGAAGGCGCGCGCCAGGCGGTAGTGGGCGGCCCCGGGGGCGTCGGTCGGGACGCGCTCGCCGGCGAGCACGATCGCACGGCCGGCCGGCGATCGCCCGCTGATGGCCCGGCGGCCGCCGGCGGAGCGCAGGCGCGCGAGATCCATCGCGGTTTCGGCGATCTCGAGCGGATCCTCGTCGATGGGCGCCGCCGGCAGGGCGCGCTCGAGCACCTCCGCGGCCTCGCGGGTGGCGCCGTTGGCCTCGAGCCGCGCCGCCAGGCGGCGCGCCAGATCCGTCGGAGCCCCCGACCGCGCCGTCGCATCGCGCAGCAGGGCGAGCGAACGATCGACGCGGCCGCGGTCATCGAAATAGCCCGCCAGGTCGGTGTAGGCGCGGAACAGCACCTCGCGGCCGCGGGCGGGGCCGTCGTAGTCACGCGGCACCCGCTCGATGAGCAGGCTGAGGAAGTACTCCGCCTCCGCGGCGCGCTCGAGGCGGAGCAGCGCATACCCCTTGCCGTAGAGCGACAGGAGCGTGGGCAGGGAGCCGTCGTCGGGGAGGGTGACGCGATCGTAGAGCTCGAGCGCGCCCTCCCAGTCGGAGGCGGTGATGCGCATGGCCGCCGCGCCCTGCAGGGCGCGGGTCGTGGCGAACGGGAATTTCTCCAGGACCGTGTCGTAGGCACGTGCCGCCTTGCTGATTTGGCCCCACCGGGTGAGTGTCGCCGCGGCGCCGAGCTGCGGCAGCGCCGACTCGTGATCGAGGTCGGCCGCCTGGCCGAACAGCTCCATGGCGGCGGGGAAATCGCCCGACTCGCGCAGCGCCTCGGCGAGCGCCACGAGGACCCGCGGCGCATCGGGCGCCCGATCGACGGCCCGGCGGCAGGCGGCGAGGGCCGCCCCGGTCTCGCGCCGCAGCCGCTCGATGACGCACAGGGCGAGGTCGGCCTCGGGGCCGTCCGATCGCAGGTCGGCGGCCCGCAGGGCAAGTGCGCGTGCCGGCGTCAGGTGGTCGGAGGCGGCGAGCGCCAGGGCGAGGGTGGCGCCGGCGGCGGCGCTCCGTGGGTCGGTGTCGACCGCGAGTCGGGCCTCGGCGACGGCCTCCGCGAGGCGCGCCGCGCCCGGGTCGATCCCGAGGCCGTAGAGATAGAGCGCCGAGCGGGCCAGCCCGGCATGCGCCTCGGACAACCCGGGGTCGCCGGCGAGAGCCTTGCGCAGCAGGCGGCGGGCTTCGCCCTGGTCTTCCGGGCGGGGGCGCTCGAGCATGGCGAGACCGCGGCGCAGGTAGGCCGCGGGCGCCGGCGAGAGCTCCTCGCGCTGCGGGGTCGGTGGTGCGGCCGCGGGTGTCGAGGGCGCCACCCCGGGTGCCGGTGTCTCCGCGGCGGTTGCGGCGGTCATTGGTGCGCCGGCGGCGATCAGGAGGGCCGCGGCCAGGAGGGCCGCGGGGGGGATCAGGCTTCGCTGGCGGCGAAGCGATCGAGCAGGTTGCGCCAACGCGCCCGCATCCGGCCGAATAGAACGTTGATCGCGTGGTCGCGTGACAGGAATGCGAAGACCGGCGTCGATCGGCGCTCGTAGCGCGCCAGCTCCTCGATGATGCGGCGATGCCTGGGCTTCAACGCCAGGCCGCGCTGGAAGGCCGCGAAGGCGGGCGCCCGCTGGCGGTTGCGCAGGTAGACGATCCCCAGGTTGCAGAAGACGTCGGCGTCGAAGAACTCGCGCTTGGCGGCCTGCTCGCACATGCGCAGACCCTCCTCCGAACGGACCTGCGCGAAATTCAACGCCAGGCCGAGGAAGGAGAGGTACTTCATGCCGCCGTTCTTCGAGCCCCCCTGGCGCTCCAGGTCGATGGCAATTTGGAAATAGCCTGCCGCCTCCTGGTAGGTGCGGCGTTCGAGGCAGGCCAGGCCGCGCTTGAATGCCTCTTCCTGGGTGTCCGGGGGTGCAATTACAGGCATGGCCGGGCGCGCTCTCCGGGCAGTCGTCTGCCGCCATGGGTGCAATATAACCCGGCCGGCGCCACCGTCAACCGCCCGCGCGGCAGGTCTTCATGAGGGGGCCCCCCGGGGGGGACCGAAAAGGGCCGTCCCGCGCCTGCGAGGGCGCGGGACGGCCCCTGGGTCACAGGCTGGGAGGGGCTACTCTTCCTCGCTGCCCCAGCCCATTCCGTAAGTCGGAGCGAACCCACCGCCTTCGGGGCGCGCCGGGGCCGCCGGATCGGCCGGAGCGGCCGGTGCCGGCTTCGCCGCGGGGACAGCCGCTTTGGCCGCGGGGGCCTTGGCGACAGCCGTTTTGCCCGCCGGTGCCTTGCGGGCGCTCTTCTTCGCGGCGGCCTTTCTGGCGACGACTCGCTTCGCCGGTTTGCGCGGCGCCGCCCTGCGCGCCGTCTTCCGGGCCGGCTTGCGGGCGGCCTTCTTGCGGGACGGTGCCTTGCGCTTCGCTTTCTTCTTCGCCACGGTGTTACCCCCTCGACGAATTGCCCGTTCGTGTGATTCGGGATCGGCCGGTAATTCATCACAAGCGGGACGTTTCGTCAAGATGCGCCTGCGCCTCCTCCGAGGATCCGGCCGAGCGCCGCCGGATCGTCGGCCATGAGGCCGTCGGCCCCCAGCGCGGCGATGCGCCGGGCGTCCGCCGGGTCGTCGGCGCCCCATGCCAGGAGCCGCAGGCCCAGCCGGCGGGCGGCGCCGAAGCGCGCCCGGCTCGCGAGGCGCACGTGCGGATGCAGGGACCACAGGCCGATGGCGCGGTGCAGCGACTTCGTGCCGCGCGCCGAGCGCGACACGAGATACCCGAGGCAGGCATGCGGCATGGCGGTGCGCGCGGCGCGCAGGGCCGGCCGCGAGAACGACGACACCACGATGGGTCCCGGAAAACGGGCGGCGGCGATCGCGGCGCCGACGGCGCGTGCCAGCCGGCGGTGCGCCTCCCGGATCGGGCCGATGGCGGGGTCGCACTTCAGCTCGATGTTGACCCCGCCGCGGTGGCGGGCGCAGTCCAGCACCTCGGCGAGGGTCGGAACGGTCTGGCGCGCGAAACGGCGACCGAACCAGGCGCCGGCGTCGAACCGCTTCACCTCTGCGAGTGTGCGCCGCGCGGCCGGCCCGCGGCCATTGGTGGTCCGATCGAGCGTGGCGTCATGCAGGACGATCGGCGCGCCGTCGGCCGTGAGCCGGACGTCGCATTCGATCCAATCGGCGCCGTCGTCGAAGGCGCGTTCGAAAGCCGCGAGCGTGTTCTCGGGGGCGCGGGCGCTGGCGCCGCGGTGGGCGATGCACAGGGGCGCGCGGGCCGCGCCGGTCGGGCGCCGGCCCGCGGTCACGGCACCGTCGCCTCGGCCGCCGCCTTGTCGGTCCGCTTGCGATCGCTGGCGTTGCGCTGGCGCTTGCGCAGGCGCACCGTGCGCGGCGCCACCTCCACGAGCTCGTCGTCGGCGAGGAACTCGATGCAGTCCTCGAGCGACATCAGGCGCGGCGGCTTGAGCCGCAGCGTATCGTCCGAGGTCGAGGCGCGCATGTTGGTGAGGTGCTTGCGCTTGCACGGGTTGACGACGAGGTCGTTGTCGCGCACATGCTCGCCGACGATCATCCCTTCGTAGACATCGACCCCCGGGCCGTGGAACAGCGTGCCGCGATCCTCGAGGTTGAAGAGGGCGAAGGTCACCGTCACCCCCGGCTCCTTGACCACGAGCGCGCCGCGGTGCCGGTCGGGGACCTCGCCGCGGTACGGACCATACTCGTGGAACACGTGCGACATGATGCCGGTGCCGCGGGTCTCGGTGAGGAACTCGCGGCGGAACCCGAGCAGCCCGCGCGCCGGCACCGTGAACTCCAGGCGGACCCGGCCGGTGCCGGCGCCGCCCATGTTGGCGAGCTCGGCGCGCCGCACCCCGAGGATCTCCATGACCCGGCCCATGTAGGCCTCCTCGAGATCGAGCACCAGGTACTCGATCGGCTCGAGCGGCTGGCCGGCGGGGCCGCGCCGCATGATGACGCGCGGCCGCGACAGCTGGAACTCGTACCCTTCGCGCCGCATCGTTTCGGCGACGATGGCGAGGTGCAGCTCGCCGCGGCCCGAGACCCGCAGGGTGTCGGTCGAGTCGGTCTCCTCGACCCGCAGGGCGACGTTGGCGAGGGCCTCCTTTGTCAGGCGCTCGCGCAGGTGACGCGAGGTCACGAAGCGCCCTTCGCGCCCGGCGAACGGCGAGTCGTTCACCATGAAATCCATCGACAGCGTCGGCTCCTCGATCCTGATCGGGGTGAGCGCCTCGGGGTGTCGCGGGTCGGCGAGGGTCTCGCCGATCTGGATGTCGGGAAGCCCGGCGAGCGCGACGATCTCTCCGGCCAGCGCCTCGTCGACTTCGACGCGGCGCAGCGCCTCGAAGACCTCGACCTTCGTCACCTTGTGCGGCTCGATGCGGCCGTCGAGCTTGAGGAGGGCGATCTCCATGCCGCGGGCGAGACGGCCGCGCATGACGCGGCCGATCGCCATCCGGCCGACATAGTCGTTGTAGTCGAGGTTGGCGATCTGCAGCTGCAGCGGTCCGTCCATGTCGCCCGGCGGTCCGGGGACGCGCTCGAGGATCATGCGCAGGAGCGGCATGATGTCTCCGGGCGTCTCCTCCATCTCGCGCACCGCCCAGCCGAGCTTCGCCGAGGCGTACAGGTGCGGGAAATCGAGCTGCTCGTCGGTGGCGCCGAGGTTGAGCATCAGCTGGAAGACCTCGTCGAGCACCTGGTGCGGCCGCGCGTCGGGGCGATCGACCTTGTTGATCACGACGATCGGGTGGTGCCCGAACTCGAGCGACTTCTTGAGGACGAAGCGCGTCTGTGGCAGCGGTCCTTCCGCAGCGTCGACGAGGAGAAGGGCGCCGTCGACCATCCCCAGGACGCGTTCGACCTCGCCGCCGAAATCGGCGTGGCCGGGGGTGTCGACGATGTTGATCTTCACCCCGTCGTAGTGCACCGAGGTGTTCTTCGCCAGGATCGTGATGCCGCGCTCGCGCTCGAGGTCGTTGCTGTCCATGACCCGCTCCAGCACGCGCTCGTTCGAGCGGAAGGTGCCGGTCTGCTGCAGAAGACGGTCGACGAGCGTCGTCTTGCCGTGATCGACGTGGGCGATGATGGCGATATTGCGGATGTCCTGGCGCCGCAAAGCAGGGCTCATGGTCGGCCTTTCACTCGATGCGGAACCGCGGACGCGGCCGGGCCGCCGGCGTGGCCGGCGGCGGCGCGGATCCTGGCGCGCGTTTCTCGAGCAGCATCTCGCGGATGCCGCTCTTGAGGAAGTACATCTCGGCGATCCTGAGGTCGGCGAACATCTTCTCGATGTCGCGGTTCTGGTACAGGTGGCGCGCCAGCGACCGCCCGGCGAACGGCTCCTCGACAAGGCGCGCCTCATCCAGGATCCTGAATCGCCGCGGTCCGTCCGGCCCCTGCGCCGACCGGCTGTGCAGCCAGCCGTAAACCAGCCCCCCCGGCCTGAGGATGCGGCCGATTTCGCCCGCCAGACGCCGGGCCGACTGCGGGTCGTAGTAGTTCAGCAGGTCCCAGCCCAGGATGGCGTCGAACGACCCGTCGGCGTAGGAGAAGCCGGCCGACAGCGGCGTCGGCTCGGGGCGCGCCGCCGACCGGGCCGATCCCGCGGCGCCGGGCGCGGCCATCGTCCGGCCGACGTGGCGCGGGGGGAGCACGATATGCCGGCTCGGGCGCGTCCCCGGCGGCAGCTCGGAGCCGGCCGCGGCCGCGGCCGGGGCGGGCGCCGCGGCGCCGGAGCGCGCCGTGACGACGCCACCCGGCGTCGTCACGCCCGGCGCGGCGTCGAGTGCCGCCCCGTCCGTCCTCGCAGCGGTTGTGGCGGGACCGGTCGGCACGGCCGGAGCGGGCACGGTGCCGGCCGGCGGGCCATCGCCGGGCGCGGCCGTCACGCCCGAGCCGCCGGTCGCGGCGGCGCGCTCGTCGGCCGCCATGACCAGATCCTCGATCTGGACCCGGCAGCCGAGGCGGGCGAAGATCTCGATGTTCCCGCCGGACAGCCGGCCGAGATCGAGAACCGTCGGACGATCGATCAGGCTGAGACGCTTGAGGAACTTCGGGAAGACGTGCGAGCGGTGTGTCGCGTCGCCTGGGCCGTCGGGCCCGGCCGGTGTCTGCGGCCGTGGCCGCCGGAAGAGATCGAGCACGGGGTTTACGTCGGGGCCGCGCCGCACCCGGGCGGGCGCGGCGCGGCCCGATGTCCTCAGAGGCGCGGCTGGTTTTTAGCGGCCTCGCCGGCCACGTCGGGAATGCGGCGCACTTCGTCCTTGCCGCCGGCGGCGCGCGCGGCCTGGGCGCGCTCCATGTCGACGCTGCCCTTGAAGTGCGCGCCGTCGGCGATGGTGATGCGCGGCGCGGTGATGTTGCCGTTGAGCCGGCCGCTGGGGGCGATTTCCACCCGCTCGGCGGCGAAGGCGTTGCCGGTCACCTCGCCGGAAATGACGATGTGCTTGGCATACAGGTCGGCCTTGATGCGACCGTTGGCGCCGATCGTCAGGTTGTGATCGCGGAGCTCGATCTTCCCCTCGACGCGGCCGTCGATGGTCAGATCCTCGTCGCCCTGCAACTCGCCCTTGATCTGGATCGAGGCACCGATGTTGGCCGTGCGGCCGGGCCGTGCCGGCTCAGGGGTGTGCGCGGGCGTCATCGTCGCAGGCTCGGGCGCCGGGCGGGCGCCGGTTTCCTTCTTGTCCCACATTGTCGACCTCCTTCGAAAAAGGGAACGGGGCGAACGCGCACGGCCATCTGAGGGCCGGCCTGACACCGCCCCTGATAAGAAGATACGAACGACGGGGCGAAGTCACGTCGGGATTCGCCCGAGCAGCGGCGATCGATCCCGACGGCGTGATCAGCGAAAGATGCGCGGGACTCTAGCACACCGATCCGGGGGGGTCAAGGCGAGCAGCCGCTGCGCCCCGTCGCGGTCATCGCCATGCGATCATGACATTTGCCGTGCGCGAGCCTAGAATCTACCAATGACTGCGCCCCGGATACTCCGTCGCCGTCCCCTGAACCAGCTCCTCATTATTGGAGCGACCCTCACCGTCATCGTCACGACCATCGTTCGCGCCGGTGCCGCGCCGCGCGCGGCTCCCGACCCCCTGGCGGCGATGCTCGCCGAAGACTGGAGCGACGTGATCCGCGACGCCGTGGCCGAGAGGGTCGGCACGCTCGGGAGCGCGGCGTGCGCCACGCTCGCGGGATACGCCGCCGCGCAGGACCCGCGCTCGCGCGAGCATGCCGTTCGCGCATTGGACATCGCCGGCTGCGATGCCCTCGAGGACTATCAGCCCTTCTTCGCCGACCGCGCCCCCTGGGTCGTCAACGCGGTCGTCGATGCGGTCGCGGAGCGCCGGATTGCCGCGTCCTGGCCCTTCGTGCTGGCGCATGTCGACGACCGCCGCCGACTGGTGTCCGACGACGGGTCATGGACGATCGAGGACGCCGCCCATCGCGCCCTCCGGCGCCTGACCGGCCAGCCGATTCCATTCGACCCGGATGATCCGCCGGCAGCGCGCGACCGCGCGGCGGCGGCCTGGCGCGGCTGGTTTGCCGCGCACGCCGGGGAGCCGCCGCCGGCGTGGCTCGAATCGGGCCTGGCGGCGGCTCGCGCCGCGCTGATGGGGGGCGACCCGGCCGGACGCATGGCGGCCCTCGAGACGCTGGCGCTCTCGGACGCCCGCGGCCTCGCGACGCTGCGCGACGCCCTTCTGCGCGCGCCGGGGGAGATCGAGGCGCGGCTGGTGTGTACCCCGGAAGAACCACCGCGCGTCACCGAGACCGTTCCGTGCACGCTCGTACTGCGCAATGCCGCCTCCCGTCGCATCCCGATGGCGCTCGGCGATGCCGGCATCGTGCTCGCCGAGATGGCCACGCCGCCGCCGGATCGAGCCGGAAAGGGATCGCGGCATGACGGCGGGGGATCGAGCGGGGCGCGGGGGAAAGGCAGCGCCGCGCGGCCGCCGGCAACGGCGCCCCCGGCCGAGCGGCCGCCAACCGCGGCCGACCTGCATGACCGGTTCATCGACCTCGCTCCCGGTGCTTCGACGACGTGGCCGCTCAATGCCGGTCCGGTCGCGACCGCCGGCCGTTACGAGGCGCGCGCGACAGTGCGCGATCTCGGTGCGGCGCTGCCGGGTCCCGCAGACGGCCGGCCCGAACCGATCGTGGCCACAACGGTCATGCGCTTCGAGCAGTGAGAACGGGCTGATTATTCCTTAAGGTCAATACCCTAAGGTCATGAAAGAACACCAGTCTGTATTTTCCATATTGACAGGGACGGATTTGAGTGTAAGAGTGCGTTGAGCTTTGGTCGCGCTCTGGACCTGCTCTGGTTGACGCACTCAGGACATCGGTCGTCGGAATGCTCGCCACCATGGTCTGCGGCGAGCCCAGGTGGTGAGGGCTCCGGCGGCCGAGCTCAGCTCCCTCCAGTGGGCGGGGTCGTCCTGCTCACGGTTGAAGGGGCGGTGGCTGCGGAGGCTGCCGCCCCTTCTTCTTTTCTTCGTGTCCCGCTGCCATCAGGCGCCGATCGAGCAGGTGTCCGGCCTTCACGTTGGCGAGCGCCTTGAGCATCGAGGCCTTGATCCCGGAATGACCGGCCTCGAGACGGCGCAGCAGTTCCTTCATCTGCTTGCGCTTCAAGGAGACGTCGCCGCAGGCCGGGCAGGCGCAGCCGATCACCGGGAAGCCGGCCTCCGTCACGAACGCGGTGATCTCATCCTCCCATACGTAGCACAGTGGTCGTATCACGATGTTGCGGCCGTCGCGCGCCCGCAGCAGAGGCGGCATCGCGCCGATCTCGCCGTTGAAGAACTGCCCCATGAGCAGGGTCTCCAGGAGGTCGTCGGCGTGATGACCGAGGGCGATCTTGTTGCAGCCGAGCTGCGGCGCCAGCCGGTAGAGCACGCCGCGCCGCAGGCGGGCGCACATCGAGCAGTGGGTGTCGCCGAGAGCCATGGTGTCGTCGATGACCGTCGCGATGTTGGTGCGCTCGATGTGATGCTCGAAGCCGCGCTCGATGAAATAGCGCTCCATCACGCCGGCCTGGAAGCCGCGGTACCCCTGGTCGACGGTGACGGCCACGAGGCTGAATCGCACCGGCGCGCGCCGGCGCAGGTGCTCGAGGACGTGCAGCATGGCGTGCGAGTCCTTGCCGCCCGACATGGCGACCAGAATCCGATCGCCGTCGTCGATCAGGCCATAGTCCTCGATGGCGCGGCCGACACGATGCGCCAGGACGCGAAGCCGGTCGGCCGGACGGCGGACGGCGCGCGCGCCGCGGCGCGCCGGGATCTGGATGCTGAGTGGCTCGTTCACGGGATCGGTTCTCCGGCCGAAAGTCCGCGCCGGAGGCGGCCTTTCGGCGAATTCGCATTATAGTCATTGATCGGCCCGTGGCGGATCTTTGCGGTGGGTGTTTGACAGCCGTGTGGGCATCTGTTATAAGCGCGCCGGCGCCGGGCGCCGTAAGTCGAGCACGAGCAGGTCTTTCCGTATCGTCCGTTTGACAAGGCAGGAGGTGGGTGCATGAACAAGGCCCAGATCGTCAGCCGGGTCGCGCGCGACACGAAGATGACCAAGGTGCGCACGGCGCGCGTCATCGACGGCTTCCTCGAACAGGTTTCGCGCGCCCTGAAAAAGGGCGACCGCGCCAGCCTGGTCGGGTTCGGGACCTTCACGGTCGCGAGGCGTCGCGCTCGCCGTGGCCGCAACCCCCAAACCGGAACGCCCATCACGATTCCGGCACGGCGGGTGGTCCGGTTCACCGCCGGCAAGACGCTGCGGATCGAGGTTCGCTGAAGGGCTGTTGCCCGGCCCGATGCAGGGCCTATATTAGGCTCCGCCACGAGCCGGGCGATCGGCGCGGGGGACGGACGGGACCGCCGTTCCCAATCGGTTGTGCACGGAGGGGTGCCGCTTCATGGACATGTTCCTGCTGTTTGCCGTCATTTTCCTGTCCGTCATGATCGCCGTCGGACTCAGCGCGCTGATGCTGTCTTTGCTGTTCCGGCTCGTTCTTCGATTCTCGCGCACGCACGCGGCGCGCCCCATGACACCGGCGCCGGCCGCGCCGCAGGCCCCTCCGGCGCACTGAAGTTCCTGTCGATTCAGCCCCGGGACACTCGGGCGTGTTTGGCTGCGCCGCGCCCCCCGCGCGGCGGTTAGCGCGCGGCGGCGGCGCGCGCCGGCGGCGTCAGGCGACCGGCGGTGCCCCGCGAGGTTCCCTGCAGCAGGACGTGCAGCAGGTTGTCCTGGAAAGCGGGGTTGGCGGGCAGAAGCCCGTGGGATTCGCATACGAAGAAGGATGACCGGAAGCGGGTCGTTTCGGTTTCCGCGCCGGCCTCGTCCTCGGTCCTGGTCGATCCGAGGAGCGACGCGGCCGTGACCGTGCCGTCCCCGGGGGCCATCATCAGGCGCTCGACCCGCCGGGCGGCATGGTCGGGTGTGCTCTCGTCGTCGAACTGCAGGACCGGCCCCGCCGCGGTCGGCCTGACGACCGCCTTGTCGAGGGTCGGGACACAATCCGAGCCGAACAGGTATACCGGGATCGGGGGCTCCTCGGCGGCGGCGCGTTGCAGCGCCGCGCGGAACCCGCGGGCGCGGTCGAGCGCCGCCTGCAGGAAACGCAGCTGCGTCGCCCGGTCTTCCGTCGCCTCCCCGCTCCTGGCGCGTTGGCCGCCCTCCGGGGCGCCCACGAAGATCGACCACCCCTGGCGTTCCCAGGTCGCGGCGTCGAACAGATCGAGATCGAGCGGCTCGCCCTCCGGGCCGACGAAATGCGACTCTTCGTCGCCCGGCAGCAGCTGGTAGACCGCGGGCATGGTGAACACGGCCTCCGGCGACATGGTGCGCGAGAAACCGGTGTGCAGGAGGCGGAAGGCGGCCATCGTGCCGCGCAAGGGCGTGCCCACCAGCACCACCCGGCCCAGATCGGCGGCCCCGGCCCAGGTCACCGGGTGCGGCCGGCCGTCGGAGACGACATCCTCGGTGCCGTACATGAGGTAATACAGCGCCACGAAGCCGCCCATCGAGTGGGCGACGATGTCGAAGCGCAGGCCCGGGTCGCCCAGCCGCTCCTTGACCTCGCGGATGGAGGCGCCCAGCCGCCGCGCCGACTCGACGTTGTCGCGACGCCAGTCGTAGACGAACACGAAGCCGTTGTCGTCCGGGTGGGGGGCGTCCAGGTCGCCGATGCGGTAGCCGCCGACGGTGCGCAGGGCATCGAGCATGGCGCCGTAGAACTTGACGCCGCCGACGCTCTCGTAGAGGGCATAGGGGATCAGGTGGTCGCGGTTCGCCGCCAACGTCGGCGCGTCGATCGGCAGCGCCAGGTCGTCGTTCTCGGGAACGGTGATGGCGTCGATGAACCGCCCCCAGGCCGATTCGTGGGTGCGCTCGTCGCGCAACTTGGCGCCGAGAAAGCCGTGGATGACGATGACCGGGTTGCGCGCCTCGCGCAGCGCCGAGGTCTCGTGGATGCGCGCCATGTCGTAGCGGTGCGTCATCGCGCACCCCGTGAGGCACGCGATGGCGGTGGCGGCGATGGTTGCGCGACACAAGGACGGCGTACGGCGCTGCAGGCGGCGGATGGGCAAGGATTCCTCCCGGCCCCGAACGGGCCGCGGAGGAATATAGGGTTGCGATGCCTGTGGGGCAATGAAAACGATCGGGGCGGGTCTCACGAAGGCGGCCGGCGACAACCCATCGTCACGCCGGCGGCCCGGGTGTTCGGAATCAGTGCGCGGCAACCTCGAATGGGAGCTTCCCCGAATAGCGCAGCATCTGGAGGGTGAAATCGGCGATCGGCCCGATACGGGCATCGACCACCTCGCCCGCGCCGTCGCGTACCGGAATGAGATCGACCATGACACATGCTAGTTGTGAGGGTATACCTATGCGTGCCGCTCTGCCATCTATTTCTGCCCGGAGTGCCGGATCGACGCGGGTTGCGAACCGCTCGACGAAGGCGCGCGCCTCCCGGTCGCCGCCCGCGAGACGTCGTTCGACCTCCGCGAGGAGGTCGCCGACGCCCCGCTGCGCCGCCTTCAGGTCGGTCACCCGTAGCCAGGTACGCCCGTCGCTGCGGGTCTCCTCGACCCCGGCGCCGCGCTCGCGCAGCCAGGTGGCGACGAGCCACGCGGCGCGCGCCTGGTCGCCCCCCGGGCGCCCGCCGGCGTCGGCCGCGCGCAGGAGCGCGAGCGCGCGGACCAGGTAGAGGCGCAGGGCGACGCCGGCGTCGTCGGGCGAGGTGAGGAAACCGATGGCCGGCAGGCGCTCGTCGAAGAGGTGATGCAGCGCGACGAGGTCGGCGCGCGCCTCCTCGAGCAGGCCGCGGACGCCGTCCGGCGGCCGACCCGGGAGGGCGGCCGGTCGGCCGGCCCCGATCGCCTCATGGCCGAGAACGGCGTGCAGCGCCGCCAGCGCGAAGGAGGCCGCGCGCCCGCGCGCCAGCAGCAGCGGCCGATCCCCGGGCGCGGCGAATTCCCCGACGACAGGCTCGAGCAGGGCGCGGTCGCGGGCCTCGAGGACGTTGCCGAGGACGAGACAGCGACGGCCGCCGGCGCCCGCCGCGGCAGGATCGTCGGGCAGGGTGAGGGTCATCGGCGCCGCCGGTCCGGCCGCGCCGATGGCGACCAGCACGGTCGCCGCGACCACCGCGTGGTCCGTCGTCGCGTCGGCCCGATCGGTCGCGAGCAGCCGCGGGGCCTCGGCGGCGAGGGACCGCAGGCGGCGGGTTTCCTCCGGTTCGCCGGTCCAGACCAGACCGCGCCAGGCGCCGTCGCGGCCATGTCCGGGCCGGCAGCCGGCCACCGGGCCCGCGGCGGTGTCGATCGCGGGATCGAGACGCAGCCAGCCCTCGAGCCGCGCCGCCGCGGCGGCCGGGGTCCCGTCGCGCACGGCCAGGGAGAGACGCAGCAGGTCGGCGCGCTGCGCGGCGCCGGCGAAGGCCGCCGCCTTGGCGAGAAACCCGGTCATGGTGCGCACCGCGGAAGCATGACGAGTCCGGCGCGCCGCCACGGGCGGCGCCGCGGCGCCGTCGCCGCAGCCGCCCTCCGGGTCGAAGGCGGTGTCGAAGATCGCCGCCCGCAGCCGCTCGAGCTTGGCCGCCAGGGGCTCGCCGACCGCCAGGCGGATCTCGGCCCCGTCGAGCCGGGTTGCGCGGGCGCCGGCGCGCAGCTCGTCGTAGCTGAAGTCGGGGACGAACTTCGCGCCGCTGACGCGATCGTGGTTGCCGTTGTTGATCCAGAAGCGCTTCAGGTAGACGAGCAGCCGGTCGCGGAAGCCCGGGTCGAGCGACCGCGGGTGCGTGAGGACCTCCTCCAGCAGATCGCGGATCTCGAGGTTCGCGGCGCCGCCTTCGTCATAGGCGATGTCGCGTCCGGCGACCGCCGCGCGGACGAGGTAGTACGCCATCGCCCGGTCGGCCGGTGTGAGGCGGTCGAAGCCACGGACCTCCAGCGGGATGATGCCGACGTCACCCACGGTCTCGATGATGGCGGGCGGCGGTGGCGCCGTTGCGGTGTCCGGCGCGCGGTGCGGCGCACCGCCGCAGGCCAGCGCGGCGCCGACGGCGAGCGCCGCCAGCCCGGCTGCCGCATTCTCCACGACCTCGGTCAATCCCGGAACCTCCGCGCCGTCGCCCCGCCCGGCATGAACCGCCGGCGGTCGGGACGCCCGGCGGCAGCATTATAAGGACGCGGAGCCGGCAGGCGCCGCGCGCCGCCCGTCGCGTTGACACCCCCGGGGGGGTGCGATAGAGTCCGCGCCATTGCAGCGATGGACCCCGCGCCGCGCCGCGCGCCGCGCGTTCCTCAAGGAGGAAACCGGCATGCAGACGGCATCCCAACCGGGCGGCAGCGGCGGCAAGGGCGCGACGGAGTTCCGGCCATTCGTCCCCGACGCGGCCAACGTCGCGGAGTTCACCCCGAAGGCGGTGATCCTGGGCGCCTTCTTCGCGGTGCTGTTCGGCGCCGCAACCGTCTACCTCGCGCTCCGGGCCGGTGTCACGGTGAGCGCGTCGATCCCGATCGCGGTCCTGGCGATCGCCGTCTTCAAGAAGGTCGGGTCGACCATCCTCGAGAACAACATCGTCCAGACGATCGGGTCGGCGGGGGAGTCGGTCGCGGCCGGGGTCACCTTCACCGTGCCGGCGTTCCTGTTCCTGTCGACGGCGGCGGGCGGCGAGAGGTTCTTCAGCTACTGGCCGATCATGATGCTCTCGATGGCGGGCGGCTTCCTCGGCGTCCTGATGATGATCCCGCTGCGGCGCGCGCTCATCGTCCAGGAGCACGGCAACCTTCCGTACCCGGAGGGGACCGCCTGCGCCGAGGTGCTGGTGGCCGGCGAGAAGGGCGGCGCCATGGCGGCCCTGGTGTTCAACGGCCTCTGGGTCGCCATGGGATACAAGGTCCTCAACACCGTCCTTGGGTTCTTCAAGGAGGTCCCGGCCTTCGTCACCAGCAAGACGGCGGTGCTCCGGAATTTCACCGTCAACTGCGAGATCACTCCGGAGTACATGGGTGTCGGCTACATCATCGGCCCGCGCGTCGCCGGGATCATGGTCTCCGGCGGCATCCTCGGCTGGATGGCGCTGACGCCGCTCCTGTCGATGTTCGTCGACGATGCGACCCTGCATGAGCAGTTGCGCTCGCTCGGATTCTCGGACAACTGGATCGCCACGCACGGCCCGGCGGACCAGTTCTACCGCGGCTACGTCCGGCTCATCGGCGCGGGCGCCGTGGCGATGGCCGGGATGATGTCGCTGGCGCGCTCGATGCCGACCATCTGGGGCGCGTTCGCGGGCAGCCTGCGCAGCCTGAAGGGGGGGCTCGGCCACCAGGGCGCGCTCAAACGGACCGAGGACGACCTGCCGATCGGCGTGGTCGCGATCGGCTCGGTCGTCCTGGCGCTGCTCATCGCCTTCGGCATGCCCGGCCTGCCGACGCGCGGCCTCGGCTCCCTCGGGTTGGCGGTCCTGATCATCGCCTTCGGGTTCTTCTTCGTCACCGTGTCGTCGCGCATCGTCGGGCTCATCGGCACGACGAGCAATCCGATCTCGGGGATGACCATCGCCACCCTGATGGGGACCTGCCTCTTCTTCATCCTGGCGGGATGGACCGGCGACCCGTACCAGACCGCGGCGGTCATCGTCGGCGCCATCGTCGCCATCTCGGCCGCCAACGCCGGCGCCACCTCGCAGGATCTCAAGACCGGATACATCGTCGGGGCGACCCCGCGTCTGCAGCAGATCGGCCTGATGATCGGCGTCTTCGCGTCGGTCTTCGCCATCGGCGGCACCCTGTTCCTGCTGCACAACTCCGGTTACGGTCCCATCGGATCCGACAAGCTGCCGGCGCCGCAGCCGACCTTGATCGCGACCATCGTCAAGGGGATCCTCGGCGGCAATCTCCAGTGGGCCTTCGTGCTCATCGGCGCGGCCCTCGCGGTCATGATCCAGGTGATGGGGATTTCGGCGCTCGCCTGGGCGGTCGGCGCCTACCTGCCCCTCTCGACGACCATGCCGATCTTCGTCGGCGGGATGATGCGCCTCATCGCCGAGAAGATGACCGGCGAGAAGGAGGAGTCGGAGATCTCCTCCGGCATGCTCTACAGCACGGGCCTCGTCGCCGGTGGGTCGATCGGCGGCGTGCTGATCGCGGCGCTCTCGGCGTACACGTTCATGGGCTCCGACGGCAGGGAGACCAACCCGCTGGCGATCCTGCAGGAGTTCGGCCACTCGATTGGCTTCCTGCATGAGGGCGCGCCCGCCGACATCATCGCCGTCCTGTGCTTCGCGGTGCTCGGCTGGCTGCTGGTGCGGGCGGCGCGCCGGAAGATCGAGGCCTGATGTCCACCCCCGGCGCGCCGGCCGGGGCCGGCGGCCTGCGGCGCGAGCTGGGGCTCTGGGACCTCGTCCTCCTCAACGTCGTCGCGATCACCGGCCTGCGCTGGTGGCTCACCGCCGCCGGCGGCTACGGCTGGTCGGCGCTGCCGCTCTGGATCCTGGCGAACGTCCTGTTCTTCATCCCGTCGGCCCTCGCGGTCATCGACCTGACGACGCGCTTCCCGGAGCAGGGGGGGATCTACGTCTGGACCAAGCGCGCCTTCGGCGACCTGCACGGCTTCATCTGCGGCTGGACCTACTGGACCAACAACCTGATCTTCTTTCCGACCATCCTGCTGTTCGCGGTCGCCAACTTCGTCTACGTGCTCGGGCCCGACCTCGCATGGCTCGAGAAGAACAACCTGTTCGCGGCCGCGGCGTCGCTCGCCGTCTTCTGGGTGGCGGTGCTGGCGAACGTGCGCGGGCTGCGCTACGGCCGCCTGGTCAACGCGATCGGCGCCTACGGCACCTGGATCCCGGCGATGCTCCTGATCGCGCTCGGCGGCATGGCCCTCCTGCGCGGCGGCGCCGCCACCCCGATCACGTCGGGCGCCTTCATGCCGGCCTTTTCCGTCGGCACGGTCGCCTTCTTCGCGCAGATCTGCTTCGCCTTCTCGGGCTTCGAGTTGGGGTCGGTGATGAGCGGCGAGATCATCGACCCGCGCCGCAACGTCCCGCGCGCGATTCTGATCGCCGGGGGGATCATCACCGTCATCTACGTGCTCGGGACCGGGGCGCTTCTCGTGGCCCTGCCGCGCGGCGAGATCGGCGTTCTCAACGGCGTCGGCTACGCCATCGCCGCGGTGCAGGCGAAGATGGGACTCGGGCTGCTGGCCGCCGGCAGCGCCCTGCTGATCGCCCTCGGGGCGGTGGGCCAGACCAGCGCCTGGATCGGCGGCTCGTCGCGCATCCCGTTCCTGGCCGGCATCGACCGCTACCTCCCCGAGACCTTCGGCCGGCTGCACCCGCGCCACGCCACGCCGCACGTCGCCATCCTGTGGATGGGCGGGATCTCGAGCCTGCTCATCGTCATGAGTCTCGCGGGCGGCCCGGTCCGCGATGCCTACCTGGTGCTGGCGAACTTCACCATCATCGTCTACTTCATCCCGTACCTGTACCTGTTCGCGGCGCTCGTGCGTCTGGCGCCGGGTCCGCCGCCGCCGGGCTCGATCCCGGTGCCGGGCGGCCGCCCCGGCATCCTGGTGGTCGCCGCGGTCGGCTTCGTGACCACCCTCATGGCCTGCATCTTCGCGCTGATGCCGCCGGAGGGCACCGGCAGCGTCTGGTTTTACGAAGCGCAGATCCTCGGCGGCTGCGCCCTCCTGATCGTCTTCGGCCTGCTCCTGTACCGCCGCGGCCGCATGGCGCGGATGGCGCCGGATGCGGCCACGCCGCGGCCGGGATCGCGCTGACCACGGGGTGCCCGCGATGGGGCGCGATCGCTTTCCAACCACCCATCTCTCGGCCGTGCTCGGGGTCGGCAGCCTCGAGCCAGAGACCCGCCGCCGATCGATCGAGACCCTCGTCGCCGCCTACTGGCGGCCGGTCTACGCCCATGTGCGCCTCAAGTGGCGGTGCGCCGCCGCCGACGCCGAGGACATGACGCAGTTGTTCTTCGCCCGCGCCCTCGAGAAGGACTTCTTCGCCGGCTACGATCCGGCGAAGGGGCGATTCCGCACCTTCCTGCGCACCTGCCGCGACCGCTTCGCGGCCAACGAAGAGAAGGCGGCCGCGCGACTGAAGCGCGGCGGTGCGGTCGAGACGCTGCCGCTCACGGCTATGCCTGCTACCGCTTCGGCCGGCCGCCGCAGCCGAAGACCACTTGAGGAGGAGCACCCAATGATGCAGATGCCGCCACCCACCGCCGAGCACAACCGACTCAAGGCCCTCGCCGGTTCCTGGACCGCCGAGGAGACCCTCCACCCGTCCCCATGGGACCCCCCAAGGGAGGCACGGCGACCGGAGCCGCCACTTCCCGCATGGACATGGACGGCTTCTGGCTGCTGACCGATTACATCCAGACCTGCGGCGGCCAGGTCCACTACCGGGGACATGGCGTCTTCGGCTGGGACCCGGCCGCCAACTGCTACCTCATGTTCTGGTTCGACTCGATGGGGTCGATCGCTCCCTCCCCGGCCAGGGGGCGCCTCGACGGCAACCGCCTGGTCTTCGCCCAGGAGGGGCCGATGGGGCACAGCCGCTACATCTATGATCTGCAGGGGGACGGGAAGTACCGCTTCTCGATCGAGCATTCCAAGGATGGCAAGGCCTGGTCGATGTTCATGGAAGGGACCTACCACCGCGTCTGAGCCGGCAGGGATCCCCCGCCCGGTGATTCCCGAACCCGGGATCGGCGATCCCATCTCCGGACAGAGACCGACCTCCGTGAAGAGGCGCGCAACCCGCGAGGCCCGCGCGTCGTAAGACCTTGCGCAGGGGCCGGCCGGCTGGCACGCGCGTCGCAGTCGGACCGCGCGCGGGCCCCCTTCGGGCCGGCCACTCGCTCACGGAGAATGCGTCTTGGACATCGCCCGCCCGTCGCAGGCCGGCCGCAAACGCCGCCAACGGATCATCTACGCCGCCGCCGGCGTCGCCATCCTGGCGTCGATCACCATCGGTCTGGCGCGCCTCAAGCCGGCGGCGCCGACGGTCGAGCGTTCCGGCGTCTGGATCGACACGGTGCGGCGCGGTCCGATGCTGCGGCAGGTGCGCGGGCTCGGGACGCTCATCCCCGAGGAGGTCCGTTGGATCCCGGCGCTGTCGGAAGGGCGGGTCGAGCGGATCCTGATCCAGCCCGGCACGCCGGTCGAGGCCGACAGCGTCATCCTCGAGCTGAGCAACCCGCAGCTCGACCTCGACGCCCTCGACGCCTCCTGGCAGCTCAAGGCGGCCGAGGCCGAGTACATCAACCTCAAGGTGCGTCTCGAGAGCCAGCGTCTCGACCAGGTGGCGGCCGCCGCCACGGTCGAGGCCGGCCAGAAGCAGGCCCGCCTGCAGGCGGACGCCGACGAGGCGCTGTCACAGCAGGGCCTGGTCAGCGACCTGACCTTGAAGATCTCACAGTCGCGCGCCGAGGAGATGACCACCCGCCTCGGGATCGAGAAGCAGCGTCTTGCGATCAACAACGAGTCGATCGAAGCCCAGATGCACGTGCAGGAGGCGCGTCTCGAGCAGCTGCGGGCCCTTGCGGCGCTGCGGCGCCGCCAGGTCGGCGGCCTGCGCGTGCGGGCCGGCATCGACGGCGTCCTGCAGCAGCTCCCGGTCGAGGTGGGGCAGCAGATCGCCCCCGGCGCGACCCTCGCCAAGGTCACGGTCCCCGGCCGGCTCAAGGCCGAGCTGCGTATCGCCGAGACCCAGGCGAAGGACATCCTGCTCGAACAGAGGGCCGCCATCGATACGCGCAACGGCATCGTGCCGGGGCGCGTGATCCGCATCGACCCGGCGGTACAGAACGGCACCGTCAAGGTCGATGTCGCGCTCGAAGGGGCGCTGCCGAAAGGGGCGCGGCCCGATCTGAGCGTCGACGGCACCATCGAGCTGGAGCGGCTGGCCGACGTCCTCCAGGTCGGCAGACCGGCCTTCGGGCAGGAGCAGAGCACCGTCGGCATCTTCAGATTGCAACCGGGTGGGAGCGAGGCGAGCCGCGTGCAGGTGAAGCTCGGGCGCAGCTCGGTGAACCTGATCGAGATCGTCGAAGGGCTGGCGGAGGGGGACCAGGTGATCCTGTCCGACACCTCCGCCTGGGACGCCTTCGACCGCATCAAGCTCGACTGAGGTCGGGCGGGACGGGGAGCAGAGGAGAACCGGCATGACCAAGGCAGCGACGGACGTGATGATCAGTCTGGACGGGGTGACCAAGGTCTTCTACACCGACGAGGTCGAGACCCACGCCCTGTCGAACATCCAGCTCGAGATAAAGAAGGGGGAGTACGTCTCGATCGCCGGCCCATCGGGGTGCGGCAAGTCGACCCTGCTGTCGCTGCTCGGGCTGCTCGACTCGCCGACTTCAGGGGCGTACGCGCTCGACGGCAAGCCGGTGGCGAACCTGACCGCGGGCGACCGGGCCCGCATCCGCAACCGCGAGATCGGTTTCATCTTCCAGTCGTTCAACCTCATCGGCGACCTGTCGGTGATCGAGAACGTCGAGCTGCCGCTGACCTACCGCGGGATGAAGGCCGCCGAGCGCCGCGGCCGCGCCCAGGAGGCCCTCGAACGGGTCGGCATGGCGCACCGCGCCCGGCACCTGCCGAGCCAGCTCTCGGGCGGCCAGCAGCAGCGCGTCGCCGTCGCCCGCGCCGTGGCCGGCAAGCCGCTCATCCTGCTGGCCGACGAGCCGACCGGAAACCTCGACTCGAAGAGCGGCGAGGCGGTGATGGAGCTGCTGCGCGAGCTGCACCGCGACGGCGCGACGCTGTGCATGGTCACGCACGACCAGCGCTACGCCCGCCACGCCGATCGCACCGTGCACCTGTTCGACGGCCGGGTGGTCGACGAGGTCGCCGGCGCCGCCTCCTCCTGACCGCGCGATGATCGCCCTGCGCCAGGTCGAGAAGTCCTACGGCACCGGGGGCGCCCGCACCTGGGTGCTGCGGCGCATCGATCTCGAGGTGAAGGAGGGGGAGTTCGTCTCGATCATGGGTCCGTCCGGCGCCGGCAAGTCGACCCTGCTGCACATCCTCGGCATGCTCGACGCCGATTTCACCGGCGAGTACCAGTTCGACGGCCAGGCGGTGCACGCGCTGCGGCCGAAGGAGCGCGCCGATCTGAACCGGCGCTTCATCGGCTTCGTCTTCCAGAGCTACCACCTGATCGACGACCTGACGGTGTACGAGAACCTCGAGACGCCCCTGTCGTACCGCAACCTCGGGCGGCGCGAGCGGCAGGCGGTGGTCTGCGATCTCCTCGATCGCTTCGGCATCGTCGGCAAGCGGGATCTCTATCCGTCGCAGCTCTCCGGCGGCCAGCAGCAGCTGGTCGGCGTGGCGCGCGCCGTGGCGGCGAAGCCGCGGCTGCTGCTCGCCGACGAGCCGACCGGCAACCTGCACTCCGATCAGGGGCGGGCGATCATGGAGCTGTTCCGCCGCCTGAACGACGCGGGGACGACGATCGTCCAGGTGACCCATTCCGAGGCCAACGCCGCCTACGGGAACCGCGTGGTCCGCCTGTTCGACGGCTGGATGGCCGGCGACCCGAAGGCCGGCGCCGCTCCCGCCGCCGCACCCGCTGACGCGGTGCCCGGCGGCGCGGGGATGCGCTGACATGCGCGGTCTTCTCCAGGATCTCCGCTACGCAGTGCGGCTGCTGGCCAGGAGCCCCGGCTTCACCTTCGCCGCGGTGATCGCTCTCGCCCTCGGGATCGGCGCCTCGACCGCCATCTTCAGCGTCGTCCGGGCGGTCCTGCTCCGCCCGCTGCCTTACGCCGACGCCGATCGCGTCGTCATGGTGTGGGACAGCAACCCGGGGCGCGGCTGGGACAAGTCCGCGGTTTCGCCGGGGAACTTCGCCGACTGGTCGGAGGGGCAGGCGTCGTTCGATGCCCTGGTCGCCCTGCAGACCACGGGCTTCGTCCTGACGGGACAGGGAGATCCGGAGCGCCTCGATGGTGTCCGGGCGAGCGCACAACTGTTCGATCTCATGGGGGCGGAGCCGGCCCTCGGGCGCGCCTTCGCCCCGGAGGAGTATGACGCGGGCGGGGCCTGTGTCGTCATCCTCCCCGACGCCCTGTGGAGGAAGCGGTTCGGGGGGCGGCCCGACATCCTGGGCACGCCGCTGACGCTGAATGCCGAGCGCTGCACCGTCGTCGGCGTGATGCCGCCCGATATGCGCCTGCCGACCGGAGCCGAGGTCCTGGCGCCGATGGTCACGAGCGCCGACGAGCGCACGCGCCACGGCAGGCACTACCTCCTGGTGATGGCTCGTCGCGCGCGGGGCGTCACCTCCGAAGCGGCGGCGGCCGAGATGCGCGGTCTCGCCGCCCGCATCGAGCAGGCACACCCGGACACCAATACCGGCTGGACGGTCCGCGTGGTGCCGATCTACGAGGAGGTGGTCGGCGATGTCCGTCCGGCCCTGCTCGCTCTCGGCGGCGCGGTCGGCTGCCTCTTCCTGATCGCCTGCGCCAACGTCGCCAACCTGCTGCTCGCTCGGGCGGCGTCACGCCGCGGCGAGATCGCGGTGCGCGCCGCGCTCGGCGCCCGGCCGGCGCGCATCATGCGCCAGCTCCTGACCGAAAGCGTCGTCCTGGCGATCCTGGGCGGGGGACTGGGGGTGCTTCTCGCGGTGTGGGGGGTGGACCTGATCCGCTCGCTGCAGTCGGGCACGTTGCCGCGCGCCGAGACGATCGCCGTCGACGGTACGACCCTGGCGTTCACGTTCGGTCTGTCAATCCTGACCGGCCTGCTGTTCGGTGTCCTGCCGGGCCTCCTGCTGGCGCGCTCGCGGCTCTTCGGCGTCCTTCAGGCAAGTGGCCGCGGGGAGCGCGGCCGTATGAGCGGCCGGGTGCGCGCCACACTGGTGGCGGCCCAGGTCGCCCTGGCGCACGTTCTGCTGGTCGGCGCCGGGCTGCATGTCCGCAGTCTCGCCACCCTGATGGATGTCGACCCCGGGTTCCGGGCGGATGGAGTGCTGGCGGTGGAGATCGCCGGGCTGCCGGACCGCCGGTATCCCGACAATACGCGGCGCGCCGGATTCTACGATCGAGTTCTCGACTCCCTCACGGCGCTGCCGGGCGTGGCCGCGGCCGCCGCCTGCAGTTCGGTGCCGGTGTCGGGCAACGACCGGATCTACTCCATCGAGGTCGAGGGGCAGCCGCCGCGTCCGCCGGATCAGGCGGTGTCGGCCAACTGGTACTCCATCAGCCCCGCCTATTTCGAGACCATGCGCATCCCGGTCGTGCGCGGCCGGGTGTTCGACGAGCGCGACGGCCCTGTTTCGCCGCGGGTGGCGGTCATCAACGAGACCCTGGCGCGCCGCATCTTCCCCGGCGAGGACCCGATCGGCCGCCGCCTCTTCATGGGGATCGATGGGGAGGTGGCGCGCGAGATCGTCGGCGTCGTGGGCGACGTGCGGCACTACGGCCTCGACCAGGGCGTGACGATGCAGATGTACGAGCCGTACCGCCAGCGGCCGCTCGACGGGATCACCTTTCTCCTCAGGACCGGCACCGACCCGGGTGCGCTCGCCGGCGCGGCCCGCCGCGCCATCCTGTCGATCGACCCGGAGCAGCCGGTCACCGAGACCCGGACCCTCGCCGCGATCGTCGCCGATTCGACGGCGCAACGGCGCTTCACCCTGCTGCTCCTGATGATCTTCGCCGGCACGGCGCTGGTCCTGGCGGCGGTCGGCATCTACGGCGTGGTCGCCTACACCGTCAGCCAGCGCACTCACGAGATCGGTGTGCGCATGGCGCTCGGGGCCGAGCGGAGCGCCATCCTCGGCCTGGTGCTGCGGCAGGGGATGACGATGGTGCTGGCGGGTGTCGCCGCCGGGCTCGGCGGCGCGCTCCTGCTGGCGCGCCTGGTGCGCGCCATGCTGTTCGGTGTCGGCGCCGCCGACCCCGCGACCTATGCGGCCACCGTGGCCCTGCTGTCCCTCGTGGCGTTCGCGGCCACCTATGTTCCGGCACTCAGGGCGACCCGGGTCGAACCGACCGCCGCCCTGCGCTGCGAGTAAGGAGGGTCCGATGGAGACCATCGTCCAGGACGTGCGCTACGGCTTCCGCATGCTCCTCAAGAATCCCGGCCTGACCGCGATCGCGGTGCTGTCGCTCGCCCTCGGCATCGGCGCCAACACCACCATCTACACGCTGGTCAACGCCCTGTTCCTGCAGCCGGTCCCGATCCGCGAGGCCGACCGGGTGGTGTCGCTGTTCACCGTCGACGAGAAGAACAAGGGCGGTTTCACCGACTTCAACGCCACGTCGCGGCCGAACTTCGAGGACTACCGCGACCGCAACCAGGTCTTCGCCGCGGTCGCCGTCCGGCAGCAGATAGCGCTCAGCCTGACCGGCTCCGGCGAGCCGATGCAGATCGGCGGCGAGATCGCCTCGGGCAACATGTTCGAACTGCTCGGTGTGACGCCGGCGCGTGGCCGCTTCTTCCTCCCCGAGGAGGACAAGGCCGATGTGGCGATCCCGGTCGTCGTGGTGAGCGACGGCTTCTGGACCCGCCGTCTCGGGGGTGACCCTGGCGTCGTCGGCCGGGCGGTGACGCTCAACGGCCTGCCGTTCACCATCATCGGCGTGACCCCGCCCGGCTTTCGCGGCCTGAATGTCATGGGCGGGCCCGAGGTCTGGGTGCCGACGGCGATGCACGGCCGGGTGCTGCAGGGCTTCATGGCCGAGAACTACGACGACCGCCGCGCCCTGATCTTCGACGTCGTCGCCCGCCTGAAGCCGGGGGTGACGTACGAGCAGGCGCTCGCGGACGTGCGCCGTATCGGCAGCCAGCTCGAGACCGAGTACCCGGTGCCGAACGGCAGCCGCAACGCCACCCTGCTTCCCGTGACCCAGGCGATGATCAACCCGAACATCCGGCGCGTCTTCGTCCTGGCCGGCGGGCTGATGATGACGGTCGTCGGACTGGTGCTCCTCATCGCCTGCGCCAACGTCGCCAATCTCCTGCTGGCGCGAGCCTCTGCGCGGCGCAAGGAGATCGCCATCCGCCTGTCGCTCGGCGCCGGCCGCGGCCGGCTCATCCGCCAGCTGCTGACCGAGAGCGTCCTGCTGTCTCTCCTCGGCGGCGCCGGCGGCCTGCTGATTGCCTTCTGGTCGCGCGACCTGCTGGTGGCGCTGCGGCCGGTGCAGTTCATGCAGGACGCCCCCGACCTGCCGCTCGACGCCCGGGTCCTGGGGTACACCCTGCTCGTCGCCGTCGCCACCGGTCTCCTGTTCGGTCTGGCGCCCGCCCTGCAGACCTCGCGCCCCGATCTCGCGGTCGAGCTGAAGGACAAGACGAGCCAGCCGGGCAGCCGGCGCCGGGTGTCGCTGCGCGGCGCCCTGGTGGTGACGCAGGTGGCGCTGTCGCTGCTGTCGCTCATCGGCGCCGGTCTTTTCCTGAGGAGCCTCTCCAACACGCAGCGGATCGATCCCGGCTTCGAAACGAAGAACCTGCTGGTGATGGCGTTCGACGTCGGCGCGCGGGGATACGACCGGCCGCGGACGGAGGAGTTCTACCGCCGCGTCATCGAGAGCGCCACGGCGCTCCCCGGCGTGGAGCGGGCCACGCTCTCCAGCAACCTGCCGATCGCCGGCGGCGGCTTCAGCCGCACCGTCTTTCCGGAGGGGCACGAGCCGGCGGCGGGTTCGACCGGCACCTTCGTGATGGCGAACACGATCATCCCCGGCTACTTCGACGCCCTCGGCGTGGCGCGCCTCTCCGGCCGCGACCTGACGGAGACCGACCGCGAGGGGATGCCGCTCGTGGTCGTGATCAACGAGGCGATGGCGAGGCGTTTCTGGCCCGGCGAGGAGGCCGTCGGCAAGCGCTTCAAGTTCTTCGGCGACGAGGCGTTCCGGGAGGTCGCGGGGGTGGTCGAGGACACCAAGATCTTCACCCTCGGCGAGGACCCGCAGCCGCAGGCCTACGTGCCGCTCGCGCAGGCGTTCGAGCCGGCGATGGTGTTGCACGTCCGCACCACCGGCGACGCGCGTGCCCTGCTGGCGACGGTGCGCCGCGAGATCCAGGGGCTCGACCCCGACCTGCCGCTCACCAACGTCTTCACCATCGGCGACCTGCTCGGACAGACGCTGTGGGCGCCGCGCATGGCGGCCGGTCTTCTCAGCGTGTTCGGGCTTCTCGCCCTCCTCCTGGCGGCGGTCGGCATCTACGGCGTCATGTCGTACGCCGTCAGCCAGCGCACCCACGAGTTCGGCATCCGCATGGCTCTCGGGGCGCGGGCGCGCGACGTGCTGCGCCTGGTCCTGGGGCAGGGGATGACGCTGGTGGCGGTGGGGCTGGCCATCGGGCTCATCGGCGCCGCGCTGATGACCCGCTTCGTCGCCGCGCTCCTGGTCGGCGTCGGCGCCTCCGACCCCGTGACCTTCGTGGGTATCGCGCTGCTGCTCCTGGCGGTGGCGGCGCTCGCCGGCTACCTGCCGGCGCGGCGCGCCACGCGCGTCGATCCGATGGTGGCGCTGCGGTATGAATGAGCTGCGCCGGGCGGTGACGACGCTGGTCGGCGTCCTCGCGATCATCGCCACGCTCCCGGCCGCGGTGGCGGCGCTCGCCAGCGCCCTGCCGGCGCGGCGCGCCGCGCGTGTCGATCCGATGGTGGCGATCAGGAGCGAATAGAGCGGCGGAGAGGTCGTCATGTGGGACGGGATCAGGCAGGACATCCGACAGGGACTCCGGGCCTTGCGGCATCGGCCGGGTTTCACCGCGGTCGCGGTGCTGACGCTGGCGCTCGGCATCGGCGCCACCACCACGATGTTCAGCGTCGTGCACGCGGTGCTGATGCGGCCGCTGCCGTTCCCGGGGCCGGAGCGACTGGTGCTGTTCCGCGACCTGCAGCCGCACGACACACCGACGCCGATCTCGTACCCCGAGTACCTCGACTGGCGCGGGCGCCGCGAGATCTTCGCCGACGTGGGGGCCTGGTTCCGCTCCGCCTTCGTCATGGGCGGCGACCGGGCGGAGAACGTCTGGGCGGTGAGGGTCTCGGCGAACCTCCTGCCGATGCTCGGCGTGGAGCCGGCGCTCGGGCGCGGCTTCACGCCCGAGGAGGAGCGCCGGGGGGGCGGCCTGGTCGTCCTTATCAGCGACGCGCTGTGGCGCAGGCGCTTCGGCGCCGAGAGCGGCGTCATCGGCAAGACGGTCGTGCTCAGCGGCACGCCGTTCACGATCGTCGGCGTCCTGCCGCCCGGATTCGACACCATCCTGCCCTGGGATCGCGAGGCCGGCTCGGGACGCGATCTATTCATGCCGCTCCTGCTCGACGAAAGCAGCGCTCCGCGCGGGCTGCATTTCATCGATGCGATCGCGCGTCTCGCGCCGGGTGTCGATCGGGCCGCCGCCGCGCTGCAGGCGGACGCCTTTGCCGCGGGGCTGCGCCGCGACGGGGTGTCGGAGCACGGCGCCCGCCTCCTGCCGCTCAAGGCGGAGGTGGTCGGAGCGGTGCGGCCGGCCCTCCTGGTGCTGCTGGGCGCGGTCGGGCTGGTGCTCCTGATCGCATGTGCCAATGTCGCCAATCTGCTGCTGGTCCGGGGGGTGTCACGCCGGCGGGAGATCGCCGTCCGGATGGCGCTCGGCGCCGGCCGGTCGCGTCTCCTGCGGCAGCTCGTGGTCGAGAGCCTGCTCCTCGCCGCGGTGGGCGGCGGATCGGGATTGCTGCTCGCCGGATGGGGGGTCGACCTTCTCGCGGCGGCGCGCGTCGAGTGGCTGCCGCGCGCCGAGGAGATCCGCGTCGACCCCGTGGTGCTGGGGTTCACCGTCTTCGCCACCATCCTGACCGGCCTCCTGTTCGGTCTCGTGCCCGCGTTCCGCGCCTCGGGGATCGCCCTGGTGCCGGCGCTGAAGGGGGAGGGCGGACGGGGCAGCGCCGGCGCCCGCGATCGGCTGCGTCATGCCATGGTGGTGAGCGAGCTGGCGCTGTCGCTCGTCCTCCTTGCCGGGGCGGGATTGCTGCTGCGGTCGTTCGCGCTGCTGCGCGCGACCGACCTCGGCTTCGATCCGCAAGGGACCCTGACGTTCGAAATCTATGGCCGTCCGAAGGATCACAGGGAGCCGGCACAGCAGGCCCGCCTCTTCGGGCGCATCCTCGACGACCTCGCAACGCTCCCGGGGGTCGACGGGGTCGCGGCGGTGAATCACCTGCCGATCGGCGGCGGCAGCACGAACGGCGGCTTCGCCCTCGAGGGGAAGACCTGGCCCGTCGACGGCGAGCCGATGGTCGAGAAACAGATCGTCAGCCCGGACTATTTCCGGGTCATGCGTGTGCCGCTGCTCAAAGGGCGCTTCTTCACGGTCGCGGACACCACCGACCGGCCGCATGTCGCGATCGTCAACCAGGCCTTCGCCGACCGCTTCCTGCCGGGCGGGGACCCGATCGGCCGGCAGGTCGGGTTCAACTGGGGGATCGAGGGGTGGCAGGAGATCGTCGGCGTGGTCGGCGACATCCGCCAGTACGGCGTCGACCAGCCGGTGCCGCCGGCGATGTACGTCGCCTTTCCGCAACGTCCGATCGACGCGATGACGATTGTCGTCCGCTCGGGCACGCCGCCGGGGACGCTCCTGGCCTCGGCCCGGGAGCGGCTGCGCGCCATCGACCCGGAGCTGCCGCCCATCAACGTGCGGACGCTCGACGAGATGGTCGGCGCGTCGCTGACGCCGCGGCGGCTGCCGATGCTCCTCCTCGGTGGCATGGCGCTGCTGGCGCTCCTCCTCGCGACCGTCGGCATCTATGGCGTGACCAGCTACGCGGTCGCGCAGCGCACCCCGGAGATCGGCGTGCGCATGGCGCTCGGCGCCCGGCCGCGTGACATCATGACGATGGTGCTCGGCGACGGGATGCGTCTCGTCGCCGCCGGCACCGGGCTCGGGCTGCTCGGCGCGCTGGCGCTGACCCGCCTGTTGCGCACTCTCCTGTTCGGTGTCGGGACCTCGGACCCGCCGACCCTCGCCGCGGCGGCGGCCTTCCTCGCGGTGGTGGCGCTGCTCGCCTGCCTCGTCCCGGCACGCCGCGCCACCCGTGTCGACCCGATGGTCGCGCTCAGGAGCGAATAGTCCTGCGGCGCGCCACCGCCAGCGCCACCCCGCCGAGGATGAGCGCGCCCGCGATCAGGAGCCGCGCCGTCGGCCGCTCGCCCAGGAGGATCACGCCGCCCGCGGCGGCGAGCGCCGGGACGGCGAGTTGGACAATGCCCGCGGTGGTCGCGCTCAGATCGCGGAGGGCCGCATGCCAGAGGACGTAGCCGATCCCCGAGGTCACGGCGCCGGAGAGCACCGCGAGCAGGATGCCCCTGGTCGTGGCATGGCCGCCGGATGCGGTGAGCCGCGTCGCCGCGAGGAGGGCGAGCGCCGCCGGGGCGGTGCGCAGGAAATTGCCCGCGGTGGCCGCGAACGGATGCGGCTGGCCGCGACCCGCGAGCGAATAGACGCCCCAGGCGATGCCGGCGGCTCCCATGAGAAGAACACCCGCGAGCGAGCCGGCCGCCGCGAAGCCGGGCGCCGCCAGCCAGCCGAGCCCTGCCAGCGCCGCGAGGAGCCCGGCCCATTGCCGCGCCCCCGGGCGCTCGCCCTGGAAGAGCCCGGCGCCGATCATGGTCGCCTGCACCGTGCCGAACAGGAGGAATGCGCCGACACCCGTGTCGAGGGAGACGTAAGCGAGCGAAAAGGCGATCGCATAGACGAACAGCGCGACGCCGGTCTTCCACGAGCCGGCGCGCGTCCCGGGCGGCTCGAGGGCCCGCGCCAGCGGCCAGAGCAGGGCGGCGCCGCCGAGCAGACGCACGGCGGTGAAGGTCAGCGGGTCGATGTCGCCGGAGCGCAGGGCGAAGCGGCACAGCCAGGAGTTCGCCGCGAAGGCGACGAGGGCCGCCGTCGTGAATGCCGTCGCGCGATAGGCGTGCACCGCCCCGGCTATCCCGGTGTGACGCCGGTGGCGCCGCGCTCGAAGGGCAGCACGAGACAGCGCCCGAGGGTCGGCCGCCACCCCGGCGCGAGATCGCCAAGACCGGTCGTCACCGGGTCGGCGGAGGCGCCTCCGCTCCATGTTCCGAGGGCGCGATCCCACAGGCTGAAGACGGTGCCGAAGTTCCCGGCTTGGTGTTCCGGCCGCGTCGAATGGTGCCGGCGGTGGGCGGCCGGGATCACGATGACCCGGGCGAGCCACGGCTCCCACGCCGCCGGCAGGCGAAGGTTGCCATGGATGAACAGGTTGAACAGGCCGAACACGACCTCGAACAGGAGCAGGCCCGGGAGCGTCGCGCCGAGTGCAACGACGACGGCGAGCTTCGCCGGCAGCGACAGCAGCAGCTCGCCGGCATGGAAGCGGACGGCGGTGGTGAGATCGAAATCGACATCCGAGTGGTGCACGCGGTGGAAGCGCCACAGCCAGCCGAGACGGTGATTGGCGCGGTGCCAGATCCAGAGCGTGAGATCGAGCCCGACGAACGTCAGGGCGGCGGCGACCCAGGGCGGCGCGTCCGCGGCGCGCAGCACGCCCCAGCCGCGGCCCTCGGCGGCGCGCGCGGCGGTGCACAGGCAGGCGCCGCAGACCAGGGCGAGGATGGCGGTGTTGAGAAACGCCAGCGGCAGGTTCTGCCGCCAGCTCGCGGTGGCGAGGCGGCGTGGCCGCCGGTACGGCAGCAGGATCTGCAGCACCAGCACCAGCGCGAAGGAGCCGGCGAACCCCGCCGATCGGGTCAGCTGGAACTGCGACTCGTCCACGGCACCCCACCCATGCCGCCTCCCCGCGCGGCCGGGCGATCGTATCACCCGGCCGCGGCGCCCGGCGCGCACCGGGGGCTATAATCCGCCCCGACCGATGAACAACGCCGGAACGCGATGACCACTTCCATGACCCCTCCCGGCAACCCCGCGCGCATCCTGGTCGCCGACGATCAGGCCGACGTCCTCGAGGCGCTGCGCCTGCTGCTCAAAGGGGAGGGGTGCCGGGTCGAGACGGCGCGCTCGCCGGCCGGTGTCGTGCAGGCGCTGCAATCCGGCAGCTTCGATGTCCTGCTGATCGACCTCAATTACGCCCGCGACACCACCTCGGGGCGGGAGGGGCTCGATCTGCTGGCGCAGGTGCGGGCCCTCGACCCTGGTCTGCCGATCGTGGTCATGACGGCGTGGGGCAGTGTCGAGCTCGCGGTCGAGGCGATGCGCCGCGGGGCGCGCGACTTCGTGCAGAAGCCATGGGAGAACGAGCGCCTGCTCGCGATCCTGCGCACGCAGATCGAGCTGGCGCGGGCGCTTCGTCGAGCGCAGCGTCTCGAAGCCGAGAACCTGGCGCTGCGCGACGGCGAGCCGCCGGACGACCTGGTCGCGGCGTCGCCGGCGATGCAGCCGGTGACCCGGATGATCGTCCGCGTCGGCCCCTCGGACGCCAACGTCCTGGTCACCGGCGAGAACGGCACCGGCAAGAGCCTGGTCGCGCGCGCCCTGCACGCCTGCTCTTCACGCGCCGGGCGCGCCCTCGTGACCGTGAACGCGGGCGGCCTGTCGGAGGGGGTGTTCGAGAGCGAGCTGTTCGGCCACGTCAAGGGGGCCTTCACCGACGCCAAGAGCGATCGCGTCGGCCGCTTCGAGATGGCCGACGGCGGCACGCTGTTTCTCGACGAGATCGCCAACATCGTGCCGGCGATGCAGGCCAAGCTGCTGCGCGTGCTCGAGACCGGCGATTTCGAGCCGGTCGGGTCGTCGCGCACCCGGCGGGTGCAGGCCCGGGTGCTCTCGGCCACCAACGCCGACATCCAGTCCGAGATCGCCGCCGGGCGGTTCCGTCAGGATTTGCTCTTCCGCCTCAACACGGTTGAAATCCACCTGCCGCCGCTGCGCCAGAGGCGCGAGGATATCCCGCTCCTGGCGCGCCTGTTCCTGGCGCGGCACGCGCGCCGCTACCGCAAGACGGTGGACGGCTTCGACGACCAGGCGGCGCGCGCCCTGCTCGCGCACGCCTGGCCCGGCAACGTGCGCGAGCTCGACCACGCCATCGAGCGCGCCGTGTTGATGGGCGACGGTCCGCATGTGCGCCCTGCCGACCTGGCGTTGCGCCCCGCCGCCGACGGCCGCGCCGCGCTCGAGGAGATGAGCCTCGAGGAGGTCGAGGGGCATCTCATCAGGAAGGCGCTGGCGCGCCACGGCGGCAACGTCAGCCTGGCGGCGGCCGCCCTCGGCCTGAGCCGCAGCGCCCTTTACCGCCGGCTGCAGCGCCACGGCCTGTGAGCGGCGCCCGGCGGCTCGCCCACGACCAGCGGGTGGCGCTCCTGGCGGTCGCCGCCGGTCTGCCCGGGAGCGGCGTCGCGCTCCTGCTGCTGTGGTTCGGCGACTACCAGTTCAAGACCCGGATCACCCTGACTCTCCTGATCGTCGGGTTGTGGCTGGGCCTGGCGCTGTCGGCGCGGGAGCGTGTGCTGCGGCCGCTGCAGAGCGTGGCGAACCTGCTGGCGGCGCTGCGCGAGGGCGACTTCTCGCTGCGCGGCCGCGGCCGCGGCCCCGAGGATCCGATCGAGGAGGTGATGCGCGAGGTCAACGCCCTCGCCGACACCCTGCGCGAGCAGCGCCTCGGGGCCCTCGAGGCGCTGGCGCTGATGCGCAAGGTGATGGAGGAGATCGACGTCGGCGTCTTCGCGTTCGACGGCGGCCGCCGGCTGCGCCTGGTGAACCGGGCCGGCGAGCGGCTGCTCGGCCGGCCGGCCGAGCAGCTCCTGGCGCGGCCGGCCGCCGAGGTCGGTCTCGAATCGTGCCTCGACCTCGTCGCCCCGCGCATCCTCGACCTGGCGTTCACCGGCGGTGTCGGGCGATTCGAGGTCCACACCGGCACCTTCCGCCAGGGGGGCGAGCCGCACCGCCTGCTGGTGCTGTCGGACGTCAGCCGGGCGCTGCGCGACGAGGAGCGCCAGGCCTGGCAGCGGCTCATCCGCGTCGTCGGGCACGAGCTGAACAACTCGCTGGCGCCGATCCGGTCGATCGCCCAGAGCCTGTCGAGCCTGCTCGGCCGCGAACCGCTGCCGTCCGACTGGCGCGACGACATGCGCGGCGGCCTGTCGGTGATCGCCGGGCGCGCCGAGGCGCTCGGCCGGTTCATGGATGCGTACGCCCGGTTGGCGCGCCTGCCGCCGCCGACCCTGGCGGCCGTCGAGGTCGGCCCGCTGGTGCGCCGGGTCGCCGGGCTCGAGACCCGGTTCGCCGTCGAGGTCCGTCCCGGCCCCGACGCCGTCGTCCAGGCCGACGCCGACCAGCTCGAGCAACTCCTGATCAATCTGATGCGCAACGCGGTCGAGGCCGCGCAGGTGACCGGCGGGGGAGTCGCGGTCGGCTGGCAGCGGATCGGCGGCGTCGTCTCCCGGGTCGAGATCGTCGTCGAGGATGGCGGTCCCGGCCTGCCGGCGAGCGCCAACCTCTTCGTGCCGTTCTTCACCACCAAGCCGCACGGCACCGGCATCGGCCTGGTGCTCTGCCGGCAGATCGCCGAGGGGCACGGCGGGCGCCTGGCGCTGGAGAACCGGCGTGACGCGCCGGGCTGCCTGGCGCGCCTGCAGCTCCCCGCGGCGGGGCGATAGATGACGCCGCGCTATCGCTTCGAGGACTTCACCGTCTCCCCCGGTCGCCGGATCATCCTGCGCGCCGGCCGGGAGGTTCCCCTCATCCCGCGCTACTTCGATCTCCTGCTGCTCTTGATCGAGCAGCGCCAGCGGTCGGTGCAGCGCGGCGAGATCCTCGATACCGTCTGGCGCGATGTCGTGGTCTCGGACGGCGCGCTCAGCCAGGCGGTGCGGACCCTGCGCCGGGCGCTCGGCGACACGGCGCGCGAGCCGCGCTTCATACGCACCATGTCGCGCCACGGCTACCGCTTCGTCCATGAGGGGGTGGTCGAGGAGCAGGAGGAGATGAGGGCGGCCCCGCCCGCCGCCCCGCCGGCGGCCGTGCTCACGGCCGATCCGACCGCGGAATCGCCGCGCCCTCCTGCGGCCGGACCCGACCCGTTCGCGCCGGCCCTGCGCCTGCTCCTCGATGACGACCCCGGCACCGGCGCGCGGCCGACCGACGATGCCCGGCTCGAGGCGGCGGGGTCGCTCCACCTCCTCGGCACCGGCGAGGCCCTCGCACGTCTTGACCGCCGACCCGGCCACGAGCGGGCGCGCGCCCACCTGCGCGAGGCGCGCTGGGATGTGGCGGGCGCCGGACCGGTGCCGATCCTCGGGCAGCCGGGGTGGCCGCGATCGTTCGCGGCGCTCGTCGCGCTGCGGCTGCGCCGGGCGGCGCGCCTCGCCGGGGCCCGCCTGGGCGGTGCGGCCGCGGGCGGGGCGGCTGCGGGGGCGCTCGCCGGAGCGGCCGGCGGCCTGCTGCTCCAGAACGGCCCCGGGGCCGGGGCGCCGGCCGGGCTCCCGACGACCCTGGCCCTTCTCGGCATCGCCGCCGGCGGCATCGGTGCTCTCGGCGTCGGTGCCGGCCTGGCGTTCGCGGAGGCGGTCGCACGGTCGATGCGCGGCGCGGCGCTGGCCGTGTGCGGGGCGATCGCGGGCGGCGCGACCGGGGCGGCGTTGCACCTGGCGATCCGCGGCATCCTCACCGGCATGTTCGGGCAGGACGTGCCGGCGATCGGCGGCGGAGTCGAAGGCCTCGTCATCGGCGGGGCGGCCGGGCTCGGCTATGCCCTGTCGACCCCGCGGCCGCACGGGGGAGGGATGGCGACCCCGCGCGGCCTGGCGCGGATCGGGGCGGCGCTTCTCAGCGGCGTACTGTGCGCCGCCGCCGGCGCCGCCATCTGCGGGTTGGGAGGGAACCTGGCCGGGACGAGCCTGAACGTCCTGGCGCACGCCTACTCCGGATCGCGTGTTGGCCTCCAGCCAATCGCGCGCCTGCTGGGCGAGGCCGACGCGGGTCCCCTGACCCGCACCGTCTCGGGTGGCCTCGAGGGCCTGTTCTTCGGCGCCGGCCTGGTCGCCGGCCTGACCCGCCGGCCGCGCTAACGCGGGGCCCCCGGACAGGCTCCCGGGCCGCCCATCACGCCGATATCACGATCTCCTCACCTCGGTCTCAGGACTTGCGGGCGGCGCGACGGCATCCTTCTCCCGTGCGCGCATCCCGCGCGCGACCGCCGGCCCTGCGTGGCCGCCGGCCCAACCGAAGAGGAGGCCTCCCCATGACCGTCGCACGCCTGTTCGCCATCGCCGTCATCATCGTCTGCACGGGGGTCGCCTGGTTCGTCCTCGGCGCCTCGGTCGCGGTGCGCACCGGCGAGTCGGACAGCCGGCTGGCCCGCGAGGTGGAGCGCCTCTGGGGCGGCCGGCACAACCAGGTCGCACCACAGGCGTGGTTCGAGAGAACGCGCGTCGTGGTCGAGTCGGCGCGGCCGGACGGGGCGGCCGTCCCCGGGAAGCCGGAGGGCGCGGCCGGGCCCGCCGGGATGAGCGCGGTCACCAGGACCGTCGTCGATCGGATCGCCGTACCCCTCGTCTCGAGCCGGGTCGATGCGGCGCTTGCGCTCGACCAGCGGCGCAAGGGGCTGCTCTGGTACGACACCTACGGCGTCTCTTTCGCGGGGACCTACCGGCTGCGCAACACCGACCCGGCCGCGCAGGATGTCTTCGTGCGCTTCGGGTTCCCCAGCGGCGAGGCGCTCTACGACGCCTTCGCGCTGCGGCTCGACGGGGTCGACCAGGGAGAGGTCGGCGACATCTCGCAGGGGATCACCGTCCGTGTCTCCTTGCCCGCGGGCGGCGAGTCGGTGCTCGAGGTGTCGTACCGCTCGCGCGGCCTGGGGGAGTGGACCTACTCGTTCGCGCCCCAGGGGATCGCCCAGGTGCGCGACTTCGCGATGAACCTGACGACCGACTGCGACGGCATCGATTTCCCCGCCGGGTCGATCTCCCCCGCCGGCAGAGCGCGCGACGGCAAGGGCTGGAGGCTCTCATGGGCCTTCGAGAACCTGGTCACGGGGCAGCGGGTCGGAGTCGACCTGCCGAACCGGCTCAACCCCGGCCCGGTGGCGGCGCGCATCATCTTTTTCGCGCCGGTGTCGCTGCTATTCTTCGTCACCGTGCTCGTCGTCCTCGGGATCCTCGGCGGCCGCAGCCTGCACCCGATGCACTTCTTCTTCCTGTCGGCGGCGTTCTTCGCCTTCCATCTGCTGCTCGCGTACCTGGTCGACCATCTCGACATCCACCTGTCGTTCGCGATCTCCGCGGTCGTGAGTGTCGCCCTGGTCGTCAGCTACCTGGCCCGGGTCACCGGATGGCCGTTCGCGCTCCTGCGGGCCGGGGCGGCCCAGATGGTCTACCTGGTCCTGTTCTCGTACGTCTTCTTCTTCGAGGGGTATGTCGGGCTGACGGTGACGATCGGCTCGGTGCTGACGCTCTTCGTCCTGATGCAGGCGACGGCGAAGGTCGACTGGGCGGAAGTGTTCGCGGCCGCCCGGGCGGCCGCAGGCGGCAGTGGCTTGAGCCGGCGCCCGGACCAGCGTTAGATGGAACCGCTCAGCGCGGTGTCGCCCGGACGCGCGGCGGGGCGGAGCACCATCAACAGCGCCGGCAGCGTCGTCAGCGCCGTCAGCAGGCAGGTCACCGAGCCGATCGCGCAGACCTTCCCCATCGACCCCAGCCCCGGGTAGTTCGACAGGCCGATGGTGCCGAAGCCGGCGACGTTGGTCAGCGCCGCCATCACCACCGCCTTGCCGGTCTCGAGCAGGCCGGTCGGGTTCGTGAGCCCCTCCTGCGTGATGCGGTGGATGATGTGGATCCCGTAGTCGATGCCGACGCCGAGGATCATCGTGGTCACGAAGGCGTTGACGAAGTTCATCTTGATGCCGAGCAGCTGCATGGCCGCCAGCATCCAGATGACGCCGAGGAACACCTGGGCATTCGCGAGCAGCATCAGGCGGACGCTCCTGAAATCGAGCCACAGCAGCAGGGTCACGAGGGCGATGCCGAGCACGACGGCGCGCCAGGCGTCGCGCTTGAAGAGGCGGCGCAGCTCGGCGCTGACGATGTTGGCGCCGGTGATCTCGATCCCCGCGTGGGTGCCGTCGAAGGCCCTGACGAGGGCCGGCGGGGCGCGGCGCTTGGCGTCGGGGGCCGACGGGAAGATGTAGGTGACCGAGGTCCACGAGCCGTCGTCATCCGGGTGCACGTAGCGGCGCACGAAGCGGTCGAGCCCGGCGGACTCGAGGTCGGCGAGCGTGACCGGGCGCTCGGGGCCGAGGGTCGCCGGCAGGGCGGCGATGTAGTCGTCATAGGCGCCGTCGCGGAACCCCTGCGCGCGCAGCGCCGCGCGAAAGGTGGCGCCGATCCGGTCGACGGCGAAGGCGTCGCCGGCGCGCTCACGCATCTTCGCGATGACCACCTGCTGGTCCTGCGGCGGCGGCAGGTAGGTGAAGATCGACTCGTATCCGAGCAGCGTGCCGTCCTTGACGAAGCCGTCGAGGACGCGGTTGGCCTCGCGGTTCCGCGCCATCATGGTGTCGACGTCGGGTCCGCGCGCCACCACCATCATCGGGTTGAACGACGCCCCGAACTCGCGGCCGATGCGCTCCTGCATCAGGATGCCGCGGTTCTTCGCCGAGCGCAGCTCCTGCACGCTGTCGCTGAACTCGACGTTCCATGCATGGTAGGAGGCGAAGGCGGTGACGATCAGCGACACCGCCAGGACCGGCGCGGGATGGCGCGCGCTCCAGGTCATCAGGCGCTCGAGGCCGAACGAGTGCAGGTACAGCTTCTCGGTGACGTCCCTTCGGCGCGGCCGGCCGTCGTTCCAGGCGATCATCGCCGGCAGCAGGAACAGGATCGCCACCATGCACAGCAGGATCCCCGAGCCGACGAGGAAGCCGAAGTCCCGCAGCCCCCTGTACTCGGTGACGCACATCGCGTAGAAGGTGCCGGCCGAGGTGATGGCGCCGGTGAAGACGCCGAACGCCGACGACCCCATCATCCGCTGCAGCGCCGCGTCGAGCGGCAGCCCCCTCTGGCGCTCCTCGATGTAGCGGCCGTACATGACGATGGTGAAGTCGGTGCCGAGACCCGTCAGCATGGCGGTGAACCCGGTGGTCGCCGAGTTCAGGCTGCGCAGGAAGATCCAGGCGACGGCGAGCGTGAGGACCTGCCCGACCACGAGCGGCACCGCCGAGTAGAGGATGGCGGCGAAGCGCCGGTAGCAGAAATAGTAGAGCAGGACGATGACCAGGAACGACAGGATGCCGTTCCAGCGCATGTCCTGCATGATCAGCTTGCTGTCCTCGAGGCCGATGATGTAGCCGCCGCCCAGCTCGACTTGGGGGACCCGTGCAGGCTCCGCGCGCATCTCGTCCTCGAAGTCACGGGCGGCGGCGGCGATCGCGGTGCCGACCTCGGCGACCAGGGTCTTCGAGAAGGAGATGTCCTGGTTCGGCCGCACCGGCTTGGCGATCACCAGGAGCGAGCGCCCGTCCTGCGACAGGAAGTAGCCGCCGCTCATGTCGACGGTGATGGGGCCGCGGTTGCGGACCACCGCTTCGAAGAGGAGCGGGGTGATCTGGAACGGATCCTGCTCGAGCAGCCGCTTGGCGATCACCGACGCCGGTCCGGTCAGCTGCCGGGCATTCTCGGCCACCCGGGCGCGGATGGCGTCGTCACGGAAGCGCTCCGCGAGCGCGTCCACCTGGTCGGGCGGCAGGAACAGCACCTGGTTGCGGCGCAGGAAGTCGAAGAAGGGGCCGTTCGTGTCCAGGCGGTGCTCGACGTAGCGGATCGACGGTAGCGCCTGCAGCCGCGCGGCCAGGAGGTCGGCATATCCCTGCAGGTCCTCGAGCGCCTGGCCGTCGTCCTCCTCGGTGATGTCGCCGGTCGCCGCGGCGTCGCTCCCGGCCGCCGCGCCGCCGTCGTCCGCGGCCTTCGGGGTCTCGATGAGAAGCAGCAGGTAATCGAGGCTGCCGAAGTCGACCAGCGCCTCCTTGAAGGTGTTGACCACGCGGTTGTTCTCGGGGACGAGGTTGAGGACGTCGCCGTCGAGACGCAGCCGCCGCCCGAGCGCGATCGACCCGAGGACCAGGAGGAGGGTGACCAGGAAAACCAGCCGGTACCGGCGGCGCGCGAACTCCTCGATGCGCAGGAACAGCCCCTGCTTCACCCGGCTCATCCGATTTCCCGGCGGCCCTCGAGCGACTTGCCGACGGTGACCTCGTCGGCGTACTCGAGCTCGCTGCCGACCGGAAGGCCGAGAGCGATGCGCGTTACACGAAGCCCGAGCGGCTTGAGCAGGCGCGCGAGATAGACGGCGGTCGACTCGCCCTCGACGTTCGGGTTGGTGGCGAGGATGACCTCTTTCACCATGCCGTCCGTAAGCCGCGTCAGCAGCGCCGGGATCTTGAGATCGTCGGGGCCGATCCCCTTCAGCGGCGACAGCGAGCCGTGCAGGATGTGGTACAGCCCGCGGAACCCGCCCGAACGCTCGATCGCCACCAGGTTGTGCGGCTCCTCGATGACGCAAATGACGGTGCGGTCGCGCCCCGCGTCGGCGCACACCAGGCACGGCTCGGTGTCGGTGATGTTGAAGCAGATGCCGCACAGGCGGATCTGCTCCTTCACCTCGACGATGGCGGTGGCCAGGGCGCGCGCGTCGGCGTCGCTGTTGCGCAGGATGTGGAAGGCCATGCGCTGCGCCGACTTCTGCCCGACACCGGGGAGCTTGCGCAGCCGCTCGATCAGCCGTTCGAGGGGGGCGGCAAACGGCATGGCGTCAGAAGCCGGGGAGGCGCAGGCCGCTCATCTTCTCGGCCAGCGCTTCCTCGACCTTGCGGTTGGCCTCGTTGAGGGCGGCGAGCACGAGATCCTCGAGCATCTCGGTGTCCCTGGCTTCGACCGCCTCCGGGCTGATTCTCACCGCGGTGACCTGGTGGTTGCCGGTCATGGCGATGGTGACCATCCCGCCGCCGGATGTCCCCTCGACCTTGAGCTCGGCGACCTCGCGCTGCAGTTTCTCCTGCATCTTCTGCGCCTGCTTCATCATGACCCGCATGTCCATCGTGGGTTTCCTCCCTGGGGCGCCGCCGGGGCGGCGCGGCGCGCGTGCGGCCCGTCGGGCGGGCGGATCAGATCGGTTCGATATCGATGATCTCGCCCCCGAAGAGATCGAGGAGCGAGCGGACATCCGGCTCCTGCTGCGCCTGGTCGAGCAGGGCGCGGCGCGCCGGGTCGTCGGTGCGCGGCGTCGTGCCGCGCCCGGCCCGGCCCGGGGCACCGACGAGCGTCGGGCGCGGGCCCGCGGTCATGCCGCTGTCGCGCACCGGCCGCGGGCGGGAGGTCCCCATGCCGGGCACCGACGGAACCGCGCCGGGGCCGGCGGTCTCGACGACGAGCGCCAGGTCGCGCCCGGCGACCTCGCGGGCGATGCGGGTGAGGTGGCCGGCCACTTCGCGGCTCTTGACCTTCTCGCGGAAAAAGGCCTGCGGCTCGCCGAATTGGATCAGGAGACTGCCCTCCTTCACCTGGATGCTCATCGCCTGGTCGAGCATGGCGGCGATCGCCCCCCGCTCCTGGTGGACGCGCTCGAGGATGGCCTCGACCAGGGCCGGCGGATCGATCGGGGCGTCCGAGCCGTCAACCGGCGGCGCCGCCCCGGCGGCGGGCTCGGCCGCGGTCACGGGCTCGGCCGCGGGCGGAGGGTCGGTGGGGGCCGGGCCGCTCACGCCGCCGGCGGTCCGGGCGGATGCCGGGGCCGGCTTCGGCGGCGCGCTCGCGGCGAATGCCGCCCGCAGGGCGTTGATCGGCGCCGTACTGTCGGACTCCCCGGATGCAGCAGCGGCCTGTGGCGCGGCGGCCGGCTTCGGTGCTGCGGCGGGTGGCGGGGGAGCCGCGGTCGTGGCGGCCGGCGCCGCCGTCGTCGCCAGGCCCGGGCCGGGTCGCGGCCGCGGCGGCGCGCCGGCGGCGGGCCCGCTCCCCGTGGCCGACGGGGCCGGCCCCCCGACCCCCTCGATCCGCGCCAGGAGTTCCTCGATCGGCGCAAGGTCAGCGAGCCGGGCCAGCTTGATCCCGAGCGCCTCGAGCAGGAAGCGCGCGTGCGTCGAATTCTTGATGCGGAATTCCTCGCGCGTCATCAGCTCGAGGATGCGCAGCAGCTCGTCCTCGCTGAACAGGCCCGCGCCCGCGACGAGGGCGGCGATCTCCTCGGGGGAGCCGGCGAGGTAGCGCTCCGGTTCGCTGACCGTGCGCGCCAGCAGCAGGTCGCGCGCGTGCGCCATCAGGTCCTCGAGGAACTCGACCGGCTGGTACCCCTTCTCGAAGACAGTGTCGACAATGCCGACCAGGCGGCCACAGTCACGCCGCCTGACGGCCGCGAAGAAGTCGGTGATCAGCTCGCGGTCGATGACACCCAGGATAACGCGCGCCTTGTCGTCGGTGACGTCGTTGCCTGAGAAGGCCACCACCTGGTCGAGGGCCGACAGCGCGTCGCGCAGCGATCCTTCCGCGACTCTGATGATGAGCTCGAAGACGCTGGGCTCGACGGTGATCCGCTCGCCCTCGGCCACGTGGCGCAGGTGGGCGAGCAACTCGGCCGGCGGCACCTTGCGGAACTCGAAGTGCTGGCAGCGCGACAGGATCGTGCGCGGTATCTCGCGGTACTCGGTGGTCGCGAACACGAACACGACGTTCGGCGGGGGCTCCTCGAGGGTCTTGAGGAGGGCGTTCCACGCCTGGTCGGTCAGCATGTGGACTTCGTCGATGATGAAGACCTTGTAGCGGTCGCGCGCCGGCGTGTAGCGCACCGTCTCGCGCAGCTCGCGGATGTTGTCGATGCCGCGGTTGCTGGCGCCGTCGATCTCGAGGACATCCATGCTGCGGCTCTGGGTGATCTCGGCGCACGACGAGCAGTCGTTGCACGGCTCGCGGGTGGGTCCCTTGGCGCAGTTGAGCGCCTTGGCCAGCAGGCGCGCGACCGTCGTCTTGCCCACGCCGCGCGGCCCCGAGAAGAGGTAGGCGTGGTGGATGCGATTCTGCTCGACGGCGTTCCTCAGGGTCGTGACGATAGGCCGCTGCCCGACCACCTCGTCGAAGGTCTGGGGGCGGTACTTGCGGGCGATGACCTGATAGCTCATAGAGAAAGCCGGTCTGAAGGCCGGTCCAAGGTCACCCGCGGCACC